>Ga0123357_10002558_pt1 | contig 20370 bp, 9 predicted proteins | sample TergutEmb28metaG_FD_89873 | JGI IMG/M metagenome (GOLD analysis project Ga0123357, IMG submission 89873) | Embiratermes neotenicus P4 segment gut microbial communities from Petit-Saut dam, French Guiana - Emb289 P4 | ecosystem: Host-associated > Arthropoda: Insects > Digestive system > Gut ... | reverse complement strand
TTTATTTAAAAAATATATACGTATCTTATGACCAACAGGGTTATTACTTGGCGTGTGTAGGTTAATAGTTTGTTTGTTGGGTGAAGACCAGTACTGAATTATGAAAACGGGTGTCTTTCAGATCCTTCATGTAGTCGGATTCTGGTCGCTGACAAGGGTACACATTCACGTGTTTCAGCATTTGCCCTAATTCTAGGGCCATTATTTTATTATTGTGTTTCTGCAATTTTATTTCCATATTAACCGTTGTGTTGTATTCAGAGAGAAATAGAAAAGTAGGAATTAGCCTGCTCTCAAAAAAAAAATAAAATAAAATGAGAGCAGACTAATTCTTCTAAAAGTAAAATACAACATAATTGTTAAAAAAACAAAGACAAAAACAAAGAAACCAGAAAAATAACCAAAACGGAAAATAGACTCTCTGGACAGAACTATAAGAAAACACATTCTCAAAATAAGAAGAATAAGAACATAAGAAATCAAATCACAGCCAAAAATATATCCTAAACTCCCCCAACAAAAAAATAAGGAACAAAAGTTAGCAAAAGCAATAAAGAATAATAATGAACAAATCAATCACAAAGACCAAGAAAAAAGACATAACGGGGTTTAAAAATCAGAAAACAAAGGAACTTTAACATTGAAGAACACTCTAAGACTGAAAATAATCATTACCATGACTACGAATTGTAGAAACCAAAATAGATAAACCCAATGAGCCCTCACAAAGAGAAAAACTAAAAAATAAACAACAAAAAACAAACTATAATTAAAATTACACGAATAAAAATAAATAGAGAAATAAAGAACCAGCACAACAAACTCCAATCTCAACGAAGTATTTAATAAATGTTTACGACTAGAGGAAAAAACCAAAATACAACAAAAATAAATAACAAAGGAATATAATCACACTGGCATTACATTATGTTTTAATAATTTAACAAAAATATTGGTCTTGTAAATCAAAAATAAGGAACAAACTTTTAAAACTCCAGAGGAAAAGTAAACACCATTTCATTAATCCCCAAAACTAACATTTTAAATAAAATACCCCCTGACATAACAAAATTACTTATATCAATAAGAACAATAACAAGATTAATGTTAACACAAAACACCCTATAGCCATAGGATTAATACTATCAACACGAACAACAATAGTATGATTAATCAGAGGAACAATATACAGAAGATTTTGAGTTACATTTATCTTATTCATAATTATAACTGGGGGGGGGGGGATTTTTTTATTTTTTATTTACATAACAAGACTAGCCTCAAACGAAATATTCTCGCCATCAAACAAAATACTAATAATCACATTAATACTACTGCCCATCTTAGTATATACAATACCAACAGTAATCAACTACAAAGAAATAAATATACTCAAATATAAACAAATATTTAGCACGTTTCATTTTCTGGTTGTAGTCCAGTTTTGATACAACGGACGTAAGTAAAAAAAAACACGTGTATGAAAAGTGATTTATTTAGCAGTTTTGCCTAATATTTAACTCTATTTTACTCTTTAAATAACATCGCCCTTTGTATGAACCGTTTGTTTTAACATTAATAACTTTATCACTCTCACAATATGCAGCGAACATTTTCCTGAGCAGCAGCAGTGTATTAGTCTCTTTAGCAAAGACCTGCTGCCTTTTCTGTGAACAATGAATTGAAATTTTAAACAAGATTGATATAAACTCAAATCCTTCAAAATATTAGGTCAAGTTTCAACATTTTCCTGTCTCATATATGGGTCAGCGTCTTCTTTGAGCTGAATATTGCCTCCAACCTGCAGTAGTGTGATTTTTATGTTATGCACCATTGTTATATCATGTCTCAGCCCTGATCATAAACTGAACTATTTAGGGCTCCGAAACATTACCATTACATAAAATCGGTATGACAGTTCTCACTGTACTTCCCCAAAAGAAAATAACAGCCCACCCCTTACCCCTACATCGCAGATTTTATATACTCGAGGTTCAAACGAAGACTTGGTAGAAGTTCCCTTTTAAGCCCTTGTGTTTCCGTGCCAATGTCATTATCTGGTACGGATTAAGAACCTATTATAATGCTCCTTCTATCTCGAAAAACAAAGAGTCTTAAATGTGGAGCCCTACATTAAGAGGACTCTTGATTATTACTTATTAAAGAAGAAGACTTCGAACGGATTAATCGTGCTTTTATTTTAGTTGCATAACTTAGCGAACTTACACATGCCACTTGAACAAAGCGTCCTATACAAACTTGCGATCAGACGAGTTTGACTCAACAAGGTTAAAATTCTAGGTTTTGTTCTTCTTGTGCGGCTTTTTGATTTAGATCATGAAAAGTGCCATAATTTACATGGACACTGGTGCGTAAAGGGTTGTCTAAGAGTACATTAATATGCACCGCAAAGATATTCTCTTTTTTGTGTCTGGTTAAGTCTTTATATTAAAATAAATATATACAGAATCACATTGCTCTGTGTATAATTCTACTAAAACGCTTCTTTCTTATGGGAGACATTGGTTGGAATGAGCCGACTGGGAAGATAGCTTTGTTTAATGCTCACCAAGTGACTTTAGTCTGAAAAAATAATTCATCCAATTAAATAGTAATAATATGTAGTGTAGACCAAATTCTTACCTTCGCCAAACTTTTGTTAGAAATCACAACAATAGGCAGCCACATGAGACTGTCGATAACCGCCATACGCGGTCACAGGACCCTCTATTTCTCTGTGGCACAACAGCCCAATTTAGGACGAGGACCACTCATTGTTGAGGTTTGTAGACCACACAGAGTTAAACATACACACACAGCTGGTAGGACTCCTCAGATCGTCGCAGAGGCCGCTACTTACACAACACACATCAAACTCGAGGGACGAATATACATACTCGCAGCAGGATTCGAACCCGCGATCCCAACAACCAAGCGTCCGCAGATATAAGCCTTAGACAGCACGAACATCGGAAACAATCCATGGTCGTTTTACCCACATATATTTTGTCATAAATCATGTATGCATCTGTAACAGGCGATATTATCACCATATATCGATAGTAATGTGCGACCAGTTTTGAATATAAGGTAAAAGTTCACCGCAGAACAGTCCATGAAGGCCCAAAGGAGGTGTAGAGGTATAGCTCTACTCTTTAACCTCAGTGCTAGATGGGGTGGGTGGTCAACGCCACGCCCTGGAGTTTTACTTTGAAAATGTCCGGGAAAGGGACCCAGTACCCCTTGTACAGCAAGCGGGCTGGGCCCCAGGGCCGGTCTGGACGGATGAAGGACATCTCAGTCACGTGATTGCAGCTGCTACGTAAGCAGATTAGTGGTTCTTCCACCGCCCTGACTGCAGGAACACACTCACATACGCGCAAGCAATTTCGCGCACTCTCTGGCGACTTGTGGCATCAGCCTAGACTCCCTAAATTTACCTGCACCTTAGACTGGAGACTTCGTGGAATTAATCCTGCTATAACAGCCATCTTGACTGCCTTTTCAACCTAGACCCTTAAATTAGGCCGCAATCGCTTCCTTCGTATCTTCTCAGTTCGTCACCCACCAGTCTTAGAGTTAGACACCTTCGTTCAATAAACTCCACCTACGAAATTTATTGCGTGTATCTGGATATGAAGTTCGTAAACGAACAGACGAGACCTCTACATCTTGCTTTCACATTGTTTACTTTGTTTAATGAGAGGACAGAAAATAATAAGAATTATGCTATGAATTTCTGGACCTTATTTTTTTTTTTTTCTGACGTCCCGAAGCGAGTCACTGCATTGTGGCATGCCTGCTTTCTTATTCCGCGGATTGCGAGGTTAATGCAGTGTGCTTGGTGAGAATGCTTCGAGAATGAGTCTTGATGTCTAGAAACTCGCCAAATTCTCACACAAATAAAACCGTGTTTATGTTGATAAGTCTAGCAGGGATACAAGCCTTTTGTACAAAACACCAAATAGGCTTACGTGAAGAGAGGGTTAAAGATGTGAATATCTCATCAAGTAGAAGAATGTAAGTTGTTGGTATGAACATAGAATTATGTATTTGTATCTGGACTTAGTGGTCGACAGAAACCAATTGCTTTTGGTATAAAAATAGCGGTAATTGTAAGTACAGAGTGGGTAAACTGCTTTTAAAACTTAATACACATATTTTCACTAATGTCTAATAATTAATCCTTTATAGGAAGGATATGTGGCATCCTGTAACTTGCAATGTCTAGTATCTTATTTTATTATTCAGTATTCAGCTTTCCTCAAGTGCATTTTCAGTGAAATGAACATTATTTTGTTTAAGTTTTTTTAAATTTAATTCATGTAAGTGTAAATAAACTAACTTCATTCTGACAAATTACAAAAAGTCAATGAAAAGCACACATGTTGAAAGTGAGTAATTATACGAGTAATTACTGCTTCAGTCTACACACGTGTAACAGTACTGCTCGTGAGCCTGATACTCTGACATCACAACGTCATATTGCCGGATAGTAAGGAAGGCTTACGTGTATAATGTTTGTGTGAATATTCCGTCTGATTTCCTGTTGCAGCACTTCTTTTATCTCAGCGAGGCAGTTTATTGCCCTGTTAAATAAATAACTTGATATTTTCTCAGCCCCATCCCTCCTAATCTTTATTTTCCATAATAATATTTAAGACAATTTCTTCCATCCGTAGGGTATTAATAAAATATTTATGATTTACTCTCGACTAATCAATCATCTAATGGGTTTGCGAGTGCTGTATAGCTAAGAAATTGTGGAAATTAAAAATACTTATTTACTGCAATATTATGTAGTGGAGCAAAAGGCACATTTCAGCACTTTGGTGTTGTGAGTTATTCACTTGTTTTTAAATCACCTTATGTTAAATTATAATGGTGGAGTGGAAGCCATAAAGTACTGGACATGGAAACACTATCGTCTTCTATGTTAAGCTCAGAATTTATGGGTTTAAACCGAAAGCCGAAAGTGCATGAACGTTATATGCAGTTCCTGTGTACACAGTTGTGGTTTCGTGTAGAGTGGATGCAACAAAACTAGGCTGTAGAAATATAAACGGAGGCAATTAGAGTAAGAAGCTAAATAATACAGACGTGTAGCAGCACAAGAATGAAATTAAAATTTTAGATTAACTTGTAGGTTTGCAGGTTAATACAGACTTTTCGGAAGGAGACATCGCCCCCAGCTTCAGGTTTGAGGAATTAGGTTTAAATTCGACACTTTAATGTAGAAAATGTATCAAAATTTTCGCTCCTGAAAATGGGGTCAAAGTGGTACTCCAAAGCATCAGTATCCGTCCAAAAATGTACAATTTTAAAATCCCAGAAGACCACAGTACGAATTATCTATAATGTGAACACAGCAAACCTGACTCTATATTTTTGTCGTGGGTACGTATAATTTCCGGTTCGTGGTCTATGCTAAGCTCGGCATTGTGTTTGGAGCAGGAATTACCACCTGATTTACAAATTTGACATGTTATGTTCTTAGAGTGTAATTACACCAATGTTTACATTTCCTTTAATAGAGTGTGGCTGAAAATTTTTCCGAAACTTTTACTTTTGCGCACAAATTCCCTTAAGACTTTTCCAACTTCGATTTCACCATGAAAAGTTTTACTTAACGATGCACTTGCATTCACCCCCCACTCATTCCACTCATGTGAATTCGAAGCTTTTTAAGTGTGCTATTTAATACTCTGTCATTTTCTAGGATGTTTAGGGTCATTTATTACGAGGGGGTGCTGATAAATCCCTAGGCCGATCTACTTCCCGATGTCGTAGGACGGAATCGATAGTGTTGTTGGAAAGAGGGGTCTGTTCATGTGCCGATTTGCAAGTCTTTTCTTGTCACAGAGGCTGAAAGGAAGCATGTCAAGTGACGCGCGCGATTTCAACAACATGTAGACGCGAGCTGTAATCAAGTTTTTTTCTCCTGCAAGGCAAGGCGCTGAAAGAAATTCACGCCATTCTGACAGAAACATTAGGGGAAAATGCACCATCGTCAAAAACTGGGTGACCCAGTTTAAACGTGGTGATTTTTCCACCTGCGATGCGCCTCGTCCTGGACGACCCAAAACAGTGACCACCCCAGAGATTATTGATCAAATTCACGAGTTAATCTTGGAAGAACGACGGATTTCGGGTAAATCAATAGCTGAGCAACTGGGCATCTCACGTGAGCGGATTGGGTCCATCATTCATGAGGATTTGGACATGCGAAAGCTCTCCGCGAAATGGGTCTCGAAATGCCTGAATACGGACCAAAAACTTCAACGGTACCAGTCGTCTGAGCAAGTTTTGGAATTTTTTCGGCGCGATCCAAATGATTTCCTGTCGCTATTGGTGACCATGGACAAAACTTGGTTATATCACTATGACCCGGAGACAAAGCAACAATCATTGGAGTATCGGAATAGCGGCTCACCCCGCCCCACAAAATTTCGAGTGCAAAAATCCGCTGCAAAAGTACTCGCTTCGATTTTTTTTTTTTTGCATCAAGACGGCATCCTCCTCATTGATTATCTTCCAAAGGGCCAAAATATCGACGCGGAGTATTACTCATCTCTGCTGGTGCAATTTAAGGACAATATGAAGGAAAAACGCCGCGGGAAAGTCACCAAGGGAGTCTTGTTCTTTCGCGACAATACTCCCGCTCACCGGGCACTTGCAACCCAGAAGAAACTGGCCTACCTGGACTTCCAATTGTTGATCACCCACCCTATTCTCCGGATCTGGCCCCGTCGGACTACCACCTATTCCCTGGACTGAAAAAACAATTGAAAGGTCGCCATTTTTCGTCCAACGTGGAGGTTATTGTTGCCGCGAAGACCTGGTTTGACGGACAACCTACTGAATTTTTTTTGAGTGGCTTGAAAAAGTTTTAGCAACGGGCTAAAAGTACATTGAGCTTCGTGGGGAGTATGTTGAACAAATCCCGAGTTTGGTCGCTGTAGCTTGTTTCCTTGCTGGTCGGGCTAAGGACTTATCAGCACCCCTCTTATAGTAGTGAGTGTGTGGGATGATAATGGAGAGGGGAAACATAAGCACATGAAGAGAAATCCTGCGCAAGTGCTACTTTGTCCCCCACAAGCCCCACATGGATTAACCAGGCATTAAAACCTATCCTCCACGGTGAGAGACCGGTAACTAACCCACTTGAGCCGTGACACGGTTACCCTCACAGCCATTGCAGTTCCAAGAACAGTCTGCTTACAATAGCACACCGCAGGAGAGTTATTTTGTTTCGTTCTGTTGAATGGCATAACATGTCTAAAATAGAGTATTCTTGCATCTTTTCACACAGGTTTCTTAGAGTATAAAGTAGATATATTTTTATTCAAAGAAAAATCGAGGGTGAGCCTCTTTCCAAGACAATAAAAAAACTTTTTTCTGAGAAAAGTGAGAATTTTCATAGCCTAAGTTAAAAAATTGAAGTTTTCTTGGAATACTGAACCCTGAAGATAGAGAGAGGACACTTTTGTGAAATGCAGGTAAAAATTTACCAGAGTGCGTGCATTACCTTGCCGAAAGAATTGGATGTTCGTCGTCCTTCGCTCTGATGACTTCAAATCTCGAACCCTGTAGCTGTCAGTGCCGCGTTATAAGGACTATATCCTGTAGCATTCATAGAGTAGATATGATCCCGCGATCATTCGGTGTAGATCTTAGAAATTGGCATTCGGTGTATATATTGAACGAAAGAACCTGTCGTTGAAAACGTAATAGAAGAAATCCTTTTCCATTCACTATTCAGCAGTGAAAAATACTCTCCGAGAGTGCTCATGAAGGGCTGAATAGAAGACTCTTGATGTATACTTGTCCAGGGCTTGAATAAATACGTAGCTTACAGCTCCAGAATGGGAGAAGAGGATAAAGAAATACCTGAAATCACGCCTGTGCTGGCTGAGATAAAAAGAGGAACACTGTATCGCGATGTAAACACCTACGCACAAGTAACTTGGCCTTTGTAAAGTGAAGTAAAGAAAGTTTTCATTCAAGATTTTTTAAATTAATCATGGCCTTTTTCGATTTCGAATGACACTATGACACTAAATGCGTACTGGTTCAGGTATCTAAGGCAGTTTCCTTAGGCACAAGTTGTGTGAAAATGTCTGTCCAGTTTAGCGAATTCGCAAGAATTTTTTATCATTCTCATTTCAGCTAGTTATTTGTAGTCTACATTGATTGTTATTTCCTGTGTGTATATCTTATAGTGTGTGTATGTGTGTGTGTGTGTGTATTTCCTGTGTTTATATCTTATAGAGATTGCGTGTGTGTGTTATTTCCTCTGTGTATCTTATAGTATGTGTGTATGTGTGTATGTGTGTGTGTGTTATTTCCTGTGTGTATATCTTATAGTGTGTGTGTGTGTGTATCGGGGGGGGGGGGTTTTTTGACACTGTTTAAACCTTATCCTGCTAACATGGAGAATATGTTGAGCTTCTAATAATGCCAGCAGATGGCAGATAGGATTTAATTCGGCATTTAAAAGTTAAGACAATGCTGATTACTGCGTAGCAATAAATTTTATTGCGACATAACCTGTCTTCAGCTTTTCGATGACAACACAACGTGCTTATTCGCAAATAGGAAATCATAATTCCAATGTAACCCTCATGGGTGTTTCATATAGTAGTGAATCGGTGGTAGAGCGCTATGTGGAAACCGATGTTAGAGATGGAAATTACTAAATAATCGCAATGAAATTTTATTCCACGTTTCACTAGAGAGCTAAAATTTTCGACTGACCAAGGCCTATCTGTAGCGACAGAGTTAGTGTGATATTTTACTGTGTGCGTGACGTTCGGTATTGTGAATTGAGTTGGGTTGATGTAGTCTATCAGATATCTGCATATCTAACACGGAAATTCGAGAGACGGGGTGTAAAGGAAAACTATAACTAACGCAGAAATGTTATTATTAAACATGACTCCATTCGATCGTAAATTGGGAAGTATGAAAACACAAACGATTAAACTACTGAGTCCACATTTCACACTTTGATGCGAATGAAAAATAACATTCGGTGCCCTAAATATTGGCCTGTTTTCTTTAAGGATTAGAAGTAATTAGAACCTAATTTAGTGCTCTAAGCCACTGAACATTTGTATATTATTAAGACAGTAGTGACTAATACTGAAATGTAGGAATTATCTTTCTTGCTCATTCTGACTTCTTCTGCCTATTCATTTTAGGCGTAGGATGTCATTGTTGCACCTGATTACACTAACACACACGCTCGGTAGGACTCCTCTGGACGGGGGTCGGCCATTCACAGAGACCTCTACCTGACAATACACAACATTTAGCCGAAGACAGACATCCATGCCTCCGGCGGGATTCGAAACCGCAGTCCCAGCAAGCGAGCGGCAGCAAACCCATGCCTTAGACCATGCGGCCACCGGCTTCGGCCAGGCGTTATATAAGACGTCGGTAATGTTATTGTGAAACTAGTATATTTTGGCTTTGCAGTAATTAAATTTGACGTCCTTCAATTCGTGTGGCGAGGTACTGTGAACACTGCCTTCTGGGATATGTATAGTTTACACTTCAACGCGAATTTGGCAGCAAACGTTTCTTCCGAAATGGCAGCACTCTGTACCAAAGTAACTGGCGTTACATTTAATAATCGCTGCCATGAGGGTCTGAGATCTCAATAAACGTGAATTTCCTAGTTCTGTAGAACGTTGTGGCGCAACTTGCTTTAACCGCAGGCCGCTCAGATACGAATGACTCGCCGATTGGTACAGTGCTCTTAAAATATAATACAAAAGGGTCTATTTTCGACGTATAAATATTTTACGTTACTGAAGGCCCCACGAGCCACCTGGAAAAGGACTTAGGACTACGTAAAGAGTACCACTGTTTAAGAAACACTTCTCTTTTTGGAGTTATCAGGCATTCGTTTCTTCGGTTCACGGTGTCTTGTTATTTCAAAGGTTTACGAGTTTCTATGGTCTGTGACCAATAGGTGTCTAGTCTGAGTTGACCTAAATCCACCCGAACACAACCCAGGTTACGGACGCGTGTCGTTAAATTACCTAAGTTTAATCTTCACTCTGCTACAAGGCTATACTGCCTTGTAGCTATGTTTTGAGGGGGGTGAAGTTCTGTTGGAATAAAAGCCAAAAATGGCTTCGTGCTGCTGTTGAACTATGGCTGTTCAGATACTCGGTCAACCGCTGTGCGACCCTATGCCCACTCTCACTGCAAATAAAGCTGTTTGAAAAGTACTTTAATCGTGTGTGTGCTGTGACATTACTAAACAATGTACAGATGGCTCCACTGTACTGCGTAGCTTTAAACTAGAATGTACCTGTCAGTCACATCAACCTACGGAAAACACTCAACTTTATGAACTCTCTGCACTCAGCATACCTGCACAGCTCGAGCGGCTTTGTTCTGTGCATGCTTATATGTTGGTCACTCTGGCGAAATGAAGCAATTTGTTATATTATTAGTCTTCTATATCCTGTCAAGCATCGTTTCATAAAGTATGATATTCGTTTTGGTAGATCGATAAGGAATCAATTCCAGTGTTTTAAACAGCAAAGGGAGAAAGGGATTTCTGCCAAGTTGAGCCTGTTTCGAGTTGTATAAAAAATGTATTTTTTATTTTTTCCTCCCCAAAAACGGCGCTTGACCAACTGTACGCACTGTTTGTTTTTACACTGCGTCATAAATCCACGCCTACAGTACCTAAATTGATATGGAAGATATCGACGAAAACCAGACAGTTGTTTAACAGAGTAAGCAGCGATATAATAATCATTGTTATTTGAGTTAATATGTTTAAAAAGGTAAAGTGATCCCGTTACAGGCCCGGTGTGGCCCAGAGGGTGGGTAGAGGTATAGCTCTACTCTTCCATGGCCGCGGCACTAGAAGAGGGTGAGTGGTCAGCAGCACACCCCGGCCGCACTTTACTCCTGGGAAAGACCCGGTACCCATTTTACAGGATGCTGAATGGGCCCCAGGGCCGGTCTGGACGGGCGGAAAATCTCGTTCCCACTGGGATTCGATCCCGGACCATTCAACCCGTAGTCAGTCGCTATACCGACTGAGCTACCCGGCCCATGATTTCATATATTTATTCCGGATAAATAGGGCGTTACAGTGTACTGTCTTCGGGGGCTTCCGGATTTGATTCCCGGTTTTATTCAGGGACATGCAAGAATTCATGCGACAGATGTTATATCGAAGTTGAAAAAACAAGAATAAAATGTCTGTTATCACAAAGAATGTACGTATAACGTAATATTGAGGCGCGTTCATACCTTCATTATTGAGTGGAAATGCAGAACGTATTACATATTCTGAGTGTGTGTGTGTGTGTAGCTGTAGATATCTAGCATGCAATGTGCATGCGTCATTTTATCATCTGTGGCCAACCTGATGTACAAAATTTTTCACTTTATCTCATAAAACAGCACTATTTTCGAAAAAGAAAGCTATTAAACATAACACGTATGTTAATTTTCCCTACTACTTTGTCTGAAACATTTTTCTTTCTTAGAAAAGTTTAGCGAGATTTATGTTGGTTTTCATATAATGTACTCGTTATACTTGTCAGGTTTTGATGAAACATGAATTTTCTCTACATATTTTTTAAAATTACTCAAATACCAATTTTATGAAAACCCTTCCAGTGGGAGCCGAATCGTTCCATGCGGACAGACAGACGGACAGACATGACGAAACTAATAGTCTGTCTTCGAAATTTTGCGAAAGGGCTCAAAAATTGCTTAATAAATTGTATTTGGTCCTTCATCTTATCCCAATTCTTTAATGAATTATGGCTTTACATTCTTTACCATTTTCTTTCTTATTCTGGCCTCTTTCTACCTACTCATTGTAGGTGTGGACGGTTATTGTTGTACCTGATCACTTAAAATGACACAGACACTTGGTAGAACTCCTCTGGATGAGGGATCGTCCCGTCGCAGACACCTCTCCCTGAAAACAGACAACACCAACAAGAGGCAATCACACATGCCCGCTGCTGGATTCGTACCCACAATCCCAGAAGGCCGCAGACGCACGTCTTTGTCTGCGTGGCCACCAGGATCGGCAGTTTTATCTTTGTAATGCATGATTCTGCACTTACAGACGCTGTACACACAGACGAATATTGCTGTTATGTTGTACATATCTGCGAACTGGAGTGTTTAAATATCAGAAACACTTAACGAATTTGGATGAAACTTGGCATGAGAGATTTATAGTACGTGTGTTGAACGAATTATACCATATTTGAAACCCAATTGGTGAGAACGTTTTTCTAAAATTAGTTTACATTCCAAGCAAAAGTTGTGGTAGTTCAAGAACAACCTGAGAATGTGGATTATTTCAACTATTTTGGTAGCCTGATAACAAATGATGCAATATTTACACGGGAAATTGCCACGCCAATAGCCACGTTCAGCAAGAAAAAGACTTTTCACCACCAAATTGGACTTACATTTGAAGAATAAATTAGTGAAATGTTACATTTGGAGCGTAGGTTCGTATGGTGCTGAAACTTGGACACTTCGGAAAGTAGATCAGATATAATTGGAGAGTTTTGAAATGTGGTGCTGGAGAAGGACGGAGAAAATCATTTGGACGGTTCATGTAAAAAATTAAGAAATTTTACAAAGTATTGCAAGCGTTTACCTTCCCCATCCCATGTTATTTATTTATGAGCTATTGAGCAACGCTGCTAGTATTTCAGAACATGTAGCGTCAAATCTTAAGGACAATACTTTGGTAATGAATTGGAAAATATACGGGAGGCAGCACTCACGGGCTAACTAGGCGTACTGTTCCGAGTTTTGCCTGAAAGAACTGAGAAAAATCGCGAGCACCTTTGTATGATAGGTGTCAAAGTCAAGATATGAAGCGGGAACGAATTGGTTTTGATTGATTCTGTTTTTGGTTACCTTGTTACCAGAAATGATCAGTTCATACAGTGTATCTTGTAGGACGAGGAACCAAGTGTGTTACCAATACGAAGCACTTAGTAGAACTATGAACTTCCACGGCATAGTTTAATCCATAATCATTTGGATAAAAGACGAGAAGAGAGAAGTTTTTGAACTGAAAAGCATTCTATGTAATCTGATCTTAATTTCGAATGATTTAGTGGTTATCATTTTCTCATTCTGTTAATAAGAATTCCCAAAGTTATATTTAATAACCGCAAACTTTCCCTGCATGAGAGAAAAAGAAATTTAAGGCCTGGGTCGAACTTTATTTCATTCCAAAATAAATCATGGCACTAGGATGTAATAAATGTCTTGTACTGCGAGACGTTGATATGGCTTGTATTAAATCGGCAGAATAATTTACAGGAATGATGTATGATGTGTATTTTTTGTTTTGCTCACCGTACATCCTGGTACGACTCTGGGTAAGTGACCAACTTGATGCACAATTACGTCATGTAACACTGTTATTATTATAATCCTGTACATGTTTCGAGCAACTCTGTGCTCATCATCAGGACGTCGAATTTTATTCGTACAGCATCTGGTATAGAATTCTCTATAAGTTACCGTCCGGTGCACACCGGAAGGTCACTTACAGAGAATACTATACCAGATGATGTATTCAATACAATTTGACCTCCTGATGATGAGCACAGAGTTGCTCGAAACATGTAGAAGATTATAATAATAAAAGTGTTACATAACGTAATTGTGCATCAAGTTGGTCACTTACCCGGGGTCGTATTGTATGTAATCATTTCTGAGGAGCCAAGTATTTGGTACTTTGCGTGTTTGAGTCCATGAGTTCATGTTCCTTGTTGGTCCTTCTGACGTGTAAACTGCCTTCCGCAGTAAATGCAGAACTGAAGGCAGGCACTTCTACAATTTGGTCGCACTGGCAATGATGTTGTTGGTCTATGAACAGTAATATTCGGGGCCCATCTTGCGGCCCGAGTTTAGACCACCACAAAGGCTCTTTGTGGAAAATCGAGGCTACTAACCCTAATAGTATCTTTAATTGGGTTTCTCCTCGTAAAATAATTCGGCAAAAATAAGAAAAGTGAGGTCTAGGTACAGGCAAAGTCGTTTCTTTGTTAAAGGATGGCAACACAAAAGCGTCTGGATGAGTGATTTTTTTATTTCATTTTGAACCTCTGCAGTAGTTTGATACGGATAGTGGCTTCACCCTCCCGCCGCATTATATCAACGCAATGGTTCCCCAGTTCGATTTAAATACGAAGGAAGGTTTGTTCTGAAGTTTGGCTGGAAATGATTTTTAAAAATTTAATTATTGCCCCTAGTGGATTTCGAATACGTAATTGATTGAAAGTGATCCTATTATTTGTGACTTACTGAATAAAATTCTATTGGAATTTGTTGGAAATCTGTACAAATTTTCATCCAAAATTCAGGTTTGTCTTCTCCGTTCTCTTTTTCAATTTGATTGAAGCTGAAGTTCTTGATGCATTCTGACTGGGTTCTACGTTGATATGCGTACTGTTCCTGAACATAGACTCCACAAATATACGTCATATGGTAAAGTGTTTGGATTTATTACAACACTTGTCACAAATTTACAGCCAGAATTACAACATAATGGTCAGCAAATAGCACGTGCTATGCTGTTGCCTGTATTCTACTGTAACCTTCCTCCACGTGTCTCAAGTTCCTTGGATTACACATCAGCTAATGAAGTTGTGAATACTGTATTACATGGTCTCAGAGGGGCTAAGTTGTGGAAGATACTTACAGATACCGTATTTATTTAACGACGCTGTCAGTAATTCATATAACGAGGCGTGCAATTTTTGGATGATTATAATTAGAAATTGTGTGGAAGAAAGCGGTCGTGGTATAATTTGAGGTTCTATCACTAAATATATATGTACAGTCACTAAAGAGGGAGACTAAAATGTCTGTCGGTATTATTGGTGTCGGAAGCCGATATTCGAACCCGATACGTCCCGATTACAAAACATATCACCGTTGGACCCGGTTTATTTTATAGGCCATATCATGTTATCATTTTAAACGGTTACATACTTGTTTTAATAAAAATCATATGGTCAATTAAACCAAAGATGGCTAAATGTACGGGTCATCTAGCACGCAGGCTATAGATAGTAAATTAATGTAAATATATGTTGGTTAAACATGAAGGCCCTCAGGATGGGGGCCAGTGAATGAACACGGTAATTAAATTACAGATTCCATGAAAAGCAATAAATTTCTTTAGCATCTGCGATTCTTTTAGCTTCTTAACGAAATTAGTTAATTAACATTAAAGGAAGGAGCCGTTCGGAATAACCAGGCTAGATAGATTGATAACATTAAAATTAGTCTCAACGAGGTGAAGGCCGGCAGTGTGGGCAGGAACTACCTGGATACTGTAAAGGTCCAGTGTTGAGTTGTAGTGAACACTGTAGGACCTTTGGGTATCATAAAATGTGGGAAATTTCTTGATTAGCTTAGTTACTGCCATCATCTTGATCCTGCTGCTTGCCACTAGGTATAAAACATTGACGAATATTACACCAGTGCGTGTAGAACAACCAGGCAGTTAAAATAGACGTCACGACTACAAAGGACAGAAAGTCACTGGCCTTAAAGCCTGCATGTATTAATTAAGTGGGCATGCGATGGGCAACTTCGAATCGCAGCGACTGACCTTCTGATGGTAGTCGTTTCGAATTATGCGGGTCACCGGTCATTTTGACGGAGATTTTGTGCGGTTTTCTAGGTCGTTGACGGGCAAATTCACGACCTCTTTCCCCCTTCCATTACTAATTTGCTATACATAATAATTATAAAAGTAAAAATGTGAAGTTCACCGCATAACCTTCCATGAAGGCACAGAGAAGGAGTAGATGTATAGCTGAACTCCTTCTTTAACTTTAGCGCTAAGTGGGGTCGATGGTTAACGCCACGATTTGGCCGATTTACCAGCGGCAATGACGTGGTACCCATTTTATAGGAATCTGTGTGGTCCCCAGGGCCGGTCTGGAAGGGTGCGAAAAATCTCACCCCCACCAGAATTAAATAGCCGGAACGTCCAGCCCGTAGTGAGTCGCTATACCGACTACGATATCCCGTTCCACAAAGTAATTACCGAAAAGTAATATCCTTCTTGTAATACAAAGAAGGAAGGCTAACTGGTTGATCACATCTTGCGTAGAAACAACCTTCTAAAACACCGAATTGAGGGAAAGACAGAAGAAAGGATAGAAGCGACTAGAAGACGAGAAAGAAGAAGTAAACAACTATTGTTTAACCTTCAAGGAGTGAGACGATACTGGAATTGGAAATTGGAAGCTCCAGGTCGCACCCTGAGGAGAACGCGTTCCGGAAGAGGTTAGGAACCTCCCGTAAAACAGACTAGCATGAACGAATTAATTAATGAATTTAATGAATGTGTGTGTGTAGGCTTAAATGAATGCGTGTATAATTATCTCCTCCCAGTTAACGTTAAGCCATCCCGCAGTGTTTACTTAGCCTTCGGATAACCAAGTATGTAGCTTGTTTCTGTAACGTTAAAGTATGTCTTTAAATGTTGTTGTTACCCTAATATTGCTTTGGTCGTTTGTACGTTTGTACGTTTGTACGTTTGTACGTTTCTGGTCGTAACTGTGCAGGTGATGAAGACAAACATACGACGTTTGTGCAGTTAAGCCTATTAACGTAACTCCAATTTAAGTTTATTATTTTCTTTATTATTATTTCGCATGGATTGCTTATCTCAGTTTGAAGATTACTTTTACCCAAGGCTCTTTTTCCTACCAAGAAAGATTATAGCCATTTCTATTGGACACAAAGAGTCGGGATACCTCAATCGGTTTCGTGAATAGGATATGGGCTGGTGGACTGTGAAACTGGAGGCCCCTATCCAGTGGGTGCGGGGAGATGAAAAGCGTCTGGGATGTGAAGTTGAAAACTCTCCCCCATCTAATTCCCAACTTAAGAATGTACGGATCTATACCACTTTCCCCTATACTTCTTCATAATGAGATTCTGAGCAAATTACTGTCATTCGAGTTTTGGTGTTGTGCAAAGCGATGTGTATGAGAACTCCGTCGTTTCCTGATGTGAGAACGTATCACTAGGTAATCGGTTGCAGAAGTTTCGGAGGAAGGTTATGCCTCCAAAGTCAGGGTCTAGAGACCCAAAATGAGCGAAGAAGGTTACGAAAGCACTGCGTTTATTCGAAACGGCGGGAACATACCGTCCAGGGACGCACTACCCTGTCCTGAAGGCAATTCTTACATTACTGTTACCTTACAACTTACACGCGCTGTGTGAATTCTGAAACCACGTCAGTGGAGGGATCGGTCTATTTTGGCAGTAATAATTACCAGCATGAAGTACGGATTGAAGACTTGTTTCGTCGTCATCACTGTGAGCGACACAGATTAGAACCAGGAGCGAGTGTGATTCGAAAATGTGTAGTCCAATATCTGCAGATGGCGGACTGCCGAAAAGCTGTAGATGAAAGTCTGGAATTTACTGAAAAAAATTTTTCCGTTTCTTATTTCGAGTAGTAATTTTATTGTAAACAATCCCGGTGATCCTGCGACCTAATTTGAATATTTCTGCATCCGCTTGATTGCTGGGATCGCGGGTTCGAATCCTGCTGAGGGCATGGATATACGTCTCTTGTGTTTGATGTGTGTGTGTGTGTGTGTGTGTGTATGTGTGTGTGTGTGTGTGTGTGTGTGTGTGTGTGTGTGTGGCGTAGTTAGCGGCCTCTGCGACGAGGCGATCACTCGTTCAAAGGAGTCCTACCAAGTGTTTGTGTGTGTGTGTGTTTGTGTGTGTCTAATTTTGTGTGGGCTAGAAAACTTAATAACGAGGAGGACTAGGCCCGTGTTGGGCTCTAGCACCACCAACAAAACTGTTGTTGTATGGAGATATAGTGTATTGTAAGAGCCTAAATAATTCATATGATTTAACAATTTTAAAGAATGACATTTGCTTTAAGACAAGAGTAGTTCTCTGAAGGATGGCGAGTTGTGAATTACGGCCGTACCTTACACCGTACTGGTGGGAAATACCTACAAACCGAATATACTTCTTATGAAAATCCTGGTCATAAGACTCAGTGACAATGTCCAAACGCGCAGTGAAATATACAACATTGCCCCCAACTGCAAACTTGTTAATTTGTATGTTATTTAACGACACTTTGAGTGGATGACAGCTGGTCCCACTGGCCGTGCCGCCTAGGGCGTGAGTCTGCGGCCTCTCGCCCGCTGAGATTGTGGGTTCGAATCCCACTCGGTGGATGTATGTCTGTATATTGTGAGTGTTGTGTGTTTCAGTTAGAGGTCTCTGCGATGAGCTGATCACTCCTCCAGAGCAGTCCTACCGCTATGGTGCGTCGTTGTGTGTGATCTAGAAACCTCGTGAATGAGGAAGCCCTGGCCCACTGGGGGTTGTTGAGCCAAAAGAAAGAAAAAAACGATTGGCTGAAAACATGTAATGTCGAATGTAGGATGATTAATGGAGGATAGACTTGAAAGAATGTGAGAAGAAAGTTTCTTCGCCTGTTTCATGCTACTATCCCTGCATTTCTATGTACGGGTTGAGCAAATCGACGGAAAGCGTCGGTCATGAATGTCGGTGTTCGCTGTTGAGATTCGAACAAGGAATCTCTCGAAACATGCCGGCAGCCATACCTTCTTGAGCTTACTTGCTCGGTTAATGGCACTTCGATATTGGAAACTAAATGTTGGCAGTTCACGAGAAACGCATGAACTGGAATGCAGAAATTATGTTAAACACGTACGCAAATCGGCAAAAGGATTACCATACTGTGGCTTTATTTCAGCTTTCCCCGACACGAGTGTGGTGTACGGACTACAGTTTCGAGTTCCCTTACATTCTCGCATTCTCTGCCTGCAGTTGAAACATGTGATAAAGGAGATACTTCCTTCTGATACACACTGAAAATTCTCGCCATCTTCACGGCGTTTTAGGATTGTACATTAACGGCGAAAGTGGCTGAAACGGTGACGCTGCTGACTTGTATGTGGGATTTGCCAATTCCTGTGTCGGTAGAGACACAATCTTGAGGTTTCAAATGGTTTTACTCATTTCGTGCCGTCAACTATGGAATGTTAAGTTACCCTAATGTACACCACCAACGTATTCTTCTATATGGTATAAATTTCATTATTCACTATGATACTAGCATCCTACATTATAAGCGAAACTGCTGACAGGGTCGCTAAATAAACATCAAAAAAATAAAGTAAGATTGGTGCGCTTATTATATGGAGTTGGGGTATTTCAGTCAGTATTTTGACTAGGGTGCGGGTACCGCCGGACCGGGGTTTCATGCCCGGTTTCTTTTCTCCCTCCCCACTTCTTTTAGGCATTCTAACCATCTGAAAAATGGACACTTTTGGCTTTTTGGGTTTAAAGTGGATAGAGCGTGAAGCTGACCGCTCATCTCTATCAAATATCTAGGTTTAGAATGCGTGGAGCCGTAATCCCACTTCCCCTCCCACCTTCATTGCATAGTGCTTACCTAACTTTACCGCTTGCTTTGCAGTTGTTAAATATTTGCCACGGTGCCCATTAACCATATTCCCTATTTGATTAAACCCGAATATTCATCGTTAACAACAAAATCCGGAAACCAGATCTAGCTATGATACGCCAGTATCCTTTAGAAAGCAAAAACCACTCTTAGTAAATAACCAACTTAATACACAAATTCTTGTTTTATAATAAGTTTATTATATGCCTGTACATGTTTCGAGCAATATGTGTTCATTAACAAGAGGTCAAAATTGTATTATGCAGTATCTGGTATCATCACACCTGTAGGTGGCCGTCCGATGCACAGGTTGAGAGATGACTGTCTCAACCTGTGCACCGGACGGCCACCTACAGGTGTGATGATACCAGATGATGTATAATACAATTTTGACCTCCTGATGATGAGCACAATATTGTTCGAAACATGTAGAGACATATAATAAACTTATTATAAAACGAGAATTTGTGCATTAAGTTGGGTAATTACTAAGATTGTACTGAGATGTACGGTCAGCAAAACATCAATAACCACTGTTGTATTCGCATTAGGTCGTTTTTGATATTCCGATTAGCCTCAAGGGGAGGTTACTGGCCTGATATTATAAATGTAAAATTATCACATTTTGGAGTACATCAAACTTTGCAGTTATGAATCTTTGTATAGGAATAGGCCTATTTCATGTTTATCTGTACCTCCTGCTGTCTCTTGTAAAATTACTGGTAATAGTATTTTTATTCTTATGTTTATGGGGCCGTGCATCATCTTGATAGTTGAGTAAAGAGAAAACCAACTTGATGCCACTTATTTTATTATTTTATTCAATGTTCATTCAATGCTCAACATGTTTCGGCCGT
>Ga0123357_10002557_pt1 | contig 20375 bp, 15 predicted proteins | sample TergutEmb28metaG_FD_89873 | JGI IMG/M metagenome (GOLD analysis project Ga0123357, IMG submission 89873) | Embiratermes neotenicus P4 segment gut microbial communities from Petit-Saut dam, French Guiana - Emb289 P4 | ecosystem: Host-associated > Arthropoda: Insects > Digestive system > Gut ... | reverse complement strand
ATACATATGCTCCTTTTGCACTGTGCCTCTACACAAAGGAGAATGCTTCGAGAGGTACCATACCCTGAAACACTACTAGAATACCTGATGAGTACAGAAATAAAATTTTAACTAAATATGTTTATATTGAGAAAATTCATGTTCATGTAAAGGGACTCGTACGGTACTATGGAGTTGTAAGGTTAAATGTCCGGTTGAGAGTTTAAATGGCCGGTCGACGGGGGGTGGGCAGTGTTCACAGCTGTCAGGTGCCAATGTGTTAAACATAATATGTGGACTCTTAAATCATGTTTATTTTTTCATAATAAGCAGGCACACTTTATGTAGAAAAGGAAAAATCGTTCTGTGTTTATTCATACAAAAACATTTGCTGTACCTTAATGAATAAATGTCATAATTTCTTCATGAATTAGATAATAATAAACACTACATATTCAAATATCCTCTGCCAAACAACTCAGGACCAACCACTTACACTGAAACTTTGAGAAGAACCAGAAAACATGTCCAGAAAGGCTATTTGTGGGCAAGGTGGCAGAAAGGACAATAATAAAAGCAGCAGAAAGTTTAACAGGATTAACAGTTTCATTAATATTAACCTACATTAACACCTAAATCTGTTACTGAATCCGGATTTTACGTGTACTTAGAAGACAGCCTACACCACTATAACACATCGAACTTTTTAACCTGCCACTAAATTTGTTTCCACATACAAGAAATGTGGGTGCTGAGGAGAATAAAGAATTTGAATCATCTTCAGAATAATGGGTGTAATCCAGTGTAACTCATTAAATTACTAAATATAGCAAGGAATTTGAATTACAACTCATACCCCAATTCCATTTTCACTTACCCTAATCATCTGATTCAAAGAAATGCCTGCCACCAGCTTGGCGGCTTCATCATCGCCTGTGACTCCAAGCACCACAGCTAGATCTCCAAACCCTGCTGCTTCCTTTTCAAGGTTCTGTGACCCATGGGGCAATCCACGTCCCAATAGTCGACACAGTTTTACAAATCGGTTATCTGCCTCGAAATCTGCAAGTTTGGCACGCCCACTAGTAGTCCAATCGGCAAGCCGAGAAACGATTCGTAGGGCATGTCGTCGTGACACCTGTTGTTCCGCTGCTATAGACAGCAATGATTCCACGGAACCTGCTGCAATAATAGCTTCATCCAACAACGAGGGGCGTGTTCTCGGAGGTGCTTCCACACTTTTTAAAGAAGCGAATGCTGCGGCTACTATATTACTTTTCCTTCCTTTTACATCTTTTAATTTAGATTCTAACGTACTGCTTTCATGCGCGTGTTTTTCTGGTCTGGTGATCACTGTTGATGTTGAATCAGCTGGTGAAGCTTCTGCTGGTTCTGAGCATGGAGTTGGCCTGAGACCAACAGCAGCCGAAGCAGAAGAGCTTGAAGCTTGAGCTTGACTACCGATCCTGAACAGAATACGCCATCCATTCCATGGTACATACCGGATCATGTTTATACACAAGAAAAAACGAAAATGAGTACGTCAAATCATGAAGATTTGTTGACACTCACGGCTCGACCCAGCAAGCATGCACTACCTTAACCTACAATTTCCTATTACATTTTGTTTGCTGTATATTGGCATACCTGCTCCGCTGAGTTTAGGACGTACTGTGCAGCGGCAGAGGTTTATTTGCATCTGTGAAATGTACATCACGGGTAATTTCACATATACGAGATTCTGTGATCGTGACAGCTATATTTGCCTGTAACCCGTGACTGATGATAATCTGTGATTTGGGTTGCCAACGTAACTAAAGAAGCTTGCGTTTGTGGTTGGTAGGTGAAAAACAGCTGTGTAATGCCCGGAGGTTGCAAAGAGGAGTTGCTGTGTTCGTACTGCATATTTTCCTTACATTCCATAGGATCGTATAATGGCTATTGAAGAAATATCGACGTTTTTAAGTACACACAATGGTAGAGATAAAGTTATCAGAACATTAGCCTATACTACAAAATTAGCTGCTGCATTAGTTTCGTCAGAAGAAACTGTACTTAAATTAGAAACTATCAGTGGCCAGCTTAATGCCTGTCGGTGTGTCCTTCGTTTGTTTGACGATATACCAATGCTGAATTATACATTGACGTATGGATTGGGAAAACAGGTTGGGTAAAACAGTTTCTCGTCTTTAAAATGTTTACTAAAAACAAAACGAAGAGTTGCTCTATGTATAACATGCTTGCAGGAACCTGACACGTTGTCCAGAATAATTGGAGTTCTTACAAATGTAGCAGATCAGCTGTATTTTCCATTAGAACATGTTGCTTGGGCTTGTGATCATAGACTTGTATCACTTCGTAGCTCACCTTGGTGGACTGCCTCTACCACGTGTTGGATTATCTCACTGTACCTGACTCTCGTAAAGTAAGAGCATAGTTCCACTATTATACTCAGATTTTTTAATTATGAGAAGGGGTATTTATCTATACAGGATACAGTCGGTTTTCAGAAATTTGTCATTAAAGAGTGACAGTGCTTTTAAGCCCATTAAAGAATGACAGTGCTTTTAAGCCCTTCAGTACTGATAGATGTTACTGACTGTTAAATGATAGCAGGACTGCCTCTGAGTGGTAAGTTATTTTTGAAAGAAGACAAGATCAGAACCATTACTGTGGTATCAGTATATGGTGCACTTGACTTTGTAGTTGTAAATAAGACACTTACTGAACTCTCAGTGATTGAGTCCAGAGATTAATGATCAGTTAGATCATCATGAGACTTTTTCTGTATTTAAGCTGAAATCTTCACCTCTACACAAGATAAAATTTTGGGAATGTGAAGAGTAGCAGTTTCCCCCATGCCCCCTATCTGAAGCTTTAGGTTTCCTTTCTGGACAGTCCCATCTGCTACTGGAGGGAACAGTCTGCTGGCTTGTGGATGCCCCCATGGATTTTGTACCTTTTTCTAGGTGGAGTGAGGCCAGAAACGTTAACACATACCACATTTGGGGGCCTTAGAAATACATAGTGTTTTTGTTTTCTGTTTTCACAGCAGTCTTGAAGTCATCATCAGTGATTATTTTATTCTACTGATGATATTCATCACTCTTTCCCTCGATCACAGATCAAATACTTTTAGAGCCTCGTTATTGTTGGTGTCTTGTTTTGGCTGTAAAGTAGAACCATCTTTTCATCAACTACAGCTGCCTGACCTCAGTACACCATCTTCTGCTCCACTTAGGGGATCTGCAGTTTGAATTATAAGACTGGCTAATGCCAAATGTTAAAATTTAATACAGTGCCTTTGTTGTTGTAAGAAATACCCGGTGCCATAATAAAATTTACAAGCTTGTATCCACAGCCCAGTTGCTCCAGATGTGTATATTTGCACATGGTTCTGAAGTGACTTAATTGTTAAGTGCATATCATGTTTTAAATCCTTCATGCTACAGTGAGCATGTGATACAGTGCAGGAATGCAGACACATTGCAGGGCCATGCTATGTTTTGGTACCATCTAAGGAACAATACTCGTATGCTAGTATATTTTAATCATTGCTCACCAGTTCATATCTGTTATTCCTAGGGCTTTGAGATGCATGCGTATCCTACAGCAACATAGTTGTCGTCTAAAAGGCAATGATTGTGATATCGAGTAAGTACATAAATTAAGTCCTCAGAATGAACATATACAGAAGACAGAATTAAACACTGACCCTCCAAATTGTTGATGCCTATTGCCAAACTCTAAGGCATCATGTCACGTCCCAGACAGTCATAATCATGTCAAATATTTCTCAAGTTTCAGTTGTTTGCATATGCTGATACTGTGTTTTTTTTTTGTGTTACTGATGTGATGTAGTTTCAGTAACTTGGAACAAAATCTGTAATGGTGAGGGTACTAAGAGTGGAGATATTATCATCATGTGGTCACATCTGACTATGTGGCAGTCATAGGAAGTCAAGACAGTACTGAAGTGATGTATAATGGTGTAAGACTGGAGGTTTTGTCAGTGTTGAGATTCATGTTGTGCTCTTTTGGGTTGCGACAGCATGTGAACTAGCAGGTGGCTCTGACTGGCTGGCCAGCCACTCTTATTCCCTTTTTCTATATAACCAGCCATTTTCTCACTATGACTCAGTTACAATCTAAATATGATGTCCTGTGTTTTACACAAAGTTGGTAACCATGTACCTGTTCACACTGGTGTCATAATTCAGGAGGTTTGAAAAATTCTAACTTTAATTTTTGTTTCCTATTTCATGTAGCAGTGTTGTTATGACTAATCTGCTAGCTCAACAGCGCTACCAGTTGTTGCTTGCTGTTCGCTGTAGCAGTGATTTGGCTCAAGCCATCAACTATCTACCAGAAGGATTCCTGTGGGCAGGGAAACTGGAGAAATGGCACATTGGTGTACTGGGCACTGTATCTTCCATTATCAGTCTCTACCAGGCATGTAAAAGAATAACACACCAAAAGTCAAAATAGAATCCAGTGATCATCTTCCCACTCGTCACCTGAAGTCAGGAAACGAGAAGAATGAACACATATTCTTTATCATCTGCTACGCAGTTGCTTCCTGTCTGCTTGCTATTGCACATTGCCACCAATTTTCATTAGTATTACAGGGCTCATTCTGTTTGGAGGTATTGTGTTAAGTTTTTTTCTTGGTATTGACAGACGACAGTAGTGCATTGTAGGCACGTGGAGGAACAGGTGACTGATGGCTTGAAGCCTCACAGCCTGAGTTGATTCTTTCCCCATTTCAATTACAGCACCAAGATTGTTTTATCTATAAAAGGCTATGTTTGTTATACCTTGAGGTGTAAATTTGTCTAAACCTAAAGTAGTGCTGTTTGGTGCATCTCAACATCAGTAACTTATCAGCTAGTTTACTGGCAATGTTGGTTGACTGTTGGTTTTAACAGTATTTAAAGAGGCAGATTTTCATGCCAATTCTGAATGAATAGGTAGTGCAGGTGACTGATCTTGAATCAGTACATAGTGTATCAGAATATTGTGATAACAATATTCCAACAGGTTAAGGATGGCACATCATCTGTGAAAATGGCTATGATACATAAATTCACTGCTTCCAAATTGTCATATCGTTAATATGGTATGATACAGTTCAAAGCCTTAAGATCAATTTATGTTCTGCAGATTGTGATGTTTAGGTCTCCTTGTTTATCTTTCAATACAACAGTGTCACACAAAATGGCATTACCGAAAATCTGTTAGAAAATTCAGCATGGCCTTTGTGATGTATAATACTACCATGTCAGCACTGGAGTACCAGATGGTGAAAAGACTTCGTCATTCACTCACACATATGTGAACTAAAGTGATTTGTGTTATGTGGGGGCACAACTGAACAGAAACTACAGGCCCTGTGAGCAGTACAGGAATGCATAAAGCCTTGTGGGGAAAACATTACAGCATTGCCATTTTCATGTGTCTGAAAGGTGACATGGATATGCTTGTAAAACTAATTTTTTTTTTGTAAATCCAAATGATGTAAAAAAATGCACAAAAACAATTAATTTGTGCAAATAACTTTTAAGCAAAGTGCTTTCTGTGAAAGTGCAATGCCACAGCATCACATCTCAGAAGACCCAAATGCTCAAAATTTATTTAGATTTTGGCCATTCTGACTGACAGAAGTGCAGAAATGCAGACAGATGAGATTTTATATCCATTGAGCCTTCCAAATTCAGAAAATTTAAATTCTGTGCCACCATCATAAAGCTTATTTTGTCTTTAAAAGAAGTACATTAATTTGATTAAACACCTGCAAATTGTCTTTGAAATATTAAGAATACCGAGATGTCACACCGTGAAGCTGAGAACCTGCCACCTTTCACAGTCCGCTGTGCACACTACCACATGGCAAAGTCACATCCCACACCATGCCGTGTTCCGCTGCCTTCAGAACTGTAAATTTCATATTACAGATATTAAATACTTGGTCATGCATGTATGGTACAGAACTTGATAAAATTTTAATTCTCTTATAGTATGAACTTAAGATTATGGTGTTTTGGGGTATGAAACCTTGCACACTTGTAGGTAAGTGAACCTGAAGACAGAGATACAGCGTATTTCTACAAAACAGTACCTACCCAGCTACCAACAGAACTACACATGACATGACATGTGGAAAGTCATAATATTAGTGGATAACCATATTTTTATAATACATCTATTTTCACATACCAGTGAAATAATTATGCAAACATTCCTAGATGACTGGGAAAAGCAAGAACAGTGGACAGTCATATGGAGTCCTTTAATGAATGTTTTCTCTCTTACAAGCCTTTATATAAAGAGATTATCTCATTTTAGAGTTTTTAAAACATTTTCCATACCTTAAAACAGTTAAAAGCAACCTATTTAAAATCTTGCAAATATGCTGGCAATGGCATTACTTTGGGAGTATACAGTGGTTACTGTGAGATCACACAAGTTGTTAGTACACATTAAAATTACTGCTGAGAATAATGCACATTTGCTATCGTGTCCCCTGAAAGCATTAACCACCTTTGTTACTGTAATGGACCGGCTACATTATTGTACATATGTCATTTTATTAGCATATTCTGCTGTTTACTTCAGGACGTAATATCTGTTGTTTGAAACTTTCACAGTAATTATATTTATACATTTTCGGAAGTTCTGTGTTCTTGGCAATATTTAACGAGGCGAACTGGAAGCAACCTTTAAATGTTTGAGTGGGAGGGGAAAAATAATGTACCGTACACTGCGTCACGTTCCAAGAACTGATCATTGCAGCCCATTAAAATTCACACATTCAAGTTACAGTAAGTAACAAATGCCCGACATTTTTCAATTTTTTGATGCGCACCAGTTCTGTAAGTGCCAGTGTAGGAGATTCAGCACACTTCTTATCAAATAAAACAAAACAGCTCAATCCACAGTCAGTAAAAAAACATAAATCTCAACCAGTATGTTACAGTATGTAATGTAAAGCTCTATTTGTTTCAGCAGAATACTTTGGCAAATGATGACATTATTTGTGAGATTATTATGAAAAATGAGAGGTGTTAATTAACTGTATCCCAACTGAGCAGACTGCTGTGAGCTGTGAACTAGCTGAGTTCTGCAGCCGAAGTTTGTCAACTTTTTGGATGACTGACATTCAAGTTGTACATTTAAAAAGAACAGAAAACATACGTCAGTTTCCATTTTAGCCTTTCCTTTGATATGACCTTAATTTTATGTCTGATTATCAACACTACTTTTCAAGTACGGCACATAAATAAATTAAGATAGTCAGTTTCTGGACTTTATGCACTGTCTGGTATGCTGAGAACGTTTTTGGGTCTGTTGCTGTCTCGTGTCTTCAGGACAGAAGGTGAACAGGCACCTGCAGAGTCAGGTAGTTAGAAGAGTCAGCCTTGATCACTGGACCACACTTACAGATCCACCGCCTTTTAAAATATGGACAGAAAGAAATGCAGTTTGAAAACCCTTTGTCAGAACCCTTTAAGAGTGATGAAATTTTAGTGGTTGGTTCTATGATTATTTATTCAAAGGATGGAGTTTCATGGAGACAGTTTGGTAATTGTCTGGGAAGTCAATAGAAGGATTACAGGAAACACCAGCTGTTTGCATAAGGAAGGAAGGAACTGACTGAAAGGGTAAGGAAGTGACACAGTGTGCTATAAAGTACTAACCTTTAGTGTCTGTGACTTGTCTGATCTAAAATTAAAGAAAGATCTTAATAATTTATGGTTGTAGCTTCCTTCAAATGTCCCACTGTGAAAATGGTTTTTAAAATGTTGCCTTGAGTGCAGAATCTCCTATACTGACAGCTGTTGCAATGGCACATGGAACAGCCACTGAAATTGCAGGATACTTCACTGTTTATTCAAAATACACTTCCTGCAGAAACCAGTTTCCCTACCTGCAAAAAATGACTATGAACCAACTGAATGCAGCCAAATGAGACATACATAAGAATAAATAATGCCAATAAAAAAGGCAATGTACAACGTTATTGTAACACAAACCGTAATCATATACAGAACTGGAAAAAGGTACTCCCAAACTGGGTTTAAAAAATTGGAACTTCCTTTAATGTAAAAATATTTTTCACATTGGTATGATTAATACAGTAAACATGAAGCAAGTTTTACTGCTTTAAATGTCATCACTGGGTTCACTGTTAAGGATTCTGCAATAAAGCAGATGTGAAGACCATTGAAAGTAAAGGTTTTAAAAACATTCAATATGTGCATTTGAAACTTTTATTTCTAAATGTAATAAGACACATTATTAAACTGTCAACATATGTAACATTACTATTTTTATATCTTTAATACCATGGTAAATGTAGTAGAGTATACAACGTCTATAACATACTTTATATGGGTATGCAAATTAATTCCAAGGAATTCCATGGAACATCTGTAATGTGTAGTTACATACTGTTAAATACACGTTATAACACTTACTGGATCTTTTTTTAATCATAATGGCACAGGCATCTGTGCGTGTCTACCACTGTGTTATTAACCTTGTAAAGGTTTCCTTCAATTCAAACTAAAATCTGTTTATAAAACACCCTTCCTAATTTCAGATCACCTCATGTTCAAGGAAATTGTATGTAAATCTCTAAAATTATATCTCCATATAACTGTTAGCATTTAAAAGAACCATAACTCTTCATCTACTTATAAACACATTTATGGGTTGGATAAAACTAAATTAGCAACTGACTAAATACTAAATGAGATCAATATCAGTGACACGTATTACCCGTTTCACAGCACCATGCCTTAAAGGCACATGAATGGCAGGGCAGTGAGCACCACACACCCAGACCATGGGACTAGCTGGTGGGGGTACCGGTACCAGATTATGATAATTTAAAAACGTGATTACCCGAGAAATAAAAACTACAGCACTGCTGGACAGTCATTTCAATTACTATTCTGTAATTGCAAGCATACATTCAAAGAACACTCATAAAAATCAGCCTGTAGTGTTGTCAAATTAAGCAATCTTATAAATTCTGTAATACAAATTTATTATTTAATATGAGTAGACCTGTCTGTTTCACTGTTTGTGATTCAGTAGCAGGATACAATTACAACTGACCGATCAACTGGCAGCATCAGTAGGTCAGAATACTGTTACATGAATTCCATAATACCATGAACCATAACCAGGAACAGACAGTAACACATGATATGACATCTTAAAATAGTGGATCCGAACATGGTGTGTAAGCTACACTGAATACACTGTCACTCAGGTTGGAGGACTTAAAAGTATGCAAAATCTACTATGAGGCCAGGGAACATGTCCAATAGCTGTCACTTAGTATTATATTTATTTCTCCTTTATAAGTTGCTCAACATGTTTCGGGCCACCTTGTGCCCATCTTCAGGAGCTGACGACTTAGTGGTATTTTTTCACGTGTGGTGTAGCGCCGTGGCTGTGTAGGCAGTCAGATCCGGTTGGCTGGTTGTGTGTTCATTGGGAAGTACGTAGCACCTCCCAATGAACACACAACCAGCCAACCGGATCTGACTGCCTACACAGCCACGGCGCTACACCACACGTGAAAAAATACCACTAAGTCGTCAGCTCCTGAAGATGGGCACAAGGTGGCCCAAAACATGTTGAGCAACTTATAAAGGAGAAATAAATATAATACTAGTGACATCTAGTTGGTTTCTTAATCCACATTGAACTACGATGCACGGTCAACCACACATCAAATGTCCAATAGCATTCAGAAACACTGCTTTATTAATTCGTTACTAATGTATCACAAAGAGTCATATTGAATGGAATACTTCTGTACCTCCAGTATTAAAAAGAATACCTTTCTTAGTATTGTGTTTTATAATTACGTCAATCATCTGTTTCTGTATAACTATCCTCAAACAAGGTACATTACTTGACATAATGAACATCGGTGTATGTAACAGTGATTAATACTAAAAAATTTGACTTTTATCTTGTGATTCTCAATTATGCATTTTCAAAGTGAACCCATCTTGTAATTTCGGTGAAATTTAGGACCCTCTTAATAAACTAATATTCACAAGATGTGCCTGAGTGTAGGCAATGAAGTGTATCTTAATACAAAAGAAGTAATCAGGTCACTGGTCATACTAATTTGTAGCCAGCTACCATATGGTTTCCAAACACACACATTTTACTTCAAAGTCTTAGAAACGGAAATGAATCTCCAAATATCTGATGACACTGATATTGTCTGCCTCAAAGAATGCTAAAACAAAAAATATGTGGTACTGGACTAGGAAATATACACATGAAGTAATAACGCATTCTGGATGCAGGCTTAGAAAGGAAGTATCCTTATTGGACGCAACAGACATTATGTAGAATAATGATGTATAGAACAATGCATTTATGAAGATAGACTTCACCTGCTCACTCTGTTGGCAATACAGGCACTTTTTTTAAATCTTTACTGTTTGATCACAGCACATACTGAAGAGCAGACAGATTAATAAAGATATGACAGGAAAATTTAGTCCTTTAATACGTGATACAAAATTAACTAGACAGTGGAAGTTAAAAACAAAAGTCTATATAAAAAAAATCTTAAAACTGGACTGGGTGATAAGGGGGAGGAAACATGGAATGTAAATTGTCACACTGCTGATCATCATCATCATCATCATCATCATCTCTGGTCAAATAAAGACCCCAATTAACATCCTTACTCTTCTTTAAACGACAGGAAGAAGCAAAAACAGTTAACTGTGTACTATCTGTGTTATATCAGTACTCTGCTCTACAGTCCCAATTTATTATCCAGTAGCAAAAGAGGTTTTTATCTTCACTGTACACTGCATTATATGACTGTTTAACATTACAGTCCTCTGGGATGTGACACAAATATTTTGGTAGAAACATACTGATGTTTGACATGTATCTGCTGCCTCCCATCGTCAGGGTGACGACGGAGTTTGCAGGTTACTGCAAAATGTTGGTACCCATCTACCAAACTTTTTGATGTCACATCCTTGAAAACGTCACCCCTCATATGCACCACTGAAAGATCCCCATATCTCACATTCAGTCTAGGTTACTATTATTATGTGGAACATAATTACAAGACATCATACACCAAGCTTCTGAAGGAGGCTGCTGTCAAGAACAGTGATGCTTGTGATGTTCTATCAGACTACTGAAGTACATAAATGGAAGCAGAATGGTGTGCGAATTTCAGTGGGACATAATTTGAACTACAGTGAAGTATGGGCCAATATGGTGACAACTAAACCTGTTCCTACTTTTTTAAATCTTGCTGTTTGCACTATTAGCTATTTCAGGACTGTTATCCATGTAGTTCACTAGTCTTGGCATTACAGGCATTCAGCAATTGTAAATATAAATTTTCAAGATTGGAGGACCTTAGAGCAGTGTTGCTGACATTTCAAGTCTTCTGGGATAGGATGCTGTGCAGATTAGCATACAGTTACAAGCGTTTCGTAGGCGCCTGCTGCATCCATCTTCAGGGTACAAGAGATCAAGATCCTGAAAATGGTGGCAGAAAGTTTGGAACATATTGTACATGACATGTCATGGGAATGAATTAACAAAACGTTAATATATGCATCACAAACTTGGACACTAACAAAGAGAGACAGAAAGCAATTGAACATTTTTGAGAGGGAAGTGTATAGAAGAAATGTAGGCTCAGTATATGACAATGAAAAAGAAAATAGGATATTAACCAATAAAGAAATTTACGCAAGTGTTAAAAAACCAGCTATAGTAGAGACAATAGGGTTAAATAGATTACAGTGGTTTGGGCATGTACAGAGAATGGAAGGAAATAGAATTCCCAAAAGGGTATTATATATGAATTTGGGAACAACAAGACTGAGAGGTAGACCAAGAACTAGATGTTAAGATGAGGTGAGAGAGGATGGAAGAATAGTTGGTGCAGAAGGGTGGCAGGAAAAAGTACATAACAGAGAGGAATGGAAGAAGCTCCTGAGAACAGCAAGGAATCGTTGCATTCTGCACATGCCAATGGAATGAATGAATGTCATGGGAATGGTTCCAACTAAACTCAAAGGACTTGAAGCGCAGGTGTGTTGCCCTGGTCACAAAGAAAAGAAGGTGCACAAAATCGGTGCACATAACATCAATCCAAGCAGCACAGCTTGTACTCAGTAAAACTCTCTCAGGCTAGTAGCCATGTCAGGTGCTTTACTCACTGTCTGACAATCTTACACGACAGCTAGCCCAATAAAGTTCCGCTGAATTCAGTCGCTGTGATAAGCTTTAGATTATGTACCACAGCTTGTAGCTTCAGTGAAGCATCACCAGGTTTTGCAAGAGTGTAACAAAACAATAGAAACCACAGGGAAAGTCGGCACTTCACGTTTCTAAACAGAAAAGCCTTGAGCAGACACCTTTGTTGCATTTGTTTAAGAAAGAATTTCAGTCAACTTCCACTTACTTGGATAGTGTCATTCTTACAGTACAACCTCAACATACTTACTCCCTTGCATTCATCTGACAGAAGTACCATACAACCAGTTACCCAGTATTAATCTTTAGGGGACATGCAGATTTTAAATGCTGCAGTGCCATTGGAACTACCTAGTCAAACATTTGTATCATAAGGATTTTAATTCTGAAAAAACTGCACCGTTACATTAGCGGAACTAAACAAAGAATTACGCAAGAACATTTGATTCCGAACATTCAGGTCTTAGAGATATGACAATGTCCTTGGATGAGCGGCTGGAGGCATTTCTAAGGACCAAAGTGCCTTCCTTTTTGGGAGTCTTCCTGGCCTGCTTGAGCATCAAAGATGAAGGCACCACAATCCTTCAAAATGTCTGGAACCACTTGTGCAATGACACTGTGTCACATCCCACAAAACATGAATGTGCTAAACTGCTGTATGAACGTCAAATCTCACAGCATATACTTTTATTCTATTATCAGAAATGAAAACATTTTCTAATAGGAACCTGAAATTGAAGGAAAAATGTTTTACAGAATCTGCGAGAGTGGATTCCCAAGTGCTTAGCAGTATACCACTGCAGAATTGAGAATTATACTGCATCTCATTTTCAGTATCCAAGCATGCTGTTATGTCTTCATGGGCCCCATTAAATGGAATGTAACAAAATCAGATAATATCTTAATAACATTCGCAACGATTCTGTCATTATGTACACAGTGAAGGCAGACCAGTGGATTTCCTGTGGACATGTACACACGCAAACAACTTTGTATATTACACAAATTTCAAAACTGTGGATTCCAGCTCCTAAATTTCAAGTTTATGACATTCCTCTGGACAACAGCCAAGGAAGGGAGCCCCATTAACAACTCTGAATAATTTTGAAATATCTGAAAATTTTGAAATTAAGCTGTACAATACACTGAGAAATTATAAAGCATGTTTAGAAAGTGCCAAAGAAATGCTGAGGAAAAATGTCATAAGTTTCCAGTGCTGAAGTTTAAAGGCAAAATGAAGACAGGATAAATTTTTGAGTAACAGACCAAGCCTTAAAGAATTAGCCTTTAACTGAGGGAAACTGAAAAGATAATGTTTTGAATTGAGAGACCACTTATCAGATTTAGGGCCCAGAGATGTGCATGCAGAATAAATTAGCTGCAGACTGACGGGTTTATTGTTTTCAAGATTAGTACAGGAAGTTCTGACCTAGTTTTACTATTGCAGGAAATGTGGAAGGTCATGTCCTGAGTACAGCACCAACTTACATTACTGCCCACCATCACAAGATATCTCTTACAGCATTAGCTTTCTGGTGGCAATATGAAACAAGTCAGTTCATATTTCTTGTTACCGGGAGTACATTTCCACTTTTAAACAGGATGAGGTTGCACTGTAGTTAATGTTAGCAGACAATGAAGGATAGCGAAGGTACTGATGCAACAGAAATGTAACTTTAATGCAGTTACAACCAGTATCAAAAGAAATCAAGGTACAAAAGTAAGACGGACACTCACACATGCGCACACACACACGCACACAAGTTAACTAAATAAAAATTATTCCATAAAACATTTATATAACACAGAATGTATTACCAGGAATCGTGAGACCTTTTTCATGTCCGTATTGTCATATGAGTAAACCGTGTACGTATATATATACATATACATATAGAACCCACAGATGTTGTACAACATAATGAACAAAATAATCTTAATAAAAACTTCTAATTATAAACCACACTGGTCACTGAGCAAGTCAGTATAAAAGATTCCAATGAAAGTATAAACACTGCAAAAGAAAATAAGGAAACTGAATATAAAGTGGACTCATCATAGTGATTCTGAAATTTAATTAGAACATTAAAATGATCCCAAATTTTCTTAAGGCAGCCACTCTTGCTTCACTAATGACTACTGAGAGATAAAGGTAACAGTGAACAGCAGTTTAACAGGAACACTTACATTACACACAAAATGGTATCTAGAATACCCAACAAATAAATAAACAAAAACTGAATCATATTGCTTTGTCTGCAGCAGGAACTCTTTAAATATCTTATGATAATGGAAAATATTTCAAGTCTTATGCTCTCTCTTATGATCAGCGCAACCAAGAATCTAGGAATAATAATAATAATGATAATTAAATAATAATTAAATAACAAAGACAAAATTACTGTTAAGAAAACAGGATACTTCCTGTATCCGTATCTTCTCCACTGACCACTTTATCAAAGATTTAAGAGTATTAAAGCTTTAATAGAAACTCTTTGATAAAACTACTTCTGCATCGGGCACCGTTTCCTCAGAAGTTGCAAACTCGGCTGCTGGAACTGAAGCCTTGCATAGTTACAGATGACTTCGAGTTGCGCATCAGAGGTTTGTGTGCCTGCATGGAATCTAGTGCATGTTGCCACTGCCAGCATTTGCGACAGAAGTACCGGAAACATACCATCTCACGACAGAAGTACGGTCCTTGCTGCAGGTTGCAGGATGAACAGAGAGAGTCTTCTAGGTATGGGTCCACCTGAACCTTTACAGATGTCACGACAAGTTACATGAGATTTGGAGATTCTCCCATTGATGATTACAAAGATTACAGTCTTTGGTGATGTGACGCCCATAGTTTGGTGGATATGTAATAATGTTTAATAGAAATGTACCATCTGCGTCTACTGGCCAGAGGTGTGAACAGTCTGTTCTTGCAGAAGCATTAAATTCCATTGACACATTTTCACCTAAGTCCAAACTACATGACATGACACCCCAGAAGTCAGCAATAATTTGTCTGTGTGACAAAGACTGATGTATATAATACAGAAATTTGAAACAAATAATTGAGAAATGAGTGATAAGTTAATTAATTCTTGAAATTTACCCAGCCTTCCCCATGTCCTGCTCCCCTTTCATGTCACTCTTACCTTCTTGGTGAACTTGCTAGTCTTAATCTCAATAAAGGCAGCTGCTACAGCTCGCATATAGCTCCGTGGGTTGTTGAATGTGACACGTCCTGATCCAATAGGATATTTGTGTTTGTCTGTATCAATGCCTGCAATGACACAAAGATTTAGCAGTGACTTTGTATGAAGTGTTAAGCAAAGGAGAGAAGTAGGTCATCTGAGTTTCCACAGTCCCTAACTGTACGGTACCCACAAGCTCACTTTTTTTTTTAATTGTTACTTTCACGTAATGAATATTTGAATAAACTGTTAAAATTAATGGCAAAGACAGTCACAATGTCAATGATGGTGACAATAACAACGAGCAAAGATGCATAACTGGAACAAGCAACAAATCTGATCTGAAAGGATGAAAATTACTTACCTTACTGTTTCGTAGCATAAGAAGGCAAGTATGTATTTGACTTTAGAGGAAGTCCAGGCTTATAGAGTCCTAGATTCTTAATACAACTATTTGGAAAGGCTTGTGAGTTCAGGCTTGAAATATTAATGTCTCTTGTAACACTAGTTATGTTCACCCTTCAGCATACATTTTGCAATTATGCTGCCACAACAGCACTGTGGGTCAATAATATAAGACATACAAGCATAAATAGCATAAAAAATTGTGAAATTTGATGGGGAATCTGCTGTGCCTAAGATATAATGAGAAAACAGTTTCTGTGTATGTGCAAAATATGAATATGAAAGCACGCTTCGGCAGTACCTAAACTCAAGAATGCACAGGTCATCCATTTTACTATCAGCAACATGTATTTTGAGCTAAAACATAGTGTAATATCAATTGACTTCCAGTGATATTTATTGCTGCCAATATATGTTCCTGCATGTAAGTACTTCCTAACATACACACTGACAATGACACTGACGGCAGCCTTAGCACAAGCACTGCTAAGTGTTTACTGTACTAAACCTTATCTCAGGTTGTACCAAACACAGCACTTCTACTGTCTTCAGCCCTTCCTACACACCTGCATACAGAACTCCATCGAACAGATCATTCATGATCTTGGCAAGTCCCTCTGCAGTCAACATCCCATGCAGTGCACCTACAAATACGGTCTTCTTTGCATCCAACTTCTGTGATGATGATTTGATACAGTTACTGTCACTAAGAACCCACGGGATCACTTGCACCTGAAACACAAAACACTGTGTCACCATGACGTTCAATTCAACTGGTGGTAGTGGACAGTGGATAGGTGGAATGTACATACAGTCTTGGGGAGGGGTAAAAATAATGATCAAAACAATATAAAAATGTACACAACTGCAAAACTCTGGCAAAACAGGACCTTTGGGCCTATGGTATCTTGTGAAATTGAACAATGGGATGCACATGCTGTCACAATGAATTATATTTGTGTGCTTACCTCTTTAGATTTCATCTTCCTTGATGAGATTCTGAAGTACCAATTGCCACCACTAGTGACATCATGTGTGCAAGCTTGAAGAAGAGCTTTCACCTGCATGACAACACATTTTTGGTATTTCTTTTTTGTAACATTTCGTGATTTAAACTCTAGAGTATCATATTGCCAAACCAAAACATTAGCAGCTACACCAGAGACTTCTTCTCTGTACACTACAGATGGAGCAGGAAGAAGCATCTGTTTATGTTTCTGTATGATTCAATCTGCTAAAAGTAATACAATGTCAAGAAGAAAGGCTATGAGTAGTGAGTGTCAATGTCACATGTGAATACTGCGAGTGACACGATGCAACAAGATACACCACACCATTCACATTGTGGTTTTGTGGGATCTGTCACCGTGCAGTTTTGTAAGTTAGAATTAACATTCCGGTTCAGCTGCAACACAGAATGGCTTTAACAAATGATGAACTATCCAGTAATCAAAGGATACTCTACACAACAAAACCAATCAAACAGTTTATCAATGCAACTTATTTTGGACAATTTGCACTGTGTTGGGTTTCTTTGTACGCAATGTTTTGGAATCTGATCTCCTTCCATCATCACGTATAAAGAAAACAGTTCATATTGACATGAGCCCAGTGAAATGAGCTAGTCTGAGCCACTGGACTGATGAACAAGACTGACTCCAGCTTATGGAAGTTGTACTTGGAAAAAACCGAAGATTGTGGATACCACGCAAATTAATATTCACATTCCTTGTAATATGCCATCATCAGAACGTTTAGTCAAAGCTCAGAGGTTATAATATGGGTCACTCAACTTTACTTTATCAAGTGTCCTCATACACAGCAAAGCTGTGGATACTAGCTGGCCACAAGAGGATGGCAGGAGGGAAATCCCCATGTGACCATTGCAATTTTTCAAGTCAATTAGAAAAACATCACTATTTTATTAACAGTTCTGGTTACGTGGTCCTACATTTTTTGTCACATCTAACAACTCCGATGTACAATAAGCTGAAACAGTTTACCAGTATTTTCTCTTACCTGTTTTTCTGATTCAAAAATTATATACACATAACCTTTGGGTTGAGAAGCTGCTTGGTCCTTGCCAGGCCATTCTACTCGAATTATACCAAACTTCCTGAATGCTGCTATTAGCATTGACTCAGTAATATCCCATGGAACACCACCTAAGAATATCTGAAAGAACAAAATGATGATATACAGGTTAGGCTATTTTACACATTCTCTACAGTTCTGATGCTGAGGGTCCCTGACAGATAAGCTTTACAGCAACAACACCCAAAAATTTGATGAAATTAAGGAATAAACTCCATCTGCTGTCATGTAAATCACTGCAGACAATATCTAAGAGTAATGCCTAGTTTCCAGCATGTTGCAAGTGGCCTTGGACAGTTCACATACTGAACATGTATTTTCCACAGACAGATTATTCTGAAAGTCCACCACATTAATTAACACCAGATAATTCCCATGCATTAAGTGTATACAAAATGGTACACAATTTAGACTGAAGCACCTTGTCTGACTAACCCTCCATGATAACACACTAATAATATATTTATAGTTTCAAGTAATTTCTCATACAGTAATCTGCCAGAGGCCTTTCTTCTGCTGTTCCTCCCCATTTTCCTTGAATACAGCCAAATAACACAATAAAATAACACATTTGTTCAGGAATTTGAGACCTTGTAGTTTGGTGGATCAGTATCTTTATTTTAAAGAAACGTGCTGCCTCCATCTTCAGTGTCAAGACAGGTACAACTGTACCATTCTACCAGACTATGTAGGATCACAACCAATAAGACTATAATCTTAGTATTTATCACTGTAAGAATCTCATACATTGTAGCTGCAGCTGACGTTTCCTCCTCTGTGGACCAGAATCACAACCAAAACATTCCAGGTTTCAAGAGTTTGAAGCCATTTAAAATGTGATAATACAGTAAGAAGTTTGTACATAGAAATAATTCTGTGTGACATCTGAGGTTCTCATAGTGGTGCAGTTCAAAATACACTTGCTGACAAAGCTGTGATGGAAATATTGCAATCCAAGATACACAATCACGGATGATTTGCAGTAGCAGCAGAGACCATGTGCGTCACATACTGCTCAGTGTGCATGACAATCATTGCTGTCCTTCTGTTACGAAACACATCAACGGTAGCAGGTAACAGCAAGCACACCGGAACATGCAACATGCGTTAGTGAAAGGAATGTGGCTGATGAAGCCAACTGATGTGGTCTTCACATGTTCACAGCCATGACTGCAAGAAATGGCTTTTAGCTCTAGTAAAGTGCATAACACATAACACATGGGTGTAAATCATGGCTTTCATTCTTCAAACGTAAGTCAACTGCACGCCACTGAAATGAGACACACAAGTTAAATAGAAGGGAGAACTAAAAGATACAGGATCAGGAATGAAAAAATAAGAATGGGATTAGGAATAATTCCCATTAAACAGTTGCTGGAGACAATGAGAGATGAAAAGCTCTTTGTGAACCATGTAAACCTACTGGCAGAATAGGATTGACTGAGTGATTAAGAAGAATAAGAAGTGCACAAAAATGTTCACATTTGTCAGTTTGTTGATTTGGTTTTTACAAAACTAAATTTACTATATTTTAGAATACGCAGTAGCCATGTACCTTGCATGAGTAAGATACATTCTTCTGTGTACGAGGGGGCAAATTTCCACTCCAGGAACATGTAGCTTCATAGAGAGCTGGAACAAAAAATAATTGTGTTAGACAGTAGGCTGTCACACAACACGTTGCACATACGGATAATTTCTGTAACTTCTGTAACACTGCTCTGGTTATCTGTACAATGAACAGTACACACTATAGTGCACTGTACCTTCCTGCAAGGTCACAGTGCTGCAGCTTGAGACATCCTGTGATGCCAGTACACCACATGCTGCTCTACACGACTGACACCAGACAACACAGATCTCAATACTCACAACACTTGTACCTTTGGTGGAGTATAACCGTTGTGTGAAAGTGGGCACCATGCAAAACACCGGCTAACAAATTCTACAGCATTTTGTGAAAAAAATTCTGAGTCCTTCTTTCAAATCTTAACTGGACAAAATTCTGTTCCTGTTAATTTCACAGAATTAATGCACCAGCAGATACACACACAATAAAACTGTCCCTACGACTAATCAGGGACACAGCCTAAAGACAGGAGGGAGATCCATACTTAACCATGGCACCCAATCAGCTTTGTGCCCCGGCCACCTTACCACGCCCCCCCCCCCTCCCGAAAAATAAGAAGAAGAAGAAAAAGACTGTGGTACCCTCTTGGACAGGATCGCCAGAGCGAATCGCGATATCGTGAAAAAGGGAAAAATATCTGCCCCTGATGACCGCAGTAGCACAGTGGTTAAGGTGCTGTGCTACAATTTGGAAGGTCGCTGGTTCGATCCCAGCTGGTGTCAGTGGATTTTTCATTGACATAAAATCCTTCTGATCGCACTATGGCCCTGGGGTCGACTCAGCCTCTAACAGAAATGAGTACCAGGAGTATT
>Ga0123357_10002556_pt1 | contig 20376 bp, 12 predicted proteins | sample TergutEmb28metaG_FD_89873 | JGI IMG/M metagenome (GOLD analysis project Ga0123357, IMG submission 89873) | Embiratermes neotenicus P4 segment gut microbial communities from Petit-Saut dam, French Guiana - Emb289 P4 | ecosystem: Host-associated > Arthropoda: Insects > Digestive system > Gut ... | reverse complement strand
ATAATATAGTTGTATAACTATTTAAAGTAGTAACTTAAAAGTGTAATTTGCGCTAGCCCGTAATCGTAAGTCAAATTCGGCACACACATTATCACAGTAGTAAAAAGCTGTCAATATACATTTAATCTGTAAAACAAAATATTAGTTACAGTAACATTTTTACCATCTTCCTATATGTGTACTTTCTCTAGAAGCAATTTCGCAAAACAAGGCTTAGTGTTTTAGTAATTATTGGAATATACCAGGAAACTAAATAGGTATAATTGTCTCCATTCTACAAACAGAAGGATCATATTAAACCACATTCTTATACCATCTAAATGCCACGTTAAATTTCAGAGACGGAGATTAAGCCGCAATATTTTCTCTTCCCTAACAGAAATTCTGATAACAACAATTTTTATATTTTTTAGGAAAGTAAATTTCAAATGAGAAAAATCGAGTGACCTCTAACGACAGATTCTTCGGCAAGCAGTTTTATAGAATTCCTTTAGACAATCCAACAGTTATCAGAGGTAAGAACTGAAGTAATTAGTACAGAACAGAGTCTTGCCTTTCCTTACAAAATAGTTAAAGCAGACATAACTACATTTTTGTTCGTCCTTGCTTAGTGGTACTCTCTTGGGTCCCTGGATAGACGTTGTGCTTCTAGACCGAGCTACTGTGTTGGGTCCCTCGATATAGCTACACTATTGGGTCCCTATACAAAGGTTGGGTTCCTAGACAGAGCTATTCTTTTGGGTCTCTCGATACAGTTAATCTGTTGAATTCCTTGATGGGCCTAATCTTTTAGGTCCCTATACACTGCTATTCTACTGCTGCCCTAGACATTGCTACTGTCATAACCTCGGTATGTCGGAAGCTTGCCGGAGGACAAATAATTCTATCAGCAAAACTTTTGATGTGGTGTCACATGTAGCAGAATTCTTCAACAAGACAGAATTTCCCTTGGCCGATACCAGTGGTCGTGCGGTCTAAGGCGTGTGTCTCCACCCGTTCGCTTGCTGGTATTTTAGGTTTGAGACCCACCAGTGTTATGGATGTCTGTCTGTTGTGATTGTTGTGTGTTGTCAAGCAGAGGTATCTGAGACGGGCCGATCACTCGTCCTGAGAAGTCCTACCGATTGTGTGTGTGTGTGTGTGCCCTTGAATGTGATCAGGTACAAGGATAACACTCTGTACCTTCAACGAGCATGTAACAAGGCCAAAATAAGAAAAATTGAAAGAAACGAAGAAAGAAAGAAAGAATTTTCCTTGAGAGCCCAAAACACGTTCATCTGGTCCAAGTTTCCTCTTCACTTTGGGTCAAAAATTTAAGTGCCGTGTTTATAAGGGCTTGCAAATCTCCTCTACTACGAACTGCAACAAGATACTCCCTATTACGAACTGCCACAAGATACTCGCTATTATGAACTGCCAAAGATACTCCCTATTACGAACTGCCACAAGATACTCCCTATTATGAACTGCCACAAGATACTCCCTATTACGAACTGCCACAAGATACTCCCTATTACGAACTGCCACAAGATACTCCCTATTACGAACTGCCACAAGATACTTGCTATTATGAACTGCCACAAGATACTCCCTATTACGAACTGCCACAAGATACTCACTATTATGAACTGCCACAAGATACTCCCTATTACGAACTGCCACAAGATACTCCATATTACGAACTGCCACAAGTTACTCCCTATTACGAAATGCCACAAGATACTCCCTATTACGAACTGCCACAAGATACTCCACAGCTTCTTAACCTATTTATTTAACATTCTTTCTGACATCATACGTCCACCCACATTTGTTTTCCCAAGTAGTCTGTTTCAGTTCTTGTTACTAAAATTCTTCAAACATTTTACGTCTTTCTCGTCCTTGCTACATGCTCCGTCTATCACAACCTCCTTAAGTTTATCATCCTAACTCTATTTGGTGGAAAATAAAACTTATAAAACTCCTTCGCGCACAACTTTCTCCATCTTCGTATCATTTCTTCTCTCTCTCTCCCTCCCTCCCCGAATATTCTTCAGTACTTAGGCCTCAAATACATTCACCCTATGCTTTCCCTTTGGTGTAAGAAAATATGTTTTACAACCGTATGCAAAAAAAATAATGAATTTTATATACCTTACTTTAACACTCTTAAAGAGAAGAAAACACTATGAAGAATTTCCAATGGAATGGATCCAGCCTTCCCAGAATCCTTGATGTGATTTGTTTCCGCCGCTAACAAATACTTAAAACTCGGCCACATTGCCGAATAACTTATTAGTTATCTACTAAAATGTAATGCATAATACATGAAGTCTGAAGCTCTGTCTTGGGTCAATATCAATTTTAATGTCATCAAGGACAGTGTAGTTTGCCAGTAAGGTGCCAAAGTACACGGCCTCATATTCCAGAATCTCTTTTTATGTTGATAGACTGAAGTGTTCAGATCCCTTTCACAAAACACATGTACCAAATATACCCTAGTCACGTCACAGTTCTTTCGTCTAAGTAAACGGGATGCCAACTTAACGCTGAAACAAACAAACTGTAGACCGTCAGCGTCCACTCTTGACGTTCATGACACTGATATTGAGTGTTACACGCTACAATAATGCGCTGCTGTTTTATGTAAACAAAGTGTCAGTTGTATCGTCAGAAACCTTCGTGATCAGTGAACGTAGCCAGTTCGTGTTTTGCCTTCGAGCAAACCCTAAGTATGGTTGCGTGCATGATATATAGGCAACACGAAGCTTTAATAAAACGTCCCTTGCACGTTATAAGCAAAACACTTTCATAAGACTCTTTCCAAATTATAGGTCCTTTACTGATAAAATGACTGTTCGCTCAGTTCATAAATAGAGTTAAGCCTATTGCCTTCCATGGAGTATGGAATTTAATATCATAAAACACCATTGCAGGACCCTAATAAATCACTCTTTCCGATCCGTGACCTCATAACACCGTTTGTCTGAGACTTGTTTTAAGAATATTATGTTCTCTGTGACTAGGTCTCTAAATTGGAATAATCCCATAATATTTTCTAACTACACTTTTATAGGTGCTTCTAATTTATGCACATCTGTCGTGAGTCTGGTCTGTTAATTAGGGAGGGTGTGGGGTATGTCAAAACACAACTGTTTTGTATCCTATTTATTATGCTGACAACGACATGTTTCGGCCACTGTAGGCCATCTTCAGGTCACAAAAATGTGTATAGAATATGCACCTATACTCTGATAATACTCTGTATAGTTTCCTCTATATATATTTTTGTGACCTGAAGATGGCCCACAATAGCCGAAACATGTCGTCGTCAGCATAATAAATAGGATACAAAACAGTTGTGTTTTGACATATTCCACTCCCTCCATAAATGTTTATAACAAAACGGGGATGATGCACCTAAAGATTATTAACGCCTGTCTGTTAATTTCATCTACATTATTCACTATAATTTTCTAAAAAACACAATTTTATAATTAATGCCCACAATATTTATATGAAACTTTTTTCTATGTAATTTTTAACTAACGATTTAACAAGACAGGCAATACAGGTATAAACATATCATTGAGGCGCTTTCACTTAACCATTTTGATGTGGACAAGCAATAAACATTACATATTCTGAGTGTGTCTGTAGCTTAGTTACCCAGCGTGTAATTCGCGTGGGCCTGATTGTATTGTCACCTGTGATCTGAGAGGCTGTACATTCTTTTTCCACATTTATCTCATAAACGGCAAGATTTTCGGAAAAAAAACTTATTGAACATAAAATATATGTTCTGGTTTTCTGTACAAATTTTGTCTGAGACGTTTCTCACTCTAAGAAGAATTAAGCGAGATATAATAACTATACTTAGATATTTATGTAAACTATACGTTATTCTCGACAAAATGTTAATAAAACTTAAAATTTCTCGAAAGATTTTCCAAAAATATAAAACTTTATGAAAATCCTTCTAGTGGAAGCTGTGTTATTCCATGCGAAAGGACAAAGAGACAGGATGAAGCTAATAGCAGCTTTTGGCAATTTTACGAATACACCTAAAATTAATATGCTTCTCACTACAATAACATTTGATTTCTGTTCGCGCTTCTTGAAAAATATTATGAGTTTATTTAACAACAATTTTAGTGGCTTAGATTATGGGAGGTTGGGGAGTTAGGCTATAAATTTGAAGGGTGTGGAAGGAAGCAGCTTTAATCTAATTTAAGCTATTATATTATTTAAATGCTTAATGAGACTGAGAAAAAACAAAAAATTATGCCATGGTATTTCCTGGCAAAAATTTGAAAACAGATAATTCCGAAAAAATTGCAAGAACGCGACGTTCGGCGTTGCTGTTTGCAACTTTGTACCTACAGCAATTTGACATTCGGGATAATAACGTTGAATGAAGTCCACACTTTGAGGTTCCGTTACAAACTTGCGGAGCGCCTATTTTTACACCAATTCTTCTGCCGATACCCACAAAAAACTCCAAAACGTTTGAATCAATTTTTAGGGCATTTGATTTTGGGAATCTACATGAAAATTTGTCGAATTGCTTCAGTTTTTGTGTGTAAATATGACAATTTGAGCGATCACTTTACATGAATGCGGATATGGTTGTCTGACGCATCTGGACCAAAACTTCTTAAATATTTATTGTAGCAGAAAAAATGCCGTACAAAATTGTAGAGATGAATGGAAGTCAGAATTTATGCCCAATTCATTTTCTTCCGTAATGTTGAAACCAAAAATATACTGCAAGTACATTTTTGTAAATTTCGGAATTTGAGTTCAGCAATAAATAATTGTCTTCCAGACATAAATGAAGATTATTGAAATTTTTAAAATTTTTTTTATATATTGTTAGAATAATTTACTTTCCACTTAAATGTATAAGTCTAAATGCATACACAAATTTAATTAACGCAAAATTTCGCATGCTGTTACAACCATTGCCTGATTTAAGTTGAGACTTTCTTTTTATTTTTCTTCTTTTTTCCTTGTTCAGACAGTTGAGCAGAGGAGACGGAAGGCTCCAGAACTGTTTCACGGTGGGCGTATTTCCGTCTTGTGACTCTGTTTGCTGTACAGAAAGGAAGCACATGTACAGGGCCTTCAGCTGCCGCAATTTCAACGCCATTAGCTTCGTCATAAAACAAGGGAGCATTTATATATATACTGCATTGAGGCGCCAGCATGGGATCATTCATCTGTCTGCAACATTACCAGACAGGACTGGACAAATCATTGTTTATGTATACAAAGCACTTGAAAAGAGAAGTAGGGGAGGAGATTACCACTAAAATACTATAGAACGACTCTCGTTCATCAGCCCTTCACGTAACAGCCCCGTCTGTCTTCATCCTTTCTCCTATACCGATTACGTAGCAACCTCCCTCCTCATCAGCGATCAGGGACAATTACCAAGGTGACATAACACACATTTGAACACTGGAACACTGCAACTGACCTGTCACACTCACCAGCCTATACACTAGTATTTGTGTCAGATTTAAAACGATGCTGTATCAGTTGTAGGGGCAGTTAGCACCTATATGATTTAGAGGATGTTCTTGAATGCAATGGGAGGGAAGAGTGTGTTATTTTACTTTGTTACTCATACACTGGACTGGAGGGTGGGACATAAACTGTGAGGAAACGAAGTGAGCAGACGCAGTGTCCCAGCAGACAATCGAATCGGAATCCTCTTCGGCATAAGTCAGAGAAAACGAAATTATTATAAGAATACACAGCATTATAATGTGTGACAATATGAAGTTTAGTAAAACTTTAGCAATGCCAGACTTCAAGCTTTCGCTGTGGTGTGGTTCTTCGAGCTTCTCGGATGTGGATCAGTATTAATTCGAAACAGCTTGTCGGTCTCATCTTAAAAGGTCAAGATATCTTTTGGACATCTTACCACTGAAGAAGAACAGGCATTCTTTCCGCAAAATGCCCGTTAAGAAACTACCAACTGACGGTGCTCAGCATTTCAGTAGATCGGAGAAACCAGACTTAGCAATTCGAAGAAACCCCCTCCCTACACTTTCATGTAGAAGCACAATTGTCTCTGACGCCAAGAAAACAAATCGGACATCCGTCAAGAATAGCCATCTTCTTATTAAAAATTGTGTAAGTTAAATTTTGAGATTTTATCGGAAAATAAACTTTGGGTTTTGGTCATCTAGGTCACGACACCGTGAACTCTAGTATGGGGGTTTGCTGCTTCAATCGTCACGCTATCTGAAGTTGGGTGCAGTACGTTTCTCTTAAAGGCTGGTACACACCTAACAACACGTCATTCGAAATGATCAAAATCCGATTCTTCTTAGTCTTACTTTTTATCAAATCTCCTTCAGTCGTACAGAACCTTTGTGTTATGAATGACTGAATACGATTTTGACAAAAGCTGAGCTATTTACGACTACCTTGAAATTCCCCGCAGTCTTTCAGTGAGAGAACCGGCACTTTACGCTGGTATAGGGCATACCCTATCAGTCCAAATCCTGACTACCATTTTAAAGTCACGTTCCCTTCCCATCTGACGGTACACAACCTGCACAATTAAATTGCCGACATTAAATTCCCTAAGGCATAATTACCGAAAGATTCGTTTGCGTCAAGTTGCCGGAGAAATCTTTCTGCCAGTCTGCGACACACGCTCTGCAAATAGCGCATAATTATAGTCGGAGTAGACATCTAAACTACCACTGTAATCTCTTTGACCTTGACACCATGAAAGGGATATAAAATTTTGGGGGGAACATTCAGACTTCATCTTCAAGGTACTCCGAAGAAGCAAGCAGTGAATCCTTCCTAAACATTGCTACCGACCTACCGGCTTACGTCTTATCGTATCCCCCAAGATCATACTTCGAATATTATTGGTGTTAAAACTTGAATTCTTATGCACATCTCACCTTAATCATTCCCTTGATCTTCGCAAGGGTTTGCGCCCTTCAGTAATTCTTACGCCGAATTAATTTTCTTTGAGTGGTAAAGCGTCAGTTTGACTGTCCTCATGTAGGTGTTCAATAAGACCAACAGAGAAATGTTCTTAGTTTAACACACATAGAAACAAGTAAGTAACAATTTTGTTGGTCTCTGCAGTTGGTACGCCTATTTTACACCTAATGTTACTGTCGTTATGACCCTTTTCTTCCGTTCATTACTTAGAAAGCAAGACGACTTTTCAGAAACTGGTTTTGTTTTGCCCAGATGGAAAGCTTGCGAGTCACCCATGCCTTATTTTCTGATACAAGAATCTGCACCCATTCGCCATACGCATTGGTCAAACTCATTAAGGGATTTTCCAAATTTTTGTTGGGGCATAATTTCCATCAGTGTTCCAGTCCAAACAGTAGGGACATACAAATCACTAAAATTTCAAACAGCGTATATGTAATATTTTAGAGAAGTTTTAAGTTATTCGTAATCCAGACAGACAGTTGGATAGTCAGTAGGCATGTCTGTCCATCATCAACCAGTCAGTAGGTATGTCTGTCCATCATCAACCAGTCAGTAGGTATGTCTGTCCATCATCAGCCAGTCAGTAGGTATGTCTGTCCATCATCAATCAGTCAGCTGGAAATACAGGTGACGGGATCTTAACCGAGTGTCACATACCACAGTGTCACATACCACAGCCCACATCAATGTATTATCTTCATTACTGATTAGTGTTTTATTCAGGATTATTTACGACGCAATCTCAAGCACACGGCAATAACACAGTCATCAAAATTACTAATTGTGTAATTCATGTCTATTTCGATATTATGTAGCTTAAGGTTGGATAACTTTCTCTTAGCCACAACTCTCAACCAGTCTGTGGAGACCTCACAGCCTCATATCTGATATCCATTTGGGTTCTAGAGCTTAAAAGGCCTGAGCTGGAAACCCACTACTTACCTTCATCTAGCAATGGGGTTGAAAATGGTTGGAAATATACACCCAGTTCCTACGCTTCTTCTTGGCCTATTGCTTAATTAAGAACAAGGAAAATTTACTATTTCTAATAATTATTGAACATTGAATGACATATTGCTTGGAGTTCCAAAATCATAAAATTAAAAACAAATTAGGTAAATTTTCATACACAGCGAAAAGCAAATTGGAAATCCAAGTGGAAAAACTGCACAATTTGGAGGATGGATGAGAGGAAGCATTGGGAATAGAAATGCTGTATTGTATAGAACAGTTTAGATTACAATACATGACTTCATATGTAGAATAGAGAGCATAAGGAAAAAAAAGAGAAGCATTAGTAGATAAACATGGTAGGTTTATAATGTAAAATCCTGGTGTTATCAGTCACGTCAAAAGAAATGCGCTTCAGACTCAACAAATAAATTTCAAAATTTTATAGATTGGCTTAATCGTTTAACATATGAAAGAAGAAAGCTGTGTCATTTGAAACTGCACGTCGCTTCCATGCATTATTCCAATTTTCTTAGAAGAAATATACAAAACTGCGAAGAATTCGGTCCTTTTCGGGAAGAATGCGGTGTCTATACCAAATATCGAATCCGGCTTTTCTTAGATAAAAATGGATGCTATTTGACTGACGTTGTTTGAGTTTTTAAAGACATATAGGGGAGTGGAAGAACAAGTTCGACCGTAGTAGGGGTATGGTCAGTTTCAAGCCCCGGCCGCTTTACCGCAGCAAAAACCTGACTTTATCCACTGAAGAGGATGCTGGATGTGTTCCAGAGTCGTTAGTGACGTGCAGGTGAAGAGAAACGTCTCATACTCTGTTGCGAATTGAATCACGATCACTTTGTTGTCCACTCCGTAGCATAGTTTCATACCGTCTGCGTTACAAAGCTATAACATTGCCTAGTGGGGTACTGAAATTGTGACCTTGAGTCATCCATGGAAAGGAAAAAGAATTATAAAGAGATGTTGTAGATAAATGTATTTACGTGAAAATTAATTTGACCAGAAAGAGTTGGAGGCTCAACTATGCGCCAGAAAATAGTGTAATCATTCTTGTCTGTTTGGTGTAGAGAAAATTTACGAGATTTAGCGACTCCATCGCACTAACATATGAAGTGATGCACCCAGAGGCTGTCCAGACAGAACAGGTTGCAGAGGGCCTGGTCCGAGTCAAAGAGCAGGGACAACTGCAGGTGTCTTTACAGTGACAGACGAGAACAGCATAGGGTCTACATTTTTATGACATTATTTAAAAAAATTCCAGATGAGGTCAAAAGAGGAAGAGGGCTAGTACCTTGTCTCGTGTTTGAATCGACTAATTGATTCCCGATCAGCTCCTGTTACCAGGCTGTCATCTCCCCTGCCATGCATTTCTCATCTCATTGTTCCCGTTCGAAATTTTATCCCCATGGTGACGGAGTTGCAGAGGGTGCCAGTCTAAACAACAGAGGCAGGGAGAAATATGGGAAGAGAGGGAGAAAATAACATGGGGTGGCAGTGAGTCACTCTGGGGGTTGGGGCTGCAAGATGAACCGAAAGTGTTATGATACTTAGCACGAAACCGACCCAGTGGCCTGATGCGATGACGTATTGCACTCGTACAGAGCTGTTCCCAGTTCGGTGTTTCTCTACCTCTGGGTCACGACTCACATGCCAACTGAGTAACTGACAGTTCTGTAATTTTCTTTAAGAAGGTGTCCATAAATATGAGATAGATGAGAATCTCATAGCGTCAGTGATTAAAGTTCCAATTTTGGTGTATGACGCCGTGTACGGTGGCATACACATGACGCCGTTGTGGATGAAATTTGTACCCCCTTGTACCTTGAAGATGTGGCAACAATTCCATCTATACATAGTCATTGTGCGAAACGTAGATAATTTATTTTCTGCATGTTTGTGGAAATGGTTGTTTCTTGACAAATATATTTCTTTGGGCATGTCCATTGTCTTATGCAAGTTTGATATACACGATCCTTCGGATTCTAGTTCTTTTACCATTATCTGGTAAAAGTAACTTATTCTCGTATAATTTATTCCTTTTTGGGTAATTCTAATTGCAATTAGAACTCAGACGCCGGGGAATTACCCAAAAAGGAATAAATTACATTTAGAACACGGCGAAAGCTTAAAAACAAGAATAACTTATTCTCCCAAGTATATTATCTGGAATAATAGGGTGAACGATAAATTTGGAAGGATACGGAAAGACGCGTTATGAACCACGTTATACTATCCGGATGTTTGAATGAAGGACCTGAAGAAAGCCACGAATATCCTCATGATAGCCAATAAGTCGGTCAAGAATTGAACATCTAGAAAACCGCTGATGCATCATCCCGTTCCGTTGGTAAATTCACTTTCCCTTAATTAGCTGAAATGTTACTGACCCACTGAGTTACTGTCACAGCAACAAACCAATTAAGATTGGGATTCAATAAGTGGGCATCTTAACTGGCAACTGAGCTGGCTGTTTGCATGTGAGAGTAGGTGTACGGATTACTCTGCTGCCCACTAATCTTTATACTGATGTTCTTTCAACATTTCAACAAAATTCTCCGAAGAACGTGTTTATGCTTTCCGTCGCAAAATGACTTACTTTTGTGCTTGTATCACAGGCAGAATTTCACATAATGGATTTTATACATCTGATTCTGTCAGATTCTCTTTTTGCCAGCTATAGATTTAATATGCACCAGTTTAGATTTATGTACATACAGTAAACACAATATACATAACGCTGCACAATCTATGGGCTGCGAAACAATCAATTACTGAGACTTCTGTAATACCGAGAATTTTGGCGCGTTTTTCTATGAGTATTATAGAGTTTATCCAATTTATGTTGGGACTTAAGAGGTACAATCTCAAAGTCCATCCCTGATACTAAACTCTGGCTGTCCAGTGTGCTGATCTACTAAGGATCGTCATATAGGAAACGGCACATGTAACCTCGGTGCTGAGGCTAGTTTACAGTGTGAAGTGAGAATTAATATGGGTGCGTTTTTTTTTAAATAGTGGTGACCGCTTCAATTTGTTTGTTGCTGTGTGGGAGGGGATGACCGCAATAGTGGGGTCAGTATTAAGCAGACGGTGGGGAAAGGAAGATGTATAGATCGGTGACAGTCATAATGAAGTTTTGCCAATAATCGGCACCGTCGCTTCAATATCTCTCCGGCAGAGTAACTGGTGAGCAAGTGTGACTGGGACCGACACTGCAACAGTGACAAATGTCATTAGTTGAAAACATAACGTTTTAGGAGTCGTTATATTTTACAGATTCGGTGATGCTTTCGAACTATTCGTATTTGGATGCGACTGCATCTCATGTAGTCAGAGCGTCTTACTTTACATACACTTGTAAAAGGTAAAGCAATCCCATTACAGGCCTGGACAGGCCTTGAGGGTTCTAGGAGGTTGAGGCTCCCAGATTTCATGACAATCGGCAAATGAAGATGGTAAGGTTGTCAGCCCTACGCACCGGCCGCCTTTACCGCCAGGAGAAATTCCTGGTACTCATTTATGTTAGAGGCTGAGTTAACCCCAGGGACATATTGCGGCCGGAAGGATTCAGTCTGTATAACATTCCAATGACACCATCGGGAATCGATCCCGCGACCTTCCGGTTCGTAACGCACTGCCTCAACCAACTGCGCCACCGCGTGCCCCTTATACACACTTGTACGTTCATAAAAACTATAAATGCTGAGCATCTTACAGCAGTGACTGTAAGGATAAGAGTATTGTAATATAGTTGATATTTGTTGAATCTGCGTAGGAAACTGCTCCAGGCATCCCCATACTACAATCTTACAGCGAATGTATAGACAGTAGGTTTTACCGACATTCGGCCAGTATCTACCAAACTGTGGTGTCATATATTAAAACATTTATTCTTCAAAGGAAGAGGTGTGTAATTTTCCGAAAAAGAAATAATCCTGCGTACATTCGCCAAATACATCATGTCTGTGATGTCACTTACTTTTATTGCCAGTAGTAATTTGGTGTTGTGAAAGTGAAGAACAGAACATTGAAACAGAAAACAATCTTCCTGTTTTAGTTAAATGTTCACCGTATCGAAAAAAGGCGTTTTAAAACAAAAGTATGCCTTTTGGTAGATCATAAAGATATTGACTTCTTTTTAATTCAAAGTGTTTGTAACACTGCTCAGGATTTTCGAATGAAAATTCGCCGGAAAAACCTTCAATTTCACACCCTGCCAAGAACACGTATGATCGGTCTGTGTTCGCTGACTGGGCGAATGGAACGCGCCTTTACTTTGTGCACTTTGTGCTAACAAAACTTTGTGATGTTTCAAAAAGAGGGCTGAACGTAACTCAGCGCGGCCAAATAAAATATCTCATATTCAGAAAATGTAATTACTTACAACGCTACAAGTAAAGGTAACAAGAAAGATTGTCCCTTTCTACGGCATGAATGCGTATATGGACGGTATAGGTATAGCTCCACTCATTCTAAAACTTGGTACGACGTGGAGGCGATTGGACAAATTCAGGCCCCGGCCGTTTTACCTCCGGGAAAGAGACTCGACGCACAATGAGTAGTAGGCTGGTTTTGGGCCCCCAGAACGGTCAGGACGTTTTGGTGGAGAGGAAAATCTCTTGGCCTTACTTTGATTCGGACACCGAAATATTCAACCAGTAACCTAGTCCCTGTAACTACTCCTCTATGACAGTTTCCTTAGTGACGTACCAATACTGGAAAAAGGTAAATACTCTGAGACCTGAATCTAACGGCTTTCGTGTGAGAGCGCTGCATCGCCGTCAAAAAGCGACAGCGAGGGGGTTTATGGGGTTACTAAGTAGAAACACGTAAATTAACTGGGAGGGATGTGGAAACAAGCGGAAATGATCTAATTTACGATATTATTCCTGAATTTGCTAGGACTGACTGATAAAAAGTCACGAAAAACCAATCAGGGTAGTCGGTGTCCCGGTATAGATTCAAACTCGGTACGTCCAGAATATAAGCCAGAGACGTTACCGCTTCGGCCAGCTGCATTTGGCATGTTTTCCTAAACATATACCAACCCGCACCACATCTAAGAACGCACTGGCGACATGGCAACCACGTAGACTTTAGCCACGACCATTTGGTATTGAAAAATAATTTAATATCGGGTTCCTGGGAACAGTTCGATGTATCGAGTATAGCTGTAACCTACCACAATGCCCCCTAGATAATGAAGTCTCCTGCCATTATTCTAACAGAAGGAAGTCCTCCGCTGTTGCTACATCTGTTTCCAGTAATGTAGCAAGTAATGGACAGCGCTTTCGATAGAGACTCTTAGCAAGGATTTCGAAATAGATTTTCACAATGTGACATTTGGGGTTTCAAAGACAGTAAATTACAGTTACATTGAGCAGTTTAGCAGATTGGTGCGAACGCTTCGCAGGAAGTGGCTGACTTCACCTTCTAACTTGAAGGTGCAAGAATTAGTTTCTTCTAAGTGGCCGGCGCTAACTGTTCTACACGCTTCGTTCCAAGGTGTGTAATATTTAGGTTTTCTCCTGTCAGAGCCGTCTGATTGATGGGTTTCATTTTGCACACCTTCATTCAAACATCTATATACTTATCAACATAAAATGCTTTACAATTCCGCTAGTCGCTTCCTTAATAGAATAACTGACAAACACGTGCGATACGCTGAAATAACAGGCTTTAACTTCGTATACGCTTGCAGATACAAAACGCTCTACATATCCACCTTCTTCGTCGGAGTCTCTTATGACATTATTGCGGGGCTGAGGCCGCGACAAAAAACAGGACTGGATGCTAATGGCGGTATTACTCACCTGCTTTTCATTACTGCGTCACTTGCTGTCACTCTACGTTCCATGACAGGACACCGCAAACAATTAGACACATGCGTGGCGCCAATCTACTGCCTGCAGCATCAATACATGCCACAGTTCCAACTTCGAGTCTATAGGCGCAACAGTCGGTAACATAGTTCTCTGCCTCTTCAGTGGCACTGACGTAGAAATATAGTTATTTTATTGATGATTCATTTAACGACGCCATCGGTAGGTCAGGATGTATAGCATTGAATGGTAAGACGAACAATGAAGTAACGGGCTGCAGCTTTAGCTAGGTTGGTAGGTGGGAAAAAGAGTTAAAAGAGTTAAAGGAAAGAGTTCGCATTGTCACAAAAAGCGCCCATTAGCTACGTCACGTTCGTCTGTCCACGTGGACAAGCGCGGCTCACTGGATGGATCTTCCTATAATTTTATATTGAGAACTTTTATGAATATCAGTCGAGAAACACAAAAATTTGGTTAAAATCGGACAAAAATATTGGACACTTTATATGAAGACTTACGAACTTTGTAACAGTTATCAGCGGCGTCAATTTGCCATAAAAACGTTCTTGTGGGACAATAAATACTTTTATATTGTTGAGAGTGGTTCGTAGCTCAACATTACTCATTGTTGCATTTACATAGCAAACAATCAGTACGTGAAGGCACTGCAGTGTTATGTTACATGTGTATCGCTTATTTTTATACTGAGGCCCAGGAATGTTTGATTATGTACTATTTTAAATGTATTATTGGCATTTTAAGATAAAATAATTAATGGGACAGAAAATCTAAAACAGGTTTTTTTACGTTCTCTGTGTGCTCCTTTGTTAAAAGTGCAATAACCATCACATGACCCCCCCCCCCAAAAAAAAATACTAAATATGTTACGCAGGATTATTGGTTTTCTGGACGCGTTCGAAAATTTGGGAAAAGTGACTACTAGCTTCGTCATGTCTGTCCGTCTGTCAGCATGGAACAACTCTGCTACCACTGGAGCTAATTTAATGAAATTTAGCATTTCAGTATTTTGCATAATCCTTCACAGAAATTCAAGTTTCTTTAAAATCGGACAAAATAACAACGTGTACTTTACATGAAGTTGTACACAACATTTTGATCGTATCACGCTCAATTCTTCTTAGAATGAGAACTGTTTCGGACAGACATTTTAAGCAAATAAAACAGGCACTGAATGTGCAATAACTTTAGAGGTAAGGTGGATAAACATTGTAGAGTCGACAGACAAAAATGACAATATGGTGCGTGTGCATTGCATGCTGGTTACAAATTCTCGCTCAGTATGTGTAATTCTTATGACTTTACTTCTGCATGAATGGTTGCACAATGGCGCCTCAATGTTAAGTAATAGATATTGTCTTTTTTTTCGAAATGGCGGTGAAATATCTTCAGATAATAGCATTGCTATGACGTTCCCTTGCATGCTATGACCCCACCCCACAGGCCTGAAAGGTAAGGAATATGCAAATAATCAAAACTCTGTAGTTTTGGCCTTAACATTGACCACCTATGAACATGTAGTTGAAGGAATGAAAAAAGGTAAATTTGACCTCCTAATTTTCTCAGTTGTTCTAATCTAATATGCTGTTTGACGCATTTAACCTCAGGAAACAGATTAAACTCCAGTTGTGTTTCTTGACACCCTGAGTTTTTCTGGTTTACCTTTGAATTGCCAACACATAGACACAAGGAGACCAGACGTGAAGTGCTATTCCTTATGCCAGTACAATATAGAGGCCAGCATACGGCCTTGTAGGATGATGAAGTATAATTTAATGGAATCCATCAATGATAAATGTTAAACGTGTGAAAATATTTTGTCTCTAGTGGCGATTAGACAACAAAGGACAAGCTGTATTTCATTCGAAAAATAAAATATATTCGAACACATTTATGACAACATCGGTTAATGCGATACCTCATCTACTGCGTCAGTTGTTCTGTGGTACCAATTAATTCCTCACTTTGAACCATAACATTACACTCATCTGTTACAACAACACTTGCCTATAATGACGCAAAATATTCTGCCCCTTTCGTGACTTTGTAACCGAGTTAGAGTCTAATATTTCTGCGTATACTTTGTAATTATTTTTTCTTTCCATTTAAATCCATTAAAGCAATTTTGATAATGTAATTAACATTTTTAGTATTGAATTTAAAAAATGCTAAACCAAAATAACTTCTCTTACCATCTGACGACGCACTATATGACACAAATTGTAGGCCTACCACCAGCTGCGAGGAGCTGGTCTGAAGGAAGTAAGAGAGACATTAAGAGGATTCACAGTGTTTGAAACTTACCATGCAAAATTCGCAAGATGAAGCAACGGCTGCATTTCTTCACATAAAATTAGATGGATTAATAATATTAAAAGAGTTTGTAGAAAAAAAAATATTTTTAAGAATTTGTACGGGATATATATACGGTTTAATAGCGGTCTCTGCTAGCAGCGAAGAATTCTACCGATCTGAATTTCGGCACTGTAGTGTGACGTAACACAAATCAGGACAACTTCCTTTAATATTCTTACCAACTTAGAGCTTGACTTAACTCTATCACTTTTTAAGATCTACAGTAGTCTCGGCTTTTGATAAATAACTTGCGACTTACAACCACACAGCCCTTTATATCATCTGGACTTCTTAAGAAACCTACTGCTCGCGAACAGCCAGCCTTTCCAATTTATAACCATTGCCTTCTTAAAAGTAACTTACAAGCCAATAAATCGAGAAATATAGGGAGCAACATCCAGGTCGTAGTTGCTGTTGCGCCACTGCTGCACTCACAGGCAGTATTGATGGGGATCCGTGTAAATGAGGAAAGGCAAGTGATATATATTGTAGGCCAGCCGGTCGATGACGTCTGATTTTAAAAGGCTCTTATTCTGATTGTTCTGTAATCTGTTTTACTCATGACCTCATTCCAAAAAAACCAATCCACACTTTTTTAATCCACGCGACCATTATTTTTTTTTGGCATGAGATGGTATGTCGTATGATTCATTATAAATCATGCCAGCACATGTTGTTCTGTGGGCCCAGTGCAATGTGAAACATGCAGTAAAAATGTAGGGTTATGGAGGTACTTGCACAGAGGGACACCGAAGTCCACCGTAACTAGTTACTGGTATAAGCCTCGTTTAATTAATTTGAAGGCTCAGACTATGACGATCACTTGTGGCTTCACTAAGTCAGCGTTTCGCTACAGAGACACGCCTTTGATTCCAGTAAGGACTCTTTCAGATTTATGCAGTTTCAATTTACGCAAATGCCATTTTTAAACAATTAAAAAAAAATAATTCCGTCTCCGTAAAGCGGGTCGAGTATTTCCTTGCGAGGATGATAGCATGGTGAGACGAAGGGGCAGGAGAATACTGCTGGGCGATAGCACAAGCAGCGGGGCTGTCGTGCTGCGACCGATCACGTACCAGTGTGTTGGAGTCCGGATGTCAGCTGGACTCACTTCTACACACATACACACACACACACACATATATATATATATATACATATATGAGTGCGTGTATGCGTGTGTGTGTGTGTGTGTGTGAATGACCTATGTTTACTCATTTCCAATTTGCGCAAAATTCTACTTGCGCCGGACATTCCGGGACGTAACTACGGCGTTAGCCGGGGAGTGTCTGTGCAGACCGAGTGGGATTTGTGATAGACATTGTAGTACTTGGACAGGATTTTCCTCCTTCTACATCTGTTACCTCCTGGCAGTTATTTTTCCACCGATGTTAAATGTCAGGTTTTATCAAAATCAATGCTTTATAGTACAAACAGTAACAGAAAGTAACAGTAAAGAAAATAAAGCTATTAAATTACATTTAGCGCCTTTTGGTTGTACACCCCGTGTGCGAATTGCGGCAGTGATTACCTGCTCTGCGCCAGCGGGTCCAGAGTGCTGTCAATTGGGTTAAAAGGCTCAATCCCAGGAGAAACGAGGTTCATCCGTAGTAATTACTACTTCTGCTTCTTAATCATGACGCCACACTTTAGCTTGAATCGACTGGATATCCTGAACGAGGTTCTTCGTGGAAAGGTGTGCTACAAGCAGATCCTTGCGTATTCTTAAGGTGTTATGACATAAGATGAGATTTCTTCCCCCTTTCAAAATTACCACACATACGAAGTCTGTCCTAAAAGTAATGAGAATGATTAAAAATTTTTTATTGAACATACATGCACTTACAGATTATTCCCTTCAAAATAGGTGATAGAATACAGCGATTCCAGCGTTGCTGCCACTCTTCATTGCAGTGGAGGAAGTCTTCACTTGAGATGTTGTTCAAAACCCTCGTCGCAGCTGCCTGGACGCTTTCAACTGTCCCAAAATGATGTTCTTTGAGGTGGGTTTTGAGCTTGGGGAATGAAACGAAATTGCACGGAACCAAGTCAGGGTTGTACGGTGGGTGGGGAAGCGTTATGATATTATTTTGAGCCAAAAATTCCCACACATCGGACAAATTCTTCGGGACCAGTTTCGCACAAATTTTTCTCATGTGCAGATCTTCCGTAATGATTCGGTGGACGTCCGTTGTCGGTAGTCCTACCTCCTCTGCGATTCACCGCACATTCAAATATCTTTCGCTATCCAAAACAGCCTTCACACGAGCCACATTGTTCTCAGGTCTTGAAGTTGAAGGACACCCTGCGCGCTGTTCGTCCTCAACGCTCTCCCTTCCTTACTTGAACGCCTTGTGCCACCTGAAGACTTGGGCTGAAGACAAAACAGCATCCCCATAAGTTGTCCTCAACAACAGCAACGTTTCGGAACCAGATTTTCCGAGTTTCGCGCAGAACTCAATCGCGTAACGCTGCTCCAGTCTCCTCTGCATTTTTGCTCGTGACAAGACAAAAAAACTACTACGCTCTTTGCTAACGTACCGACTGCTACAAAGACGCGGACTCAACTGAGGAAGGCCAAACTTTATACCTGGGTTCTCCCTCGACCTGCCTCGATCAACATTTTCCTTTCCTGGTCCTTCTGTGCTGCGCAAAAAAATCGTTCTCATTATTTTGGGACAGACCACTTACTGTATAGTCACTTAATAAGTTCTTTGGACAACCTGATGATGACCTACATACAGGGCCGAAACATGTAGTTGTATATTATATATCGCTACTAATTATAATATTGTTGTGTTCATGACTGTATGTACAGTACGTATACACACAACAGCTTTGTATTATCCTTGCGTAATTTCAGGCTTATACAAGGAAGTAGATGAGATTTTCGCTCTTCTAGGGCATTACGCAGCGCACAGATGGGGCCGATAGGTTATTCCGAAACGTCGGTAAGGAACTACCACTATACGTTGTGTAATGTCCTAGAAGAGCGCAGCCTGCAAGGAGATTTTTAGTTCCAGGGTGTAAGTACACTGAGATCCTGTTTGTACTGTCAGTCTCGAAACTTTCCGGATATATTTTGTATGTTCAGTCCTATTTTGAAATAGTATGTTCGTTCTTTTCCATTTATTTCTAAATCAATCATTCGTAAACATTCCACCGCGCCACAATCCCACAAATTCAGTAAGTGAAACGTTTCTTTACTTAAATGTAACCGATATTTAGAAAAGAAAGATTTGAGCAAATATTTAGTCCGAATAACCCAAAAGTCTTATAATTTTTAGATGGAGACAGAGACGTCAAAAATTTTTATTATTCACCTTAGATAAGAATTTTTCGGGTCTGCTGACTATACCTTCTTAAGTCGTGTAAAGTCCGGCTGAAGATCCTACTGAACATTGTAATGAAATTTCAGTTCTTGAACATCTGAGCAACTATCAGTATTTCAAGACCTTTCGATGATAATTTTATTTTCTATTTTCCGTTCTGTCCCACGCCACTATCCACACATATAAACCCAACTGGCGTTGTTACACCCGACAAACCTTCAACTTTTCAATAATTCAAATCCAATTCTTTCCGGTCTATCCCTAGCACATCTGCTTCAACCTCAGAAGTAATTTTCTTTCTGTTTCTTCTTCCATCCATCTCTTCTTTGTGCATCTCTTATGGATTCACCAAGCGGTCATTTTCCGCTGAATATCAAAAGGTACAGTCTCTTCGTATTAATGTAGACCGTCGCAGTACGCGATACGTGACACCGGTACAAAGGCCATTCTAAAAGAAAACTATCTTCTGAGGTGTGATGCCCCGCCCTATAGTACATTCACGGATATTTCAGAAAAAAAAATAAAATTGTCCAGATCCGTTCAAAGACTTTACACCTCTAAACTTATGTGAAACATGTGTTTCAAGGAGGAAATGTGAAAAGTGAAAATTATATATTTAATCTAATTTATTGCTTGCTTGGCTGTTTATTTAGCGACAGTGTATTTAAAATATATGTGTGTTTATGGTGTCAAATGAAAGGACGGCTGAAGAAATGAAAAGGACCACTTCAATTCATCAACCAACGAATGCACATATAATTTCACATAAAACACTTCAAAACACTTTAAGACACTCCGACATGTTTCCATCTTGTCAGATCATTATCAAGGAGCTTTGTTCCTTGCTAAAGTTATATTACATTATTCACAATTCAATTCGTATTTGCAAACGAGGTGTTGTGGCAGCATATCATATT
>Ga0123357_10002555_pt1 | contig 20385 bp, 12 predicted proteins | sample TergutEmb28metaG_FD_89873 | JGI IMG/M metagenome (GOLD analysis project Ga0123357, IMG submission 89873) | Embiratermes neotenicus P4 segment gut microbial communities from Petit-Saut dam, French Guiana - Emb289 P4 | ecosystem: Host-associated > Arthropoda: Insects > Digestive system > Gut ... | reverse complement strand
CTAAAGTGGGAATGTCTAAAGGCGGGGGAAAGCAATGGCAAACTACCCCCAAGAACTTGCCCAGGATGCAGTGTGCCAGAGCCATACTGGTCACATGACTGGGCTCTGGTTCCTGCCAAGCCCAGCCCTCAAGGCTGAATAATAATGAATGAATGAATATGAATAAAATACACAAAAACAACACTCTTCTTTTCATGAATTCAATACAGCATTGTTAATTCAGTGTTTAATTCACATTTTCCATTACTCAAGGCAGCTTAACACAAATCCAAAATGACCAGTGCAGTGCCTGTAACCTTGAACCTCACATTATCACAGGTTTGAATGTAGCTTATGACAGCATATCTCCTACACACGCTTTCACACTGTATTACCAGTCATAAACCAATGGCTTTGAATGAAAAGCTCACTAAGAATCCTTCATTTTAATCTTTGTTTTATAAAGAAATGACTTGTTTTAGTCACAGACACCTGTGAGTTTGGTTACAAATCATTCTACCATTGATATTACACCCTCAACAAGCAAAGGAGTCTTACTAAAACATAATTAATATGACTACCTAGAGGTGGAAATATAGTTAATGTAATAAAATCCAGTAGCCTGAGGTGGGTGGGCCATGTTGTGCCAATGGATGAAAACGAATTACCTAAAGAGATATTACGGACAAACCCTGCAGGTCAAAGAGGACATGGCTGACTGAAATGAAGATGGAATGTCGGGGTAGAGGAAGATGCAAGGAAACTGGGTTGTAGAAATTGGCTGGTGGATGTCCAGGATTCAGGTCGCTGGCAACAATTGCTTGAGTAGGCCATGGCCCACCCAGGACTGTAGAGCCGATGATGATGATGATGATGACGACGATGACCTGGAGGTGTTCTGTTAAGTGGCACAGATCAAGGAAGAATGCAGGAGTAAAACTTCAGACACGAATGAAAGGAGGGGCAGGTACGTATGGTAAAAGAGAGACTTTCATTTTTCTGAAATACAGCATTCCATCATTCGGTTTCATTGCGCAGTGTTTCAAGACCATGCATTGGCCTCATCTTCAAGGTAAGATGTCCAGATCTTCATTGGACATCCGACCCTTGAAGACACAGTTTCAAAATGCTGGGCAACAGAAACCGGTGACGGAATGCAATATTGTAGAAGGATGAAAATCTAAAATGGTCTGCTTCAAAATCCTGAGAAGGTATAGGCAACAGTGACTTTAAAGCTTCAAACAAGGCAAGTTTCAAAAACAGGGAAAAAATCACTTCTTTTCCCAGGCTGTTATGGAGAAACAGGAGATACAAATGACCAAACAGTGGCTGAGTTACCGTCCTGGGACAAAATCTCATCAACTCAAGGACAGTGTGATCACAAACCTGACTTCTTCTTCCTGCATTCCCCAATAAGAGTGTACACTTTACAGGTGAAATCTATGTATATGTCTATACTTCTATGAATTTTGTAACGAACGCTGACACATGCTATAGATAACTAATGTGTGCTGATGCATTTGTAGTATCATAACCCTGGGTGAACAAACACACACAAAATAAAAAACTTCTTGGTCCCATTTTGAACACATTTCTCTGCACATAAAATAATCTCAATATATAGCCCTGTGCTGTGTACAGGCTTTCCTGTGTTCATCCTCAGTCATACAAACTTCTGAATCCTAGAACATTAAGCTGTCAAAGTATAAGCACTCCATTTTTCTCAGATACAACAATGAGTGAGGGGGTAGTGTTAATTGTCACAGGTCCATACACTTGAGATAAAAGCACTATGTTCCTTCAAAACATGACAAATAAATTACCTAGTAACACGGCGTCATATCCAAGAAAAACGGAGTTTTCATCATAATGCTGCGTAAACCTCAGGACTGTCAAAGTTCAATTCCACTCCCAAGTCAATAAAGCCTGTACAATAATAGTGACATCTCTCAATCATCCTCATACGAAATAACACACACACTGCACAGCATACCTCATAATTGAGCTTGTCCCTGTTGTTAAACAGCATGAGAACACACATCTGATACGTTGATACTTGAATGATGTGTTTACGGGGTCCGTTACTTCGCGGTGACGATACTGACATCAGACTTGTTGAAGAACTTGCACCATCTTTTCCCTCACCCTCTTCTTTACGTGGTCCATAGAAGACGGCATTCAAGTCTGAGGAACCTAACTGCGGCTGCAATGTAAGCTGTCGACCACTGTGTTTTGCAAGGTAGAATCTGTTCAAAAAAAACTATTACAGTACTTGAAACTGCCACATAAATGTATGTAAAATTGTTAAATCCTATCTGTTTATGTGTCCCTGCAAATGCTGTGACAAGCAACAACAAAACAGAACACATTCCTCAACTCTTTTACACAATTAGATAAAGGTTCATCATAAGCTCTCAAGTCAAATTTTGCATCAGTCAGAACTGAGTATCCATGTGGTCAACTACACATCTGTATGCAAGGAAGTGCAGCTGAATCTGAAACTCCAATATACTGGAACCTGACTGGCTGCAGCATGACCGCCTCGCTGCCTGTGTTAATGTCCTCCGATACTCTTCTGCCACCTTCGTCTCACTGCGCTGTCATTCCCACATGGAGCGAGGGGGTGTTAGTGCTTGCATGACAAAATTAAATCCACTCATTGAAATCCAGGATTTTGCAGATTGCACTAGGAATTTAATTCTGGTGCCAAAGCATTAGTATCTAATGAACTCCATGCAGAACAGTCATTCAGTAACTCAAGACATTCCCGCCTGCTACAAAATCCTCACGTTCATTATTGCGGTCACAAGAGCCTGCCCCTGGCCTCTATCCTGAGCCAGATGAATTCAGTCCAAACCTTGATCCAATTTTTTAAAGATCCAATTAATACTATTCTAACTGCAGTTTTAATCTTGTATTACTCAGAATGTATAGAAGATACAGTTTAAATATACTGGTATAATAAAAACATCAGATAACTTTTTTTTTTAGTGCTCAGTTAGCAGTCGACTGTAAACTCAAACTCTGGCCGCAAGACAGAGCTGCATTTGTCATGATTGATAAACAGTGTCTGGCAGAGAAAAGGGGTCTTCCTTGTTAGCTTTTCATGGAACAAAATTGTCCTGACAGTTTTAGCATACATATAATAGGGATCCACCAAGCAAACCACTGATTCTTATTGGACACAAACGATTTGTTAACACTGGACGAATTTATGAAGTCAAAAGTACTGTCACACATTGTTGAGTGCAGAACATACCAGAAACATTATATAATTACACCATAAAAAAGAACTGTTTCTTCTGCAGACTTGTTAGGTGAATGTCCATGTCTTGCCATCGCTGATTGTAGATGAGATGAAGACAACGGTTACACAGCCTTGTGCAAAGAATTAAAAAAAAAAATGTTCTTGTAAAGGTGAAACATAACGAATACCAGTGGTTTGCCAGTGCTTTAGCCACTTTCAACTCTCACACTGGACTTGATTAGTTTTTCAAAATACTTTCTAAGCCAATCTTGTATACAGCTTTTATGGGGCTTATTCAGAAAGTATGTACTGTTTTGCTGTAAAAAAAATCGAGTAAGGTTTCGTATAAAATTTTATTGTTAACAGATTCTACATTCTTCAAACTATTCTTCCACACATTTGCTGCCATTATTGAGGCTCTTATTCTAGCGAGGCACAAGTTTTTGTATACCCTCCTCACAGAATGCGGCTGCCTGCGATGTTAGCCACTTCTGCATTGTATCTTTCAGGTCATCATCGTCATCAAATCGCTTGCTGCCCAGGAACTTCTTTAGGTGTAGGAAGAGGTGATAATCACTTGGCACCAAATCAGGGCTGTACGAGGGGTGGTCCATTTGTTCTCACTTAAATGAGGTGATGAGGTCTTGAGTCTGAGCAGCAGAGTGCGGCCTTGCGTTATCATGAAGCTAAAGAATGGTGGCAATCAGCATTCCGCACCTTTTTTTTTAATTGCATGCCTCAACTTCTTCAGCATCTCACAATAAACAGCAGAGTTTATTGTTGTGCCTTGGGGCAAAAATTCTACCAAGAGAACACATGGTCTGTCTCAGAATACAGTGCACATGATCTTCTTTGTTGAAAACGTCTGCTTGAACTTTTTCCTTTTCGGCGAGCCAATATGCTTCCAGTGCAAGGACTGCTGTTTTGATTCGGGTGTGATATGGGTCACCCATGTCTCGTCTCCTGTCACAATATGGCTCAACATGCTGTCTCCTTCCTTGTGATAGCGCATCAGAAATGTCAAAGCACATGCAACATGCTGTGTTTTGTGCTCCTCTGTGAGCATCTTGGGCACCCATCGTGCACACACTTTCCGATAACCCAAATGACTACTGACAAGGTCATAGAGTAGAATCCTTGAAATCCAAGGAAAGTGCAAGGACAGATCAGAAATTGTGAAATGTCTGTCGTCACGCACTCTTTCGTTGACCTTATGCACCAAAACATCATTCACCAAAGATGGATGCCCACTTCGCGCCTCATCGTGCACGTTCTCCCTTCCTTCATTGAACATCCGAACCCATTTCCTAACCATGCCATCACTCATCGCATTGTCACCATACACTTGACAGATTTGGCGATGAATCTTACTTGGTATCACATTCCGAGCGTTCAAAAAACGAATTACAGACCGTATTTCACAGTCGGCGGCCCTTTCAATTGTCTTAAACGTGTTTAACGCACAGTAACAAAGATAAACATAATACGAATTTCACGAAATGGCGTCTGTGGCTTCTCAACTGATAGAGGAAGTCACTACACATGCGCAAAGTAACAGTCTCGAGGACGCGCGAGAGATATGCGCAGACGGTTCTTACTTCCCGAATAACCTACGTAAGTATGTGTTATACTTGACTATAATTACATAACATGGCTCTACTGATAAGACCAGTTGTGATGTGACATAATAATCCAATAACGTAATCTCCGTGTTGTTATGTCACATTTCTTTTCAGCTACCGATATCTTTTTCAAGCGATTTGCCTGACATATAAGTAAGACACCGATGCAAGTACATACATTATGAATGTATATACAGATCTTTGAAAGAATACTATTTTATAGCCAGAAATTACAAAACAGTTCAACGGCCTGCAATTTTGAGGTTAGGTATGACCGATAAACCTAACACTCGCAAAAAAAAGATGATTTATTACAAGAAATTAGTTGTTCGAACAAATATAGTAACAGGTCCTAATAATATTAACAACACTGAATAACAGGCCTATATAGTAATAAACAGCACTAAGAAGTGTGCCCTTCTACCCCAGTGGATGAAATGGTATGGTCATCTGACAAAGGTCTGCACTGCAAACGTCCGATCGTCCCTCAATGTTACGTTACACGTGCAGATCCTATCTATCTTGTCTCATTTCTGTAGTGGGGATGCGTCAAATAACACCAGTAGACACATCAATACAGTCGGTAGGATGGTGTAACGTTATTCAGGAGACACGCAATTCAAATTTCAGCGAATCAAAGGCTATCATTACCATATATTTCACAGCTGTCCTCCCTCTCTCTAGAAAAACGTGCTAAAAGCCCCATAAAAAAGGCCACTATAAAATCCGTATAAATCCTTTAAACTATTCCCTGTGAATGGATATTTCCCCTGTTATTCGAAGAAGTCTTAGCATTTGCACCTGAAATAAGGTGGTTAAACAACAAAACATTATACATTATGCAAGGTGTCTTTAACATCCTTTTACCGAGACTGTATTCACATTCCAAGGAAAATGTAGTTAACTTTAAGTCAGCCACCCGAAAAAGTGATAATGAGGAGCTAAAGAAATTGTTCAAGTTGTTTTCCTCCATGTTCAATGCACATTTCACATCTCCTGAGTACTTCCTCGCAAACTGCAACAACATTTTTGTTTACCTACATTTAGTGTCGGTAAAATGACTGTTACGAAAACCGGTATTTGTCAGTACAACATACTGGTAATTATTTCACCAATGGTGTGTCACAATTAAAAGGAATAAATCTTATACTATTTTAAATTATCCATAAACATGCCTTGAGCAGTTAGGTATGGCAACTAAAACCATCAAATACACATAAGCCAAAGAATGTGAATTATAGCCATGGTAAATTACGTTTTTAATACATTTTCATTCATACACTTATGCGTATTTGTTGGTTTTAGCTACCGCATCTAAATCTTGTACTGTTGCACTGTCAACGAGTATTTATTACAAGTCGCAGAAGTGTTTTGTTATCCTCACAGAGCTTTAGTTGATGATTCAGGATTTCTTGGATGTGAAAATCCGTCGACTTATGTATCCCGGCGTTTCGATAACACGTAGCGCTGTCGTCGTCACTTATATCTTAATCATTGAAGATGAAAGGGCTGCATTCGTTCGAACGTCGAAAACGCTGTACCCAGCGTCGCGGCGTGATATCCCATTAGCTCAAATCCTTAAATTATAACTGATTAAACACCAACACAGTAACGTAAGAAAACAATTTGGTGCAAACCGATTTTTATCAGTGTGATTCAAGTCTCGGCCATGATGGGTCATCTTTAGTGACAATAATTAATGTTACTGGAAATTACTCAACATACACAAGTTACACCATTAAGTCAGCTGACTTGTTACACACTAGTTAAAAGAACTTTGTTGTTCATGTATTTACTCTACAGTTCGGGCATTTTTGTGTCACTAATACCATCAGATTTTTTTTTCTGTGGCGCTTCGACCCGATTCCGGGTCACGACCTCCCATTACGCGGCTTCACGTTCACATTCAGACACACAACGCTCGGTAGGACTCCTCTGAACAAGTTAGCCCGACGCAGAGGCCCCTATCTGAAAACACAAGGCATTCACAAAAGACAGACAACCATGCCCCTTGCGGGATTCGAAACCGCAATGCCAGCTAGCCAACAGCCGCAGACCCACGTCTTAGACAACGCAGTATAATCTTTAATACAGCCACTACTGATCTACCTGTTGAAATATGAAACAGTTCGCTAAAGTTGCGTCTATTTATATTACTGTTGTGTCCAAAGTGTTTTTAATCAGGTATAAAATACCGAAGCTTCAAGAATTCTTAGAAAAATTTGGTAAACCCGTTGGGGAGGGGAAGGGGTTGGGGAGGGGAGGCTCTGGCGCATTGTCTGGTACTCGGGAAGTGTATAAGGCTATTTTCACTAGTGCAATCCAAACGCCAGGCGGCGTTTACATAAGGTAACTTTATCAGTCTAATCTTCTTACCACACGACTCAGCTCTGGAATATCACATCATTACATTGTATTCTAAGAAGGAGCTACCAGTCCTGCGAAAGCTACCAACTACAACTGTACTGACCCACTCTGAAAAACATGGCCCGCTGAACTTAACCTGTACAAACATGCCGTAGATCCGTGCACATCTACGGAGCTCAGCAAACAGCACGCTGTATCAGAAACATCTTACAAATACAACGCACGATATTTAGAGCAGTAACTCAAACTTAAAATCAGATGTGGACCTCTTGGGCCCTGAAAATGGGAGCAGCAAGTTCCTCCGAAACTTCAATAACCGCGTGCCAACCTGAACAGTGCCTCATCAACGTCGCTACCAGAACCTAAATTCTCGCAAACTAAAATCTTCACGCAGTGACTGGTAACTTTACGATTTGCGTAAGTTCTTCACGTACAGAAATATATTACAAAAGTAAATCCACAGTCATTGACATGAAGGTTAGAAGCTGTGCTACAGCTCTTTAATCTATCTCCCACTGACGACGTATTTGTACAGGGCAAAGGTGGCTAAAGGGTCGGTCGCGATTCCCAGGTGATCGCGAACGCATTTTGGTCTCTTTCATTATGTAATTGCTACCCCAGTACGATAAGTAACTCTCCGTTTGGCAGCATTTTGTGGATCAACCTACCTCTGCGAAGAAGCCTTCTCCCAAGTGAAGGTAATTAAATCAGGACTCTTGAGCCGTCTGACCAATCAACATTTAAAATGCTGCTTTCATTTGTGCCTAAGTAACTATGAACTCTCTCTCTCAATAAGTTATCGCAAGATATGCAGTGTCATGCATCAACTTCGCAATAGGAAGATTAAAGAAAACATCTTTTAATATGGTTTTTTTTTTAGATTGAAACAATTGTACTTCTATAAGTTTGATGCTACTGTGCCATTTTGAATTTCTTTGCCTAGTTGACCTAATGGTAATATGTACTGTAGCAGATCGCGAAAGATGTTCTGTCTTCACAGCAGATCACCGAGTCTATAAGTCTGGCCACCTATGATGTTGGATGTTTGTTTACCGCCTTATCGCATAGGAAGCCTGCATCCGCCGGGACATCCCTTTTTAGTAGCAGCAGTGTCAGGACAGTGCTAAAATAAGGGCACTGTGTGAACACTGTGCACCTGAACAACACGGAAAATACGTACAGGAAAACTGTACTGTCCTGTCCGCCTCGAAATATCCGCACCTGTATTCAGTGACGACGCTTACTGAAGGCGACCACTATGGGAATGATTTTTAAGACAGCCTCAACTCGAGCTTCAAATCAGTCATGGTCGCCATTTCCAAGCACTCGTTCTTGGAAATGCCCGTTCCAAATTCAAGAGTAGTATCAGTTGCTGTGGCCGCACTCCAGCTGGTTGATAAAACATATCCTTGAGACCAAAAGTCATCCCTTGCAAAAACTGAATGTCCCATGACGTTTCTAGTGCACAACGTCCTCTAGTAACACTGGTTTCACAAAACTAATGATATTCAATGCACATCAAAATGTAAACTTTCCAGCATAAAGTAGAGTGTCTTGTGGAAATTTGGATTTCCTGTTCCCACTTAGGCGCTTCATGGTTAGAACCCCTTTGGTGAACAAATCAATGGCGATGAAATAGGCGAGGAATTTGGCACATACGCGGGAAAAGAAAAATTAATACGGGTCTTTGGTTGGGGGACGAGGTTGACTGAAGAATATGCCACTTGAAGGACCTTTAGGTGGAAGGATACTAAAATGGATCTTATATGAACAGGATGGAAGGATGTGGGCTGGATTCATCTGGTTCCAGGCACAGACAAGTGGCATGCTCTTGTGAAAAAAGTAATAAAACTCAGAGTTCAATAAAATGCTACGAATTTCTTGACTAGCTGAGAAACTAGAGCTTCTGGACAAGGACTCCTCTCCATGAAGTTAGTTATTTAGTTAGTTACTTAGTCATTTAGCCAGTCAGGAACAATCGACGGTTCTCTATTTACCAAACTAATTTGGATAATACTGGGCCTCATTTGTACAACTGAATGCTCAGAACACTAGGCAATCCAACCACCAAATGGACGACATAGTTCTGACCAAAGAACTCTATCTGTAAACAGTACCTAATCATTTTATGCCCAGCGTATCCTATGTTGTCATTCGCGATCGTCAACGCGTTTCACCAATATAACTCGTACACGGTTGCAAAGGTATCAAATTATCACAGCGATGTTTATTGTGATTAAAATCTTCTGTGATGTGACACTGTATGGCTGAATGAACAGTTCCCGAAATTTCGGAGGACCGTATTATCAGCATCTCAGGATTAAACAGTAGAAGGGGTACTAGACTCCTTGACCCGTGAAAATAAAGGTTCCCTCGAAACGTCGGGGGCCATTCACCGAAAGATACAGCCTTATATCTCAGAGAATAGGAATCCTCATAGTTATCTATAAAAACACTATTACATTTTACTGGTTTTTTGATATAATATATCTAAATATGTTTTGAAATTTCCAATATAAAGTAAGCGTTTAGACTACACATTTCAAACCCAGTTGAAGGTGAATATCACAGTCCATGAGCTTATTTCTTCACTACTCTGTATTTTCTGGCACTTTAACTAATGGAGCAGTCATCGACCAGCAGTTCGGACAGCGGGTTATTGTGCACTAAATCTAAAAACCTTGCGGTTCAATGACCTTCTGTCTTTCATTGCGGATTCTTTAATGGCAGGCCCACACCGGCACCGATCGATTAATGCACCTACAGGCTTTTTCTGCTTTCCTGAGGAAAGAAAACGTGATTCTGTGCTGTCCTAATGGAAACGACTATTTGAAACGGGTTTCGAACAGTTCGTCATTAAGAAACGCCCACGTCGTAACATCTTTCAGCAGGAAAGTGAGTTTGCAAATTCTGCTCTGAAATCCTTGTTGATAACATGGAAACTGTGTGCTCTGAAAATTTCACAGCGTTGCTGGTGATGTTTACAGCCTTGTTCATAATTTATCGACGCTTCGGTGGAATTTGGTACCTATATCTTTAGGGTGAAACAAGAAGACCAGTTTGCCTAAGTTCCTTGGGAGAACTGGTTGCATCATATAAAGAAAGAGTGGGTTTGGCGAAGGTTGGTAACAAATTACCAAATAACACGGCATCATATTGAACTCCAACAGTACCAGCGGATTACGGCGCCCTCATCCCACATTATTCTTAAGGTTTAATTGAAGACAAACCTAAAACTGCCTCTCTACCTAAACGTCAATGCAGAGACAACGTAGGGAACAGTGAAAGATAAGACCACATACTCCTAACCTCGATACCACCTACAGCTAAGCATTCAGCTTCACGATCCAGTCATTTTAAGCCTAATGAAAGACTAGAATACTCATTGGATAGGAGGCTGGACACTTCTTCGACTGATCTGTTCGTATTTGAAGAAAACGCGCTACTCTGACTATAATCGAAATAAAATCTGCTGTTAACTAAAACGTAGGTAAGACAAATAGTTTTAATCGCCTTTATAAAGCTTTCTCAAAACTTCTTGGTGTACGGTAGGGCCAATCAAGTTCTGTAACAGCATCATATTCGAAGGTAGAGCAACTTCACAAATACTGGACCTTTTAACATGGGGATGTCCTAGTACTTCCAACAGCCGTTACTGGGGGCTTGTTCGCCGTCGTCACGTATAAAAATTAAAATAAGTGGCATACAAATCCGTCTAATTACTGTGCCATTTCTAAAGTAGGTCATTACATTGTAACTTATAAATGTGGCCCCAGGACGCAAAACACAACCCGGCGGGCCTAGGGTTGGAACGCTAGTTTGAAGGATCATGTTTGTTTAAAATACACAATGCTTCGAAAGCTGGGTCTGCTTCCAGTTGCATGTAAAGAGTAAAAAATCGATTATGTTGTGTTGGCTATAAACAGTTTATCTCTGTGTTTGCATCTACAAGATGTAGACCTATCTAAACGCTCTTACAAATGCAGCAGTGAGTTCCCCACATCAAAACAAGGGGAAAAAATCATATCAATATATGTATGTGTGAAAACGGTTTTCGAGGTACAGCCCTCGCTTTCGTCCGAGATAGGTCCTTTAGATTTGTATCGGTGGGGACGCTTAAAGAGCCTAATATATTCATATCCAATTGAAAATGAAAAGCCAATTCACCAACGCATGTTGGATGCATGTTAAACTATCCGCAATCGCCCCGGGACCTTTGAAAGGGTGCGTCAGTCCATAATCAGGTGTATCCATGCGTCCATTGATTCAGGTGGGGGACATTTTCAGCATTTGTTACGAACTTTGACTTAATAAACAATCAGAGCTGAACAGTTTTTAATTTGGAAACATGTGTTTTAAAAGTATTATGTCGGCCGTAGGTAAAATATGACATAGTTAAAGTATTTATCATGGAATGTAATCTTTCATTTAAACTAAAAAACCCCTCATTTCTGGACATATGTTTATATGAACGTTTTTCTTTGCTTTGGCGTGAAGTTCAAGTAATATATTTTTTTTGCCATAATAAGATATCAATATCGTATATTATTGTTGTGTTCTTGACGGAATAAACTAATTGTTTTATTCCAAGCAATACAGCTGCAGCTAAATAATCAGTACGGTCGGTTAGGTACTTTAACCTGCTGACGGAAAAAATCCACCTTCCGAAAAGTTGTTTGACGAATGTGGTTCAATATACAGGGGACATATAAAATAATGGAAACTATAGATAATATAGGAATAAAACTCATTGTGTTTGTTGCATTGAAAGAACATTATTTGTGAATATTTTTTGTTATTCTTTTGCTTGTTTACGCTGTGTAGGGCCAGTGTCAATGCATTACAAATTGTGTTCAGTCAACAGTTCATACGAACGTACTGCAAAATGGGAGACTTGTCAGATTTTCAAAGAGGACAAACTGTTGGTACGCGTTGAGCTGCAGCATCTGTAACCAAAACGGTCACTCTATTAGGTGTATCCAGAGTAGCAGTTTCCAAGGTTATGACGACACACACAAATCAACGAAAGGCCTCAATCATCAGCTAAGAGAAGTAGTGGCCGAAAACCAAAACTAAGTGAAAGGTATCGCCATACATTAAAGAGAACCGTGTCTAAAAATCATGGAATTGCTGCAGTAAAGGTGACAACAGAACTCAATATTCATCTTGATGCCTCAGTTTCCATAAAAACAGTCCGATGAGATCTTCATAAATCCAACATCCACGGTAGAACCGCAACTGCCAAACCCCTGATTACTGAAAACAAAGCTAAAATGTGAAAAAGATGGTGTGATGAACCTGGACGTCCGATGATTGGAAATACGTAAAATGGTCAGAAGAGTCGTCCTTCGCGTTGTTCCCAACATCAGGCCAGGCTTATGTTTATGGGCCCAGATGTTGTTTTCCTAACAATAACGCAATTTTTCAAGATGACAATTCGCCCATATACACAGCCGAAAGGGTTCAGTCTTGGTTTCAGGAGCACGAAGATGCACTTTAACATTTCCCTGGCCAGCACAATTGCCAGACTTAAATATCATCGAACCACTGTGGTCGGTTTTAAGGAACAGGGTGAGAACCAGATTCCCTCCATCATCTCTCAAGCAACTAGAAGTTGTTCTTCATGAAGAGTGATATAATAGTACACTAGAGACTATTCAGAACTTAATGAGTCTATTCCAAGAGGGATACAAATTGTATTATAGGCAAGTGGTGGCCAACTCCGTATTAATAAAGAAACGTGTACCTTTCACAACTGTTTCCATTATTTAATCCATCTCTTGTGCGTGTATCAGCTTAATAAAGCATCTGTGTCACAAACATTTAAACTTGCTTCAAAGATATGGATTATGCACAGTATTTGACAAGTTTCAAATTCTATGAACTCAATATTATATCAAGACAGATCGCGCCTGCAATCCAAAGCTCTCACTTCCCCCACCCCACCCTCTGCACTCGCTAGCACATTTTTCAATAAATCCATTAGCGCTTTTCCAAATTTTACTCCTTAGAGCTTCGTCCCACATTCGTTAGGCATGAAGCTAATTCAAAAACTACATACGACCGGAATAAGTTATTTATTTCGAGACGAAGGTGTGGAAGTTTCACTGTCTATTTCCGAAAATTATTACACTCTTCGTGCGTGCGAAATATAAGAAATCACAGACCGAGTAAAGTGCTGGGGTCAGCAAAATGCGACTGTAGCATACGTATAAATACAGAATGTCCGAGAAAAAATGGTGTGGTATGGGGAGGCTGCGTCTCGAAATAAGCAAGAGCCATCAAATATATTATTGTACATTTAGATTCTCTCACTCAGAAACAGTTGCACGGACGGCCGCCAACGTTTTCATATTTAATGTGTCACTTTCTGGAAGAAAGATTGTCAGAGAAGGCTCGATTCCATCGCCACCCAGGAACGCCGATTTGACATAGCTTGATTTCTTCCTATGGTGTCTGTAAAGGATTATGTTTACAGGGTAAAATTTCGAAACCTGGCTCATTTGGAAGAAATAATCCAGGAAATCTTTGAGAGGGTATCAAGAGATAAAGTAAGTTACAGCGTGTAAGGCAAGTAGTGGAAGACGGATTGGACATAGTACAGCCACTGACGATGCGCAAGTGGAAATTTATTAAGGTGCGTCACAAACAATTTACCTTATTCTTTTAGTTTGTGGCTTTACTTCTTGAAAGTCCTCATCATTTTTTAAATACAAGTTCTCGAAACCCAACCATTCTTTTTAGGACTACCCGTATATATAATTAAAAGTCCACTGCTTCAAAACACGTGCTTGCAGGAATATAGATGCGCACAACACCCAAATACAAATACAGTCAACATATTTCATGCTCTGCGATAATAGGGCAACTGATGTCCAGTGACGGTTTCTGGTTCCGAGACACGTTTTGGTGACGCAGAACGGAACGCCACTGACTAGCGAAAACAAAGACTTACAAGATACAAATTACGCGTTACATGTGCGCATTACAAACGCACAAATCCTTGAAAATATATCGTTAAACGCGTAACTCATTTTTAGGTGCGTTCGAATAGTCGCAAAAGGCGCCTGTTAATTTCGCCACGTCCGTTCGCGTGAATCACAGTTGCTCACACTGGACTGATTTACATGAAATTCGATCCTGGGCACTGTAATGAAAATCTGTCGGGAAAATTCAAACTTGTTTAAAATCGGACAAAAATATTGGACACTTTACATGCAGACCTATATATGTGCTATTGTTGTCGGCGAAATTAAATCGCCATAAAAGCGTTATCTTCGATTGAAATGGTATCAGGCTATTAAGATAGCCGAAAAGGCATAAGTATTATGTCAACCTACCACAGTGTCATTATACAAACTTTGCTTACCTTGCTTTATATTCGTAACAGACTTTGTGGGCTTGCAATCAAACCCAGAACCCTTGAGGAATAATTACATACAGCCTCACAATAGTTATATTCATATATCTTCCAATTAATACAAAATGAGAGTGATTAAAATATTTATAGTCTAATTAAGGCGTTTCTCTAATTAAATTCTACCCTCTTTAAATGTAATGGAAATAGTTTAAGCCCGTACACATCGAAATGTAGTTTTTATGAGCCAATTTTAGCTTATTTAATTAATTAGTTGTTCGGAAAATAAGTTAGTTTATTAGTTTATTCATCGTTTTCTAATTACATTCATCCCCTCATTATTATCAACTACAAACTTCATCCTCATATAACTTTTCCAAAACAATGAAATAAAAATTAATCTGATTTGTAATAAGACACAAGAATAAACTGAAAATCTGTAAACATGGGACACAAACGTGGCTGTTTCAGCCATAATTACTTTTTCCTTCCTAGAAAAATCACCCTATAATATTTTAAGTCTAAAATAACAAGAGCAATAAACCATTTGAAAAACTGACAAGAGCGGCAATAAATAAAAATAAAAATGCCTGACCTAGTTTCTAAAAAAAAACTATTTTGAACGATATTATAACATTTCTAAATGTTTGTTACAGGTTGTGGTACATGCGTAGTAGTTGCGGGGAGTTTAAAAATGTGTGGTTCTCAATTTTTGCCCCGCAAGGATGTCAAACTGAGACCGAAGACTGTAGCCGGGTGCTTCGTTGGGCACTTTAAAACCCTCCCCCCTAACCTCTCCGCCCACAATACTGCTGTTCCTAGATCAATGAACGAACGAGATGTCGTGACGAATGCAGACTGTCCTGCACTCTGTAGTCAGTTTATGGAAACCGCCACCTATACAATACTTAACCTCTGTTGTAGCAAACTAGTAGCTGTTCGTTATAATTTCAAATATAGATAATGTTCATATAGTGTGTACTTTTGACCAGTTACCTCCTAAGAAAGAAATACTGAGGCCATCTAGAGAATCTAACTGACGCGTAGCTGTCCAACAAACGTCCGACTCGATGCAGACCGTACACCTTTGTATAAAATCCTTCCATTCGATCCTGTCATGCGACACACGAATCCAGTTCGCCCACTCACGCCGAATTTCTTTTAAATCCACCGCAACAGTATCTTGCCATTCAAGTGTGTCTTCCTTCAAGTCGTCGAACTAAACTCGGTATACACAAAACCTTACGTGCAAGTTAACAATATAGGACATGCACGTGTAACTATGCACTTTCGACTATTATCCGGCATGCATATTGCTTCTTTCCTGCACCACACCATGTTCGATAGCCTGTCTGACTCTGCTGTATTTTTCGCAACAATACCATAAATGGCATAATTTTCGAGGGGGAAAAAAAAGCATTTGACATGAAATGTGTGTTTTGACTTTCCCTGAAACTTGTATCTGAGTGTTTTCTCTTCCCAGGAAGTGTTCGACGTGATGTCAAAAACGTACGTTTTGTCTTCATGTAAAGCGTGTGATACAATTATTCGATTTTAAACAACTTCAATCTTCCCATCGTATTTGTAAAAAGTCGTCAATATAAAATTCCACTAAAATCCGTCCAGATGGAGCCGAGATTTTTCATGTGGATACATGGAAGGACAGATATGACGAAGCAAATGGTCACTTTTCGAAACTTTCCAAACGTGTCTAAAGTACACATCATTATACAGGGTGTTGAAGGCCGTATATGCCACACATCGAGAGAACATTCCTTAAGTACCATTGCATCGATATATACTAAGCAACATACCTATATCCGAAGATAATAACCGCTGGATCGGAACACATCGGCCTCTGAAAACAAAGAGTCCAGTTATTTACTTCTGTGAACCGAAAGCCCGTGGAAGGGGCTTGTCAGAATATCTGAGGTTCGAGTCGAGGATCGGCTGAATACGTATCAGGAATGATAAATGTCGAAATATGTGCTCCAATTTTTCCGCCGAACTTGTGTTTATACCTGCATAGAAGGTACTGTTACTAATTTTATAATTATATGGACAGCCACAGTAAAAATAGATTTAAAAATTTACAGTAAATGCCAATTAACAGACTTCTTCCGCGGCCGACAAATAGTTCAATTACAACGTTTAAATGACAGTTGTCGGTTATGAATTCCATTCACGTTCGCGTTTCATCACAGCAGCACAAGTGAAAGGCTGGGTGAAAGACTTTGATCCTTAAAAATCCGTCGCTGTTAGACGTAACACCCCGACTGCCATTACGAGCCCTGCACTTTGCCGACAGGTCACAGTGATCCTGTACAGGTCATGAAGGCGTGTAGGGAGATTGGAGGTATAACCCGGCTCATTCTTTAGCGCTGCACTAGGTGGAGGTGAGTGGTCAGCCTCATGCCCCGACCGCTCTACCACCAGAGAAAGAGCTCCGGTAGCCACAGCTCCGACAGGTCTGCAAATTCATAGAAATTCCTGTAATTTCTTTAAAAAAAAAAAAGCTCAATGAAATGTGGTCAAAGCCTGATTCTGTAAGAGACAATACTATCGGTTTGGACTGCCCAACACGTGTTCCCGTGTTCCATATACTTATCAAGATAAACTGCGGCTGTTTTTCTAAACAGAACTTATATTCGTAAAGTGAACGGGGTGTTTTCTGTGAGGTAGGAAGATAATTCTTAAATATAAATTAAATGAATTTCAAAGTGTCATTAACCGGTAACAGAACCCTACGTTCGACACCCTTAACACCACTTCTGGCCACTTAGCAGGTAGGACCCAACTGCTACCCAATATAACACCCAAGTTTCAACCCTACCACTACTCTAATGTTATTGAATAGGTGACCTCTGTAGCTACTACAAATAGTTGAATAAAGAGAGACCAACTTGATGTCACTTGCTTTATTATTTCATTATTTAATGCTCAACATATTTCGGATGTTAATACATCCATCCTCAGGAACTTGCAACTTATTTGTTGAGTTATTTCATGGGTTGTATTGCTCTGGTTCGATATGTGTTGTTGTTACGTTGTGGTTTGGCTGTGGTAGTGTGGTATCCGTATGCAGGTTGAGAGTAGTGCCTCAACTTGCATACGGATACCACAGCCAAACTACAACGTAACAACAACACACATCGAACCAGAGCAATACAACCTATGAAATAACTCAACAAATAAGTCACAAGCTCCTGAGGATGGATGTGTTAACATCCGAGACATGTTGAGCATTAAATAATGAAATAATAAAGCAAGTGGCATCAAGTTAGTCTCTCTTTATTCAACTATCAAGATGATGCACGGTCCAAAAAACATAAGATACCACAAATAGTTTACTTTTCAAAGACTATATGATCTGTGCTTCAAAAGATAGTGGTTAGTATTATGGACACGTCACATTATGTCAGCAATAATGGTGGGGCGAGGCGGGAGGGACTATATGCGACGCTGTAACCAAAAAACACCAGTCCACTTACCTGCATTATGTGGGTACAAAATTAAACATAAATGATGTCTGAGACAAAGGAATACTGTTCAGTGACAGTATATTACACACGCGTATAATTACCTCCCCTCCCCCTTCGCGACTACATACACTCCGCGCTAAAGCGAGGCGTTCATTTTATACAGCGCCACGATTCACTCTACAAATCTCTGCATATTGCCCACAGAGCGTTTATATGCGTTCCGAATAATTCTTACAATAAACAGCCATTTTGCGCTATGCAGCATGTACTGAATGGTCTTTCTAGGGTTTATAAGATGTGTTGTGTATGGGTAAGAAAAAAATCTTCATGCTGAGCGTAGAATCATTCCAGTAGTCCAGGGTAAATTACAAGAATCATTAATTAGTAGATTCTGATAATGCTGAAGCGACAGTCAATGAGCTCTATCGGTACTTTGCATCTAGGTACAGGTCGCTGTTGTTCAGAATACCTGCATATTGAACAGAGGCAACGCCCCTGACATACTTCTGCTCATACGGCATTCCTCAGCCTTGCCACAGTGTGTTCTGGTAAGCAGGTAGGTAGGTAGTAGGTAGATAGGTACCTAACACACTGAAACACCAGATTGCACTTAGTCGTACCCCAGAAGACCACAGTATGCATCTTCGGCGCCGTGAAAGCACATGTCTTACATACGTAGTACCCCGTTCGAATTTTTGCCAAAATTCTGAATGTCCACAAGTGCCATCGCTGACAAGCCACAGACATCAGACCCCTTCATGTCCTGCCAATATGGATCATCCTTGTCACCAAATGTACTGAACAAATTCTACTAAGGATTCACATATCAGATTACACCACAGACTGCTATGGGCATTTTCTTCAGCTAAGCATCCCCACATAATTAGTCACCGGCTGTGGACAGTACTGTAACTTCTTACATGAAATACGTTCCGTGATGTGTTTGCAGTTCATTGGCACAGACACACGGTTAGAGATGTCACTTAACAACAACGTACACATTCTATTTATTTGTGGGCGTTGTTTACGCTTCCAGTAACAGCATGTAACCTGTTTACAAATGCTCCTATACACACCACGCTCTTTGTCAGAATGGGACACGGCCCGAACTTGATAGATGACTGCAGTAGATGTTTGAATATATATACTGCCATGACTAAGCGTCTCGTCGCTAATTAAATTTTGTATATTTTAAATATGTTAAACTGAAATGTATTATAATATGACCAATATATAATGTCTACAATACATTATATAATTCACGTATTTGATCCACATACTAAGTGGCACTAATATCAGACTGTACTGAAGGTTATGAATTTCAGAGATGTAATCCAATTTATTATAAATGGTTTCAGGCTCGGTATGCACCTACTGAAAACGTCATCGTCATGCCGAAACACACTGGATTGAAATGACTAATATTATGTATTGTATATGTATTTAGTTGGTATATTAAACGAAAATATTGATTCAACCTGCACGGAGTAAATAATTTTAAGAGCTTGAATCTTATTTACAACTTGTATTCGAAGTGAATACAGTTCAGTGCAAAGTTTACTTAATGTTTACGCTTCCACTCTTGACCGAATTTCTGTGTGTGTGTGTGTGTGTGTGTGTGTGTGTGTGTGTGTGTGTGTGTGTGTGTGAAATGTCTGGTACAGAACAGTTTTTTTTGCTTTAAGAAAAACTTCTTAAGCAGAGCTGGAAACTTTGGGTAGATGAAAATCTTATGGCAAATGCTGTATGCGGAAAACAGCAGTGACCCGTGAAGGGTTGCAATACCCCTGCGTAGCACAAATAGTCTGCTCTGAAAGGCGAATGGCCGGTAGGGTTGTTCAGATACCAACTCTGCTCAAAACTCTCAGACTCAAAACTTCCGTACATTTCTCTTCCTTCCTCAGGTGATTGTCAAGAAGGTATTTTCAAATAGGCCACGACTTTCGTCCTAAAAATCTTACATAGCCACTCATGATCAAATCATATATCAGGCGATGACAGATACCTCACCAGTTGAGTCAGCGTTAATAACAGTGTAGTGCTTTCCTACCTAAATGATGGCTCGACTTCCATCAAGTTTTCCCCAGAAAAGACACTAAACCTTATGGTAGAATTTCTCCGCCACCAGCCAACGAGATCTGACAAATCTAATTATAGCAAGGACTGAAGGATTCGCAGAACATTCGTTTGATTCAATCCCAATTTGGATAAAAGTAAAAAATGTATATTCTATTCTGTAAAACTAAATATTATGTAACAATAACTAACAAAATAATAAATACAAACTTAATCAAACTCTGCCAAAATGAAGTGCAAGTTATTTAAATAATT
>Ga0123357_10002553_pt1 | contig 20401 bp, 11 predicted proteins | sample TergutEmb28metaG_FD_89873 | JGI IMG/M metagenome (GOLD analysis project Ga0123357, IMG submission 89873) | Embiratermes neotenicus P4 segment gut microbial communities from Petit-Saut dam, French Guiana - Emb289 P4 | ecosystem: Host-associated > Arthropoda: Insects > Digestive system > Gut ... | reverse complement strand
TGTTTCTTGTTTATATAAGTACCGCGGGCCCCCCGGGAGCAGTTTTGGGGCCCCGGGGAAAAAAATTTTTGTCGGACCCCCCCCCCCCCCCCCCCCAGCAAGGGCGGACTGGCGGACCGGATAAGAATCAAAACACGTGCAACATATTTGGAGCCCGGGCCCCAGTAATTTGTAACGTTGGCACTGTTTGCCTCTATCTTCATGGTAAAAGAATTAGACAAGTCGGCGTGAAAGAGTAGTCGGACACAGCGTGTTCTTCATAAATATTCGCACCTTTCTACTAGGCAGCAGACACCAACGTACTTGTAATGTGCTTAAAATAAAATTCATATTCATTAACTTTTGTGTACGTGTGATTTCAGGTTTTCGCCGCCAAGTAGATGGGAACTGCGCTCTTCTGGGTTATTACGCGGCGGGTGGTGGTAATTCCTTACAGACGTTTCGGTACAAGCTATCGGCCCCATCTTCAGGGGTCAAGCATCCAAAAGTATACTTTTGGATTCTTGACCACTGAAGATCCACAGGATCCTCTTGAATTCTTGAGCCCTGAAGATGGGACCGATACGTTGTACCGAAACGTCGGTAACAAATTACCACTACTCGCTTCGTAATAACCCAGAAGAGTGCAGTTCTCAAACGTTTGTGCAGTTTACATATTCTCTGTTTAGAAACGTACACTACCTCACAAGAAGATGTGTTGTGAGAGTATACAGATTTGCTTACAAATTCCTGTGACACAAAACGTACTCTGGATTGTTGTAAATTGCAACGTTCGTGTTATATGTGGAACAGATTCCCCTCTCAGTGATGCTGGTCACAATACCAGGATCAGGTGTTTTGGCAGAGGAGTAACAATGATAAGACACAGTCTTTTTTATCTGAAACAATATTAAAAAACACATACATTAGTTTCAGGCTGTCAATTTTGTACAAGTCGTGATTCAATAATTGTAAATATGTGACAATACTGACTTGAACAATGGCGTTCAAATAGTCGTCACTCTTAATGGGGTTGTTTGGAATGTCTGTCATTTCTCTAAAGTTCTCGTACGTTGCATTCGCCAGATTTCGCAGGAATTCCTTCAGCTTTTCTTGATCCTCATATTCTTGCACACTAAAAGAAATAATATTACTGTTAGACAGTTCTTTCTTTGTGAAGTAGATTTGTAGTAACGACGTGTGTATCTTGGACAGGCCACTGCACACCCTCTATTTCTACAATTTATGACACATGGTTTTATCATATTTATGGTTACCAAAATAGAAACCTAAAGAGTACAACACAGCATGATATAATTTTGATGGATATTTTGCCTAATGTCAAATTTTCCTCTCATTCCGAGAGGAAAATACAGATTAATAATGAGGCTTGACGTTCTCACGACTGTGAGTATTAAAATTAAGGTCTGCTGTAATGTGTGTCGTGTGGTCTAGTAAATCGATATCGAAATGTAGGGGAAAATAACTACTGCCTTCCTCGAAACAGATGTTTGCGACAGAAGTTCCTTCCGGACGTTATTACTTGTCTAACAGAATACACGGCGTCACATTGCAGAAAACGGTGATTTATACCGGTGGAGGATGTTCGTGAATAAAATGTCAACAGGAATATTTGCAGAAAGAAAGTTAGAGGAGGACAGAAAATGGTGCAATTCCGTGCTTGTACTCTTCAAAAATATTATAAAGTTACCAAACGAAAGATGACAGGAGCGACATTTATTGTCATGGGAGAGAGGCGTAAAATGTAGGCATAAATGCCAGACCAATATTAAAATATTTCCTAAAAAAATTAGGTGGGATGTGTATTGGAATAATCTGACTTAGTATAATGACCACTTGAAAGCCATTATGAGCACAGTTATAAACGTATACTTCAGTAAAGGCAGGTGATATTACCTTAACACGCAGAAGAGTGTATCAAGAAATGGCGGCACAGGCAAGTTTCTTAATTTGCTCAGGAATTTTAGACATAATAATGTCTTTAGATTTTCAGATATCCTCACCATTTCATGAAATTTTGTGATGTGCTGTTTTATTCTTTTGGCATTTGAGGAAACAATCATGATCGTTAGTAGTTTTTGAAAAGAAATTTGGACAGAAATTGTAAGCTTCTCAAGAACGGCTGTGGTCCACAAAGGTAGAAAATTTTTTAAACAAAAAATAAATCTGGGCTCCCACGCATACTGTAGGCTTATAATCTGATTACAGTTTGGCAGTATTCAGTTCGTCTGATTATGAAGACAAAAGAGTAAATGTAAAACATCTCACGTAACTTCGAAAAGACCGTTGTTTTCTTTATTAGATTTTGCCAGTTATCATCTGAAAGCAAAGGAAACTAGTGAAAAACTCGATGGTCTGTAAGAACTGACTTTTTCAAGAACACTTTAATGTAGGCCTACCTGTCTACGTAGGTCTCCAGCTTATCTTCGTCGACTTTCTCTCTTAAGCATATTGTTCCCGCCGGTAAAGTTGTGGGCCAATCCATGAAGTTCCTCTCCATGGAAATTGTAGTAGGACTCTCGTTGTAGCGTTTCCAGATGTCAAGGCTCACCCACACCGCTCCAAAGACAGCCGAGATAACAGCCAACGCCCAAATGAAACTAAAATCAATAAATTTTGGAGAAAATAAAGACTGCATTGTTTAAATCGATATGGTTTTCTGTGTTCCTGCGTTTTTTTTTTTTTATTTCTTCGAGGCACATATTTGTGGATTCTGTGTATAATTAGTGTAAAGAGGTCAGAGTTTGTCGGTTTGTTATTCCATCGATTCAAGAAAAATGCATAACCAAAACTAATCATAATAGTGGGCACCCAGAAGATGGCAGAATTGTAGGAAACTGTCGTCAGTTGTTATTACAGTGTCGTCCCTTCAGATAGAAAATACCACAGTTTTAATATTAATATTTTTTTATTATTTTATGTGTTTTTTTGTGATTCGTGCTGGTTTTATAATTTGCCGGCATTTAAATAAGTAAGAATGCAACTGACATTTTGTTATTATTATTATTACTTTGTTATTGTTTTGTTTTTTCTGTTTCTGATTTTGTGTATTTATACTGTTTTGTGTCGTATTCGTAGCTTTGTGCTGGCGTTATGTCAGGCAGTTGTGCTGTTTAGCCTGCATGTTAATAAATATCCAATGAACTGAACTGAACTGAAGTGGATTGATTTGAATTATATCCAGATGTCAATTTTCTAAGTTCCTAGCTGATATATCCAATTAAATAATGATTTGAGAGCGCACTTACGGAGCTATAATGTGAATGAATGAATAATGAAAATTCAGCCAGTGAGTTCTCATGTAAACTACCAAAATAAGTGCCACCAACTGCAAAGATCCCGGTTCCAAATCAAGAAATTCTTAAACGACTGAATACTCTGAAACAACTGGATACACATCACTAAAGAAGGCCGTGCTATTAGTCAGGCCACTTACCGTGGGGCATATGTTCAATCTCAGACCAGTCCATTTGAGACTTTTGGTCAATAGAGTGACATTTAAAGAAATTTATTTCCCCGAGAATTTCAATTATGCCCTCTCACTGCTTATCCACCAAAGCTGCTTATTAATACTTAATTCATCTATCACCGACGTTATACAATTTTAGCAACCGACAGAGTCTTTATGTAAAACATTTAAATTTTTTGATGCAGGCTATTCAAATGAGATTAAACCTTGTGAACCGCGAGGATTAGAATTACTTCCCCGAAAAAAGAAAGCGATTAGCAATACAGAAAAAAAAATTCAGGGCATTAGAATGTCACTACAGCCCTGCACGCAGCAATGCACGACATCCCACCTTGTCTTCACAAGCCAACAGCGGATAATAAAGCGAAATACTGTATACCCAAGATAGCAGGGAATACTTTCAATCCCCGACTGGTGAAATCAAGGCCGATGACGAACTCTTGTGCTATCTTTAATACAACTTCCAAAACAACTCTTGCTTCTGTTTATTACTACACCTCCCGAATATGTAAGCAGTTTTCAGAAAGAACGCATTGTAATGACATAGAATATACAATGAACAGAATTTAATAAAATTTGAATAAGTATAATCTCTTGTGTAGGGACCTGCTGTCCCTATATTATCCGGCGCAGAAAGAAAATAAATACGTTTATTTGCCAAGTTCTAAAGCATCTGAACAGTACATTGATTTATTCTACCCTAAGACTTTTTTCTGGAAGATATTTTGACTTTAAATTTCGGGGTAAATCCATACTGTAATTAATTAATCAACCAGTTAGTTAATTATAACTAAATTAATTCCACAAATTCTCCAGCTGCAGAAGCAGGTAACGTTGGCTAGCGTAGTTTGATGTCACAAGTCAGTGAAGTGCGCGAAGTTGTGTGCGTGTAGAATAGATTGTTTCTGCAGTCGTAGCAATGGAGCTGCCAGCATTCGTCTGGTTACGTAGTGACTGCAACCATGTGCCTAAGGCAGGAGACCGTGAAGATTGTGAGACTCGCGCTGAAGATTGTCATGCAAAATGACGAGTACTTTGTGGCTGTAATCCTGCTATACTTCACTTACACACTAGTGATTTCATTTATTATGTCTTCAACTCATATATATTTTAATTACAAACAATAATTCCCTTCTTTTGCTCCATACGTGGCGCACCTTATTTTTCATATTAAATAGTGTGAAGAACAACATAATTCAGAAAGTTCTCACAAACATATCAACCTATTTATCACCCTAGACCTAGCGCTCCATAAACAAAATATTCTAAACACGCTTACTGCTCTGTGATGGACCTCCTTTTTGCCACAAGATGGTTCAGGCCGTGTATTGAGGACTCTCCTAAGAATAAGGTGAAGAAGTCACATACTCTGCCATAATTTGTTTCCTTTGCACTGCCACCAACAACTGCCAATTTAGGGGCAGCAGTCATTTTATCATGCACATATCGGCTGTTTAGCAGCTGAAGACGCTGGAGCATGTGATCCGAACGTTTCGAGCGAGGACCAGGAACAGGACGAAATGCCATATTCAGGGTTAGCTCACACAAAATGCTGCTCCCTGGAATAAAGCATTTACTTTTTGCACAGACATCATAGTTATAAAAACACCGTTTTAATTTTTTCAATTAAAATGTGATTATTACTTCTGAATTGAAAATTTGTGTCTTAGGGTATTAGTGTAAGAAGAAAAATTCAGAGTGATCAAGATTTCATTCAACGCTATAGGGCTTTGACGTTGGTGTATGCCTTACTGAAAGAGTCTCCTTTTGTTGGACTTTGTCCATCGTCTAAAAATAAAAAAGCGTTTGGGAAAGACAGCCGGCTTCCGAAACGTCGTAATTATTTTTTTAAATTTTAGATGATGGATATAATCCAACAAAAGGAAACTATGTCATAAAGATTCCACCTTTCTGGAACTTGGCGTTATGTGCTTTGGTGTATAGGCACCAACGTTTCGGAGAAGCTTTCCGCTCCATCTTCAGGGTAGTCTTCGTGGGCTACCTTAAACATAGGGGAAAGTTTCTCAGAAACTTTGTTACCTACATGTCAATGTATATGACATATCCCAGAGGAAGGAAGTCGTCAATAGGAACGCTCAAATGTGACACAGACTGAGCTGCTCTCAGGACAGGGTGTTGAGGGAAACCTAATGAACAAAAGCGAGGAAATGACAGTAGGATGGCGCAAACTGCATGATATCTATCTTCGTTAGTTGCACCCTGCACAAAGTGTTGTTGCGGTGATCGAACAAGCAGGATTTAGAGGGCCACGAGATGGAACAAGCATGCGACACATGAAAAAGGCTACTAAATTTTGGTGGGAGCACCTGAAAAAAAATGCAGTCTGGGAGATCTAAGCACAGCTGGAAAGACAATATTAACAGAATTTTACAGAAATAAAGTGAGACGTATGGGTTGGTTTCATCCGTCTCCGGATTTCTTCCAGATGCTGGCGTATGTAACATTTTTTCTATTTAAGGCGATGAATTACTTGCTTAGCTGAGAAATGGTTAAGCTTTTCCAGATAATGGTCAGCCTCATGGAGTTATGTAGTTAGGCTGGTAGAAAGCAATGTATAACAGGGCTATACAAATTATTTGAAACGTCTAGGAATTTCATAATGTGACAAATGAGGTCAGAGTTGGATTACGTATCGATTAGAAGCAAGAATGATAGCCACAGTATTGGGAGCAAACGTATTGGATAGAGATCTTTCATTCTGTGTTCCATAAGTACACCAGAAGCCAGATGAAACAGTTAGAATTTGTGGTAGTAGATGTAACAGGAGGTCCTTGCTGTTGGTCGCATTGTAAATGAATTGTGCGATCTCATTATATATTCTCCGCCTGTTATGGAACCTAAAATTTCATTACCATGGTCACAGAAGTACACAACTGGATTCTACGTTCAACGAGATGAATCCAGTCCGCACAGCTTTTAGATCATTCTGATATGCGTGACCAGTTCTTTTTCCCGAATGGTCTCCTCCGTTCATATTTTTTTAAAGATATGTGCGTATTTCCCGTTTCCCATTACCCTCTACATGTTCCCCCAATTCATCGGTCTGTATTTAATTAACCGCAAAGTTATTAACCCTTTAAATGCCGAGTTAAACCCCATCTGCCATCTGCTGGCATTATTAGCTCACCATATTTTCCACTTTAGCGGGTTAAGGGTTCAAGAACAGTACACATTGCGGCACGATACGGTATTACATACGCGTCTCCAACTTTCTCTCACTTCCTGTCCTTTAAATTAAAATAATTTCTTTCAGCACTTTGTTCCCAAATTCCCCAACCTCTGCCCTTGCCTTAACGAAATAAGAAGAAAAGAAATTTTATTCGCGTAATTATATATATATATATATATATATATATATATAATAACAAGCGGCACGTGGCTCTGGGGACTAAATTTTTTACGGTAGCGTCTCATATTTGCGTGTACTCAGTGTGGAACTGACTTCATATTACCCTTTTGGTACCTAGAATTTTGAGGTGGGTCCCAGATTCTTGGAAAATTTGTGCACCCCTGATTTAATTAGGTTTCCAAAATACTTTACGCACATACACGTATACGAAGCAAAGCTTCGGCGCCCTCTTGGCACCATAATCACTGATGATTTCTCCGTATCTTCAAATTCGACTTTGGTTCTTTACGTGTCTGGCAATGAACTAAGGAAAGTTTGGAATAGTAGCAAGACAGGTAACATACATATAAGCGTAATAATGAGGCGCGTTCGTGTAATCATTGTTGCAGTCGAAAAGCAACAGATATTACATATTCTAAGTGTGCCTGTCCCACTGGACAGATTTTCATGAAATTTGGTATCCGAGCATTTTTTCGAAAATCTGTCGAGAAAATTCAAGTTTAATTAAAATCTGACACGAATAAAGAGTACTTTCCACGAAGGTCTATGTACATTTATAATACATTCGCGCTTAATTCTTCTGAAAATTTTAAATGGCACACACAAAATTCGTATAGAAAATCAAAACACGCATTTTATTTTAAATAACTTTTTTCCCGAAAATCGTGTTGTTTGTGAGATAAAGTGGAAAATTATATGGCACCGATGGCAGTATAATATAGCTCATGCACTTTGCATGCTGGATAACTAACGCTACAAATACACACTCATAATATGCTATGCGTATTGATTTTCCAAAGCAAAAATTGTGATAAGAATGCGCCCCAATGTTACTTTATACGTACATTTCCTCAGCTGCTCATAATTGATTTCCAAGCAATACTGTTGTCTCTTCCTTCATACTGCGAACCTCATGCCGTCTGTTTAGATGTCTTGGGCACACAGCTAAAACATGTAGGCGGAACTTACATATACCTGATGTGCTGCAGTTGTTTTAAGCCTACGAAATATGTGCGGCCTAATAATCACGCCACACTTGCGAAACGTGAACTTGCACTTGTAACTTTACAAAGTACGATTTTCTGCCCTTTGAATAACAACTAAGTTAAATGGCCAATTTGTTCGAAAGGCACTTTTTCTTGTGAAGTGTTTCGAGTGAATCCTGGATACCGTGTCAAGTTGTCGCTCCTAGCGTTTGTTGGAATAAACGTAGCCAGTTGATTCCGTATATGTCATGTAATATCGTAACAGTAATATAAAATAAATCTTTCATAAGCAAGACAAGTTTGTGTTTCGAAAAAAGGCGTTCTATACAATGGAGATTGTAAACCCCTTCGTGTCAGATAACGAGCTTATAAATGTAACATGCAACACTCTCGAATATATTTTTCTTGGAAATAGAGCCTCGAAAGTGTCAGTGGAAAAATTTATGTCAATGCTGAAATTTAAAATTTATTTTTCTCATTGTACTTTTCCTTCTAGCAGTTACTGAAAGCCGCTGAATACGTGTCGATGTCTCAATTTAATACAGCAACAACTCCGACCAATCATTTGAATAAGATCAAGTTTGAAATGTTGAGGTTCGTGCTGAATATCGTTTTAAGAAACCTCCAAATCCAAAACTTGTATACACACACCAAGCGCTGTGGATCACAGTGCTCTCTTCACAGCAGCCTACTGTTTCATCCATCTCCAATCCACTCCAACGAATACTGCGACTTCAGCACTAACTTTTTTTTCAAACTTCATTTTCCAGAAATTAGATACGTGAGAAATATAATAGTAAATAATGTACGTCAGCACAACTACTTTATTACACAAGGTAATTACATAGGCTAAATGTTTCGACTATTGATCAGTCATCGTCAGGTCTATTTTGTTAACTGAGTCACAAGATGCTATGCACACATTGGGATCCCATCTTGTTTACTTTCATGGAAATACATAAAAATTAAATCATTTGTCTCAAAGGTGTGACGTGCAATTTGGAATCCCTATGTGTGCATAGCATCTTGTGACTCAGTTGGCAAAATAGACCTGAAGATGACTGGTCAATAGTCGAAACATGTAGCCTATGTAATTACCTTGTGTAATAAAGTAGTTGTGCTGACGTGCATTATTTAATATTATATTACGTTTATGAGCACATCGTGATGCCTCTGTTAAAAAATAGATATCTGACGTTGTTGTTTTATTGAATTCATATATCGGTATGTAAAAAAAAATTGAACATTAAACTACTCTTATGTTGCACTGTTTCAACGGACGGTCTTTAAAAGTAATTCCGTAAATATGTACAGACTCCAAGTGTATCCTGCTTAATGCTCCGCGAAAACTGTACCACCGTAAAATATGTTGTTTTTAGAACATTCTAGCTAGCAAAATTAGGGTGTCTTATTTACAAAATACAATATCGATACTAGATTGTCAAAGTGTATTCATAATGTTGTGTACTAGGATCAAACAGAACTTCGAGCAAATATATATTTTAGTTACAGATCGCTATACAAGTGAAGGAAGAAAGAACAAAGACAACATATACGAGTACAGCTAAAGCTCCAGGCATTAACCTCGCTATCCGGTGGGTGGCTCAATTCACGATCACAGAGACTTCTTTTATGCGCGGGGTACGAACCCCTGTTAAGCTCAACAGGAAGTTGGATGGACCCCACACCAGTTCTGAATTCTGCGGACAAAAGAAAAGTCCCTGGCCCTGAGGAGATCTGAGCCTTCGCCGAAGAGCCACGAGTTACTACCCTGCATCATAATCAGAAGTGAGGAACAGAACACTGTAAGGAGAGATCGAATATTGCGATTGATACACATACTGCATAAGAAAAAAGAAAGGTAAAGTGATCCCGTTACAGGCCCGGTGTGACCCAAAGGGTGTTTAGAGGTATAGCTCTACTCTTCCACGACCGCAGCACTAGAAGGAGGTGGGTGGTCAGCAGCACGCTCCGGCCGCACTTTACCCCCGGGAAAGACCCGGTACTCATTTTACAGGAGGTTGGGTGGGCCCTAGGGCCGGTCTGGACGGGCGGAAAATCTCGTCCCCACTGGGATTCGATCTCGGATCGTTCAGTCCGTAGTCAGTCGCTATACCGACTGAGATACCCGGCCCACACACATACTGTATAGTCTCCATGAAATATTGAGGCAATTTTATGTGCAGTGTTTAGAGGCGTACAACTGATAGTGACAAACGCGAAATACAGGCATACCTGACACAGTCACGCACGGGCACGACAGGACATGGGGGGGGGGGCGTAAATATATAAATATTTCATAAGCAAGGTAAATCTGTGTCTCCTATAACAGCGCTTTATTATCACGTAATTAGCCTACTAACTTGACGTGCCTTTTGATATCCTCGCACCATGCAAGCAAACAGAAATGCGAGTGACCTCTTCTGACATTGTCCACTTTACCCAAACACAGTAATCAGACATGTACAGGAAGACAATACAGAACAGGATGTGGAGGAACATAGCGGCCCTACAGGCAGAAGTAACAAGGGATTGAATAAAGATCTATAGTCAGCCACGTTACTTCTGTGCCTACTATACATTATGGTCATCAGATCGAGCAGGATACGGTGCAGGGGACAATAGCAGACGTGTGAGATGTTAGAAATTTGTACAAAATCGTCATATTATGCATATTACATGCATTAAGCAAGTTATTCATATAATTCAAACGAAATGCACTTGAAGGTGAAATGCACCCTTAACACAGCCATGGAGGCCCACAGGGAAGTAGAAGTACAGCTCCACTCTTTCCTTTACCCCGGCGCTATATGGGGGTGGTTGTCAACGATAGGCCCCGGCCGCTTTATCCCAAAGTAACAAACCCGTTACGCATTGTACAAAAGTTTGGGTGGGCCCCAGGGTCGGTCTGGAAGGGTGCAGAAAATCTCTCCCCCAACCGGCATTCGATCCTCGGACCGTCTGGCCCATAGCGAGTCGCTATACCGATTACACCATCTCGGCCCACACTTACAGTTACCAAACGTATATTATCTCATTATACACACTTTCCTACGCGTTCCGGCTTGAATAAGCCATCCACATGGAGAATCAAGTGCAGTGCGTAAGAGACACAGGTATGATGGACACATCTAATACAGCTTTTGATAATGCTTTACATGAGTGACGTCAGCACCATGTACGAGAACTTTTTCCATTGTCATAAAAATACTCAAATCAACACAATACATTTCGGAAGCAAACAGCTTCCTTCTTCTGATGAAAACACTAGCCCCAGAACACAATTGATTAAAAACTTAACAACTGGAAAAAGTAGAAAATTTCAACTAGCTGGTTAGAGTGATAACGAGATTAAATCCAGGATTGCCATGGCAAGAGCAGCGTTTAAAAAGAAGAAGACTCTTTTCACCAGCAAACTGTACTTCAATTTAAGGGGGAAAAACGTTTGAGTTGCTACATTTGGAGCATGGCTTGGTTTAAAGCTGTAATTTGGACACTTCAGAAAGTAGATCAGAATATGGTGCTGGAGAAAGATGGAGAAGATCAGTTGGACTGATCGTGTGAAATATAAAGAAGTATTACACAGAGTCAAAGAAGAGAGGAATATTGTAGGTAGAATAAAGAGAAGGAAGGCTAATTGGATTGGTCACATCTTGCGGAGGAACTGAGGGAAATATAGAGAGAAAAGTAGAAGTGATGGGGAGAAGAGGAAGAAGACATAAACAGCTACTGAATGATCTTAACAGGATGCAAGGGAACTGTAATTTGAACGAGTAAGCACTAGATTGCACTCCGTGGAGAACTTGCTTTGGAAGAGCTTATGGACCTGTCAGAATGCAGAATGAATTAATGTTTTACACAGAGAGTGATAGTAATGAATACTGCTGCTTTGTGCAGCTAGTCAAAGATTAAGTGGAAGGAGTACATGACAAAGGTTTTTCAATGTAGGAATACATGTTGTAAAGACACAATTACTATAAGAACTAATCACATTATCTCCTCCCTCCACCACCAACACATCTTGAATTGACTACACACTTTCTGCATAGGCAGGGAATGTTGCTGGGTAGAACCTACAACCCACCCAGCTCATCAGTCGTATCGCATGTCTTAATTTCAGGGAATCTAATTGTTCTAAGTAGTGGGACAGTAATTTTAGGACTAATTGGACACCTTTAGTATTCTTTGTATTATTTCACGATTATTAGAGTTTACAGATGTTTGCATGTATGCATGCACCTTTGAAAATGTATGCACCGCTAGCCTCAGTATCACATTCACAACTTATCACATCCTTGGTAGAAAACAGACTCCTTGCTTGAGTTAGTTTTTCAAAACTCAAAGAGTTCCAAATTCATCCCCCCTTGTATCTTACTGTTCCTGATTGGCTGAATGTTAAATTTCATTACTTCCTAATAGATCCAAAAGTCAAAATTTTGAATGCTTGAACTCCATTGACTCCCATTTATGTAACGTTGTTTTCATTGTCGTAACCCGTGTGAACTCCTTCATGCGACTTACCGGTTTCTCTAACGTGTAAGTGTGACTGATATGGTACCCTTCCTAGCAAGATTTAAGATATCCAAAAGCTGTCAAAATTTACGTCAATTGTTCCAAATGTTCACTAAGCCATTAATTTTGACACTGACAAATGGTGAACCTGCTAGCTCACTATACCCATTACAAAACTCTCTGTCCCTGTGAACTGCTATACAGACACGTTACAATTCCCCTTCCACCATAAACTAAATTACTAGTTTAAACAGATGTCCTATCTACCAACTGTATAATTTTGATGTCTAATAAAGGACTTAAACAACATATACCGGTTATAAAGAAGTCACAATTGTTTTGTCACAAGCCTTCTTGAATATGGCAAATTCATTAACCTATTTTTACTGATGTAGCCAGAATACAGCAATGTGTTTAATGTAAGAATGACACTCTTTTGATACAAGACATGTGTAAATACTTATTCCTGTATATAGGTCAATTTAATTACTACTACTGTTTGTACAGGTATTATCTTGAACAAAATATATTTTAAAAAGTACACATAACATATGTCAATAAATTCCTTCTACCAATTTCTTTCATATTTCATAACTTCATCTCATTTCAGTGTCAAATGCAACTGACCAAGTGTTCATCCAGGAAGCCTACAAACGTATTTAGCCTAACACCTCCTTAATAGTGGAAGTTACAGCAGTGCAGTGGGTATAGTAACTGGTAGGGAAGACCAATGAATAACAATTTGCTGCTCAGCACTGGCTATCTGTGGCTTTTCTCCGTTCTTACATGCAAATATTTCAAAAACAGTTTAATCATAACTCATAATTTTCAGTTATGCAACATGTCACCTTTAAACAATCTAAGAAAATATGTTGTTAAAGAACACCAAGAATCACATACCTGTAAGAATAACAAAAACAATAAACTGATACATAAGCCCAAAATTTTAGTGATCAGTACTTATGATTCCTTGTAAAGAAATGTAATACAACAGGAGTACTAAATTTTGCCTTACTGAGACACTGAAGTATTTCACAGTGATTTCTTTCACTTGCATTCAATTGTATTTTGCTACAGGTGGCAACAATGAACATGGCAGTCAACAATTTGAACAATTTCTGTAGCTCCTCATTGTCACTTCCTGCTGGTGGTGGGTTGTAAATAAAGTAGTGTTTCTCTGGAGAATGAGTGTATTATTGGTAAAGCACCTTGTAGATAAAGTATTGTTTTAGCAACATATAAACACAGAGATATTTCCTCTTTAATGATGCTTATAGATATCAAAATTGTGAGGACACAGTATCATTCAGTTGCCAATTATCAGTTTTCTTGGAGTCCATAATCCTTAGTGTATTACTCTGCACAACCTGTTGTACTTTTCCTGAAATCTTCCAAAGATGAAATTTAGCCACACACGCATGAATAGTTGAAATGGTCAAAACATACATTCGGTGCTCTTTGGGGATTTTACACAGTGTAGAATGGTAGGTTCCTTCTGACGTTTTGGGACCACCTATCAGTCCCATTTCCAAAGGTCAAGCAGTCAAGAATACTGCTTGACCCTTGAAGATGAGACCGATAGGTTGTACCAAATGTCAGAGACAAACTACCATTCTACAATGCGAAAAATCCCAAAACAGTGCAGATCTCATTTACACCATGACAGAAGCCTGAAATCATGCATGGTCAAACCATGGCTATATACTGTACTGCCCAGAAATTTACACCTGCAAACTCCATCACAAAATTTCTTGATGCACACTGAGATGAACACAGCCCTTAATAAATCTTTGACCAACACATAATTTTCACAGGAATGCAGTTTAATTTGAATGCAGTATTGCAACACAGTATCAGGTCCACACAATCTTGCTTTGGGTGAAATGTGCTAGCTTGGATTTTATTAAAAGAAAATTCCATCTCAAACTCCATCAAGGAAACATGCACTAGAGCCTGGAGGCAACAATTTACAATAAGAATTCTCAGGAATTCAGGAGATAATAGTGTTATTAACATCAACTGACAGGCCAAATTTGAATACCAGGATTCACATGTTATTCAAATACATTTTCACCATAAACTCATTCTTTTCTGATTCTCTACATACCCTTGTCTGGTTTCAAATGCTGGTTTAAACATATCAATCAATCAATCAATCAATCAATCAATCAATTTATTTCGTTTTCCAGAAATCCATTTACAAGGTTGTTACCACATGGATACGGAAATAGTCAAAAATATAATACAGATTCCAAGCAATATGATTAAAAATAATGAACAATACTATATACTATATAATATATGGAACCATGCTTCAGCAGACAAAGTGCATTAAATTAGGAAAACATGCCCTTATATAAAATCGCATTAAACATCAATACATTTGTATACAACTTGAAACCTTGTAGTAGGATGCTTTGTGGCAATGGTATAATATCCATTATAATAACAAGTTACACAACAATGAAGAACTTAATATTTACAATTCAAATGAAATTATTGTGCATTACAGATGCTACAGGTAACAAAATTTGTTAATTCAATAACATATCTTTAAAAGTCCGTCCAAAACAACTATGTTTATTCAACACAGCAGCTACAAGCTTTGGTCACAAGTGACCATCATCAGGCTACAATACAATATTTAAAATAAGATAAAATTTATTACATATAAATTGACAATTCTGATTTTACTCCGTGGGATCTGACAAATTCACAACTATTACTATGATAGAATTGTAAAATTGTTTGGTCAGTCAGCCGATGAATGACAGTTTTTAGGGATTCATGAGTTTCAGGCCAGATGTATATTTTAATAATAAATACTTTAAAATAAAGAGGTAAAACTGTTGGATAAACATGACTAAATATCAGTATTTATAAGCTCTTTTAATCGTTTCTTTGAAGAAATTAGAGTCCTTGGCATCAGCTACGTATCTTATGTTGATCAGATGGTTTGTATATACGAGCTTGGTTCTGCATAATTAATTACTGAAATATGTCAGAAAGGCTCAAATATGAGTACAGCTCCTGAGCTTGTAAGTAACAACATATCTACAACTCCTCATGAAGAAGTATATCTTGAAGTGAAAAATAATTCGAAACTAGTAACTTCAAGGCAATCAAGTGATCCAAAGAAACTTAAGGAGCATGTAACTGCCCCAAACAGCTAGACGTTTGCAACATCAAAACGGTACTCAATACTGGCTGACCTCAAAGAGACAGATAGAAGTGGTAACAAGTCAACCAAACAATGGAACAAGAAACATTTAACATAACTAGTAAACAACATATGTGTCAATACACTTGTGAATGATAAAACTGCATCACATAAGCAAATTAATAATCCTCCTACACAGCCAACTTCACTACATAACCTACAAGATCAAGTGAAAAAGCACACGAAGCCAAGAGGCTACTATGAGAACCCAAATTATTCCATTTCAACTATAGTCAACAGACTGTTATTGATAGAGGACAATGGATTTGTGCCACTAAGGAAGAATAAAATAAATGATGGTGATAAGAAAATAGTGAAAGTGTGCAGTAATAGGACAAAAATTACAAAAGAACATAAAATTGTAATTATAGGCAATACTCATTCCACAGTATGTGCAATGAGAAAGAATAACTATTTAAATAATAAATTTGAAGTTAATGGTCTGGTTAAACCAAGAACTGGTGTTTATATAGTACTGAAATCTACAATTAAAGACACAGTGAATTTAACAAAAAGTGATGTGATTTTTTTTGTGGTAGTGTCAATGATGTGGGTAAGAATAATGCCAAGATGGCCTTAAAATATATCATAAACTTTATCAAAGTCAATAATCACAATAATATCATTGTACTAAGTGTTCCACATACACACAATGTGATGGAATCCTCTTGTGTAAACAAAGAAATTAGATCATTCAACAGAAAACTAGTGATAAATGTAAAAACTTTCAAACACATTATAGTTTTGGAAATGGACAGGGAATTTTTTATTCCTCATGGACTACATTTAAACAGGTAGAGAAAGAAACAATTTCTAAGCAAATAGTTGCTCAAATATGTACATTACTGGAAAAAAAAGCAGAAATCCCAATCAGTTTGGACCAGAAAAATAATTGGACAGAAGGAACCACCATCCAAGTATTAAAAAACATTAGTGACATACACATGAACATGGGAAGTGATAATAACCAAGCAGACACTACATATCTTCAAAGAAAAGTTTTTATAACATCAAAAAGACAAAAAAAGAGTTCCAATAACAAGGAAAAAATATTTTTAAAGGTAAATTAAACCCAAGAAGAAACTGGCAATTACATAATAAACTATTCTGATAGATTAACTAATACTATAAACAATGACCAATATAATAAGAATCAAGATTGTTCAAGCATAAATTCACCAATTCCTAACAGGTAACAATTCTCTCTTGCATTTTCCTACTGACAACCTTTTTAATGTATTTCATCAAAATATTAGGGGAATAAGGATAAAACAAATGAATTAATAAGCTTCCTACTTCCAGCACTGCCCCCATATCTTATGCATAACAGAATATTATTTAAGAAAATATGAACTAGAATGAATGTCCACAGATCATCACAATTTAGGTGCCAAATTTTGTAGACAAACCCTAAAAAATGGTGGAGTATGTATTTATGTTCATGAATCTCTAATCAAACAAGACCTTACAGGAACTTACAAGAAATGGCAAAGAGCACGATACAGAAGTATGTGCGGTCAAATTAACTTACCAACTACAAGTATATGTATAATATTCATTTACATATTACCTACAGGCAATTTGCACACCTTTTTTTTTAAGGGCTTAGACAAAGTTCTGAATCTACTATGCAGTACTAATATAGAGTTTATTATTTGTGGAGATATAAACATAAACTATCTTGTTGACAATTGTAAAAAAAGACAACAATTAGATACCCTGCTAGCTTCTTATAACTTAAATAGTTCTGTCCACTTTCAAACTAGCCCAAATGGTTCAGATTCAGCAAGAGGTATTTTCACTTACATAACTAACGATGGAAATTATAGCAATGTCTCCTTTTATTAATGGGCTATCAGACCATGATATCTAAATTATAAAGTTACACAATATTAACACACAAAGATAATCCAATGAAATCGAAATTATAGGAAACTCTAAAACGTATTCTATAACAAAGTTAAAGATTAAACTGAGTTATGAAACCTGGGACAATATCTTTGTTGAAAATTATGTTAATGTAATATTTAACAACTTTCTAATGTACATCTAAGATTTTTATATTCTAGTTGTACTAAAAAAAATACTTTTTTAACCTAAATGCAATGCTTGGATGACACCAGGTGTAAAACCTCAAGTATTCATAAAATAGTTCTTTATTTGAATTGTAGGAAGAGTAATGATATGGAACTTAAAGAGAACTACAAATTATACTGCAAAATTGTATTTAAAGTAGCAAAAAAATTATATTGTGATAAAATAATTGTAAACTCTAAAAATAAAATGAAAACCACTTGGAATATCATTAAATCTGAAAAAGGTAGAAAATATGCATCAGAGGTGTACATCAATCACTTGCATTCACTGCTACAAAATTTACACAACAGAAAGTACAAAAGATATGTACCATAAACACTTTTGTGTTGGCTGGAATATTTTAAAAATTTATTATTGAACATTCCATGGAACAACAGGATGAATTCTAGCAAATTAAAATTAGTTTAGGATGAATAAGACACATATTCCCATGTCAGTTAATGAACACACTCTGACCAGCAGAAGAAATGTAGGCTGACCAAGAAAAAGGTGGACAGACCAACATCCATGAAGATGGCACAAACCTGGAGTGACTCATACCCTGCTGTTGTTGATTGTGGTGGTGGCGGCAGTTGCGGTGGCGGTGGTGGCAGCGAAGGCAATGATGGTGGTTGTGGTGGTGGTGGTGGTGGTGGTGGTGATGATGATGATGATGATGATGATGATGATTAGCCAAACTGATATCACTAGGAAAAGATGCTTGATTGAAGAGTACCAAGAAATTCTAGGAAGAACTCAAAATGCACTTTCCTTAAAACTCTTCAGTCCACATTACAAGACTAGCAGCAACTATGAATTAATAACTACAAAATTTAGTGATCCATTGATGTCCATCATTTTCACCAGTACAGACTTCCATTACATTCAGTTTGTCAGAGTCAACCTCAAAATTCCATGTCCCTTCACATTGTGTAGTGAATGTCTATTCCATAATTTTTTAAGAAAATACTGCCTCCACCTTCAGGGTGATTGACTGTGGTTCCCAGTTACTTCAGCATCCATCTCCACCACATTCAGTCACTCTGACAATGAGCCAAAAAATGCTTCCAAAATGTTGGAACAAACCTTAATTCATGGTGTAAAAACCCAAATAAAAATATCATTTGAACAACAATCATTGTGGAAACCTCAAAACCCATGTCAAATATACATACATTTATTAGATTTCATGCTGTAGACATATCTTGATATGCACCCAGTCTCAATTGCTGATATGTATCATTCAGCAAAAGCAGGACTTAATATTGGTTTGTCTGCAAAAACAATGTGAGTCCCAGCAGTAAACAGCTCAAAAACAACAATCTGAAACAAAAAAATGCAGAGCACATTCATATTTATCCACAAAGTTACTAGAAAGAGGACAACTAGGATTGCACATGTGTCACCATGTTTACCATATGCTTCTTTCTGGGTGAATACATAAAGTAATCATGGGAAGTGACCATCAGTTTCATCACATTTATCTGCCTGTTCCCATGAACAAATGAATTTCCACCCCATTGATTTGCATGAAAAATGATACTGAGGATTCTAGGCACATCTGAATATGTCACAAAAAGCACTTGTTAGCTATGTCACATCTGTCCATCCCTCAGTCTGTATGTGTGAACTCCACTACCACTGGATGGATTTTGGTGAAATTCGATCCTAGAGACGTCTATAAAAATCTGTCACAAAACTCAAAATTTGGTTAAAATTGGACAAAAATATTGGGCACATTAAAAAATATTTTTATCTTGACAACACTAATAAAGAGAACACAATGTTGTATTTCTATGGCAAAGCAGCATATTGTTGACAGTGACACATGTAAGTCTATAATACATGCAAAACTTATTCTTGAGTTTCCATGGCAGTGATGTTCAGTTCAACAACATTACTAAGAACTCATTTTTGCCAGTCACATAAATTCCAGAGAATCAGTAGTTGGCTGTTAGGATAGCTGCAATATTACCCTACATGTACACTGCTACTAAAATTTGCTGGCACATTCCAACTTTGGTCAAAATGCAACAAAAATAATGCAAACTTCACAAGAAGGTGCATGCACATTTATGTATGAGTCCTTTGGTTAGTAAGTTCATCATTATTATCTTCATTACCAAGAGTACAAATAGTTCCGACATTATTATAACTTCCTTGGTTACCAAGGTCACTAATGTTCCTTAGTTGCTACAGTTACACAAAATGTGTCAGAAGTGTTTCACTCTGCAGCAATATCCTATCTTGCTGCTCATAAAATACAGAACTCAGACCAGAACAAGCAGAAAACTTACATGATTTGTTCCAGTCTTTAATAAAGGGGATGGAATGTAGAGTGTGTGAGTTGGTCCAGCACTGAAGTAGCGACCCAGGTTGAAACCATTGATGAAGACTGCTCCACGACCCCAACCTCTCATATCCAGAAATGTGTCATATGGTGTGTCAACTTCTAAAGTGGCAATGAACAGTGCTGGTGCAGTTATATTTCCGGAGACAGGATCCCAACCATCTAAACTGAAATTGATTTTCAAGTTAATCAAAAAAAATCCTTAGTCATTATAGCATGCCCCATGTTACAGAAAGGATGTGTTCTTGAAAATGTGTCAGTACCATGAAACTGCATCACACAAACCTTATTTTTCCATTAACTCCCCATTAACTCCCATGTTATCCAAGTGCAAAATTAATTTATTTTCAGTTCATACTTGTAATAACACTTTTTTGCCCATCATAAATAACAGCACATACACACACACACACACACA
>Ga0123357_10002551_pt1 | contig 20410 bp, 18 predicted proteins | sample TergutEmb28metaG_FD_89873 | JGI IMG/M metagenome (GOLD analysis project Ga0123357, IMG submission 89873) | Embiratermes neotenicus P4 segment gut microbial communities from Petit-Saut dam, French Guiana - Emb289 P4 | ecosystem: Host-associated > Arthropoda: Insects > Digestive system > Gut ... | reverse complement strand
CATAAGAAATTACAAGTTCTGCCGGCGTTTTATATAAAAATTTTGAGAAAGTGAGGTATTTATTGCGTGAGCGCACTGACAAAAATAAAGGATTTCTTTACGCCGGAGACTATACAGCATTTTGTTGAAGTATGTACAACTGTTTTATCATTTATATTTATGGCAGTTGCACATTTCATTAATAATTAATTTGACTTTTTGAGGTGCAAGGGAAATAAAAAATAACGGCAAAATCTGTCGTTATTTTTTTGGACATTTTTCATTTGCTGTAAGTATCAGATATTACGCCGGATAAATCAATATAATAATATATTCTCTCTTCAAGTGATGTAGGGCGTATTACTCCATTTAATATATCTTGCTCCGCAGATATTACGCTATAAAAAATACCGCTACCCAGAGTGTCTCCATTTTCATTATAATATTTCAATGCCTTATTCACGTTATCAAGTTCGGAAGAATAATATTCAGGATATAAGTCACTTGTATTGATTAAATTCCCCTGCGAATCTATATTATATATTTCTACGTAATAAGGATAATAGTCAGGAGAAACATAATCAATATCATAAGCTCTTTTATATACAACAATTTCATTTATTCCATCACCATTTATATCTGCAATTTCTTTAACATCAGATATATCGTCTAATTCATTATATTTTTCAACTCCGTTTTGTAAGTAATATACATTAATTGACATTGATTTATTCCCCGCAGACCATACTGTATATCTCGTAATCTGTGAAAATGCAGTCGATGTATTGATTTGATACATAGGTGCACCATATCGTACTTCATAGAGAATATTGGGATAATAAAGTTCAGGGATTTCTTTGAAACCTTCATCTTGCAACAGGTTATTATATTCGTCACTTCCGTAGTCTATGTTAATATCCTTATAATCTCGTCCTTTAGAGTCAACGTAATCAGAAAAAACTATCTCCTTATTTTTTATTTCCACAAATACGATACCTTCTATACTTCCCTCAACATTGTTTACAAATACCAATTTATTTTGATAATTTACATAAATGTTTTGGGGATCGATATAACCTGTTAATTTTTCATATGTATTTCCATTTAGCTTATAAACAACTGAACTGGGATACATATCTTCATATAAATATGTTATAAATACTTCCGGAATCCCGTTATTATCTAAATCATATAAACTACAGATATATGGCAGTGAAAATGTCCATGGATTATCACCAAATCCAATTATATCTTCTGTATTAAGCATTTCAGCATAGCTTGGATATTCATCAGGATTTGGATTATAATTAGGATTGTCCCAAAACTTTCCTATCAATTCTTCGTTCCGTTGTTTGGTTGCTTCATCAAAAATACTCGGAAACCCTTTTAAAAGAGTTTCCAGAGATGTTCTCCAGTCAGCTAATATGGGAGAAGTTTGCGGTTGTACTGGTTCTGCTGTCGTAACTGGAACAGTAGTAATGGGTGCCGCCATTGTGGGATGTCCAGTGGTAACTGGCGTTTCTGTAGTATCGTTTTTTATCTCTGCCAGTGCGCTTGTTTCAGCCGCCGTCGCTGCGGGAGGGTCGGTCATATTAAGATTTACAACGCTGTCTGTGACATTGGCACCCTCAACTGTATTGTTTTTGTTATAATTATTTATAAATATGAAAGCACCAGCACCGATAACCGCTATAATGCACAATGTCAAAATCGTCGGCATCACATTCCCCGCCTGCTTAGATTTAGAATTATTTGCGGTCTTTTGCCTATTATCTAACTGACAATAATAATCTATCGCCGCAGATATGATCGGATTTACTATGTATGCTCTCGAATAATGCGTGGTATGATTGTACGGATTTCCATGTACTTTTATATTGTACTGCATCTTATCCCGTTTGAAAGTTATCTGTATTACCCTGCTCTTGAATCTGAACGTTATATTCTGCGATTTTACGACCGTCCAATCTGTGAATCCCAAAGACTGCAAATTCTTGCATAGAAAATCTGCCAAATCGGAAGTGTCAACATTTTTGCTTAGGTCATACGCTATGTTTTTCAGGCTAAAATATTTTATTGCGGCGAAAATCTCTGTAAAAATCAAAAGAAGAGCAAATAATACTATCAGATATACGCTCTTATCAAATCCCATATACGCCAAAATACCACATAATATGACTGCGATAATTGAAATTATATATAGTTTCCCCCAGATAGGTGTGCCGTTATCAATCAAATTCTGCGCACTCGTAAATTTTGTTGTCGAACTGATCTGATTATCAATGTATGATAACATACCATCTTTATTTTGATTTGCTGAAACGTTTGCGGTAATACTCGACTTGACTTCGGCAGTCTTTACATTGTTAGGATCTATATCCGCGCCGCACTTATTACAGAATTGCCGATTGGCTTGTACTTCGTTTCCGCAGTTTTTGCAGATTATGACTTTTTTTATTTCCGGTTTTACCTCAGGAACTGTTTTTTTAGCAGATCCTTGTAAAGGATTACTGTTTTTCGATATTGCATTATCTATATCTTCTGATATTTTTATCAATATATCGCGGGTTTTATCGTTTGATAAGCGTAACACTTCTTTGTAATTTTCGCTCCCTGAAATAGATCTATTAACTTTTTTCAACTCGTCTGCGTTTTTTACTTTCATTTCAATGAATAATTTTGCCAAATATATCTTCACAGAGACGTTATTTGAAGCTAAATAGTTATGGATAAGTGTTTCTGCCTCACCAAAATCCCCTTCATTCAAAGTGTTGAAAATTTGTTTTGTTAAGTCCGATTTTTTCACTTCAGCAGTCATATTTTTTGGGGGTTCTTCATTCGTTTTCAGCAGTTCTGTCATTTCGATAGCTTCTTCTTTTTTGACCTCCGTTATTCCCTCGTCGTCCGGCGTAATGGTCGCCCCGCAGTTTTTACAAAATTTTACACCATCCTTGACTTTTGCTCCACAATTTTCACAAAACATATATTCACTCTCCTAAAAATAATTTGGCGACCAAAACTTTTTTATTTCGATTCGATTTTTGCCGCCATAGTTTATATAAATAACTACTTAATTTATTAATTGTTATATATCTCACAGTTTGTTATATCAACGTAAAACCCTGAATAACTGTCAACTTTGCCTCGTATTGTTATGATGTCCCCCGTATTCAATTTCATCATTTCACTTTCGGGAATATCCAAGCAGTGTACGCTGTAGTCGCCGAATAATAGTATATCTGCGCTTGAATGGTTCTCCCTCGACTTAACCACATTTTCTGGCGTGTCTCCTAAAATCACATAATAGCCGTCGTATAATATGCCTTTTTCGACACCTGCCACCTGACCTGTGATTTCCACCCAGTTCTCCGTATATGTATTATCTGCGTAAAGCCTATTATTTTCGTATGCCGTATTCAACTCGGCGACAGTGACAGTAAGATATTGCCGTTGTACAGGGGTAGAATTGTCAGCATTATCGGGGTAAACGGCGTTATAATAAGCCGCCAGAGTCGCATACCCCGTTTCGTATGCCTCGCAAAAGTCATATAAATATCCGCCCGCTGTATCACTGACATACTCTGTATCGTTGATCTTTATTGAGTACGGCGCAATCCATACCATGTTATCTGATTCATCGCCGTAAGGCGTTACTTCGAATGTGATAACTACTTTTTGTATGTTGCCGTCAGTGTCCGTTACCTTGCCGCTCGCGTCAACATAGGCTAAAACGTCTGACTGCTTCCGTTCTTTCCATTTAATGCCGGTAATATATTTATCTAAAGCGTCGCCGTATGTGCATGAAAAACCTTCATTCGGCGGAACCATAGTTTTCACCGCGTCGATATAATCGGTATTTCCAGACATATTAGCCATGATGATGCCGCAGATAATGATAATTCCAACGACGGCAAGCACGATTATTACGCTTGATTTTATTTTCTTTTTGGGCGCAGTCTCTTGAACAGGGACTTTCGTTACAGTTTCAAGACTTTTTCCGCAGTTTCCGCAAAACTGAGAATCATCTTCATTTTGTGCGCCGCAGTGCTGACATATCATAACTTCTCACTCCTCAAAATAATTTGGATTTATTTAAAATATTTATTTCCTTGTCAAGATTATCTTATTGCCACTTTTTTGCATTTTATATTTGCGAAGTTTGTTCAGCGCACCAATTCCGCCGCCTGCCACTCCTATAATCACTGCGCTTAACGCAACAGGGAAGCCTCCTAATATTGTCGTTGCCGCGCCAATCCCGAAAATTTCACCTGTCAAATATACTACAGATGCTCCCGGAATCGCATTAGTAGTACCCGCTGTAGTTATATTTGCTATCGCTATGCCTATAGCGGTTGTAAGAGCCACAGCGCACACTCCCCATGCAACTGCACCTGTAGCCTTTATTTTAACCACAGCTTTTCCTGCTTTGGAATCCATATCTACTGTAATTTCAAGTTCATTCTGTTTCAATGCCTGACCCAATTCTTTCTCGTTATAAACCATAATATACCCTCAATCCGTTTTCTGTTTATTTTACTTATATTATAATATAAATAAAGCTATTAGTCAATATATTTAAAGCTATAGGAGTATTAAAATTTTTATCAATCCCCTGTAAAATAATCACAGGGGTGATTTTTGTGGATTATATAATGTTGGGACAGAGAGTACGCGAAGAACGGTTGAAACTTAATCTGACGCAGGCAAAATTAGCTGAGGATATAGATGTGTCCGACGGTTACATGGGGCAGATTGAACGAGGGGAAAGAAACCTTGCGCTTGATACGCTTGTGCGGCTCGCGAACAGGTTAGGCGTGAGCGTAGATTATTTGCTCAAAGATTCTGTTCATAGTTCGGACGACAATATATTACAGCAGTTCCGGCAGTTGACGGACAATAAAAGCTCACAGCACAAGCAAATGGCGATAGACGTTATCAGGACAATATTCGCTCACTTAGATAAGTAAGGTCGATATTTTGCTCCCGTAGTTTTCGTAAAAGAGTTATATCGCCGATAAATTTAAGAACGGCGAGATTTATCAAAGTGTCAAAAGATACGGAATATTCGGCGGAGATCCGATTTAATGTGTCTATAAGTTTGAGGTTTATAAACTCAATATTTTTCATATTTTCTTTATTCATATATAAAAATCCCTTTCATTTTTTTATTATTTAAGATTCTACCACGCCTATAAGTAAACCTGTTCAGACAAATAATATATATCTACAGGCTGAGATTACACGATTGTAGAAATGGAGAAAACATTATGTCAACAAACGACGATTTATTTACTGTGAAAAGAGACGAATTAAAAAATATGATTATAGAATTTAATGAAATACTTAAACGCCCCGCTCAAGATGATATTATGGAAGACATTCGCTTAAATTATCTTAGCGACAATTTTGAAAAATATTACGGAATAGATTTGACGAAATACAAAAATAAAAAAGGCGAGGTTATACTTCCATATGAAGTATCTGCCCTATATTCACTAATGGTGAGCCTAATGTCTAATGATTATAATTTCTTGAAGAATGGGAAAAAACGGCGCAAATATAAGACTTCCGCAAATATTAAAGACTTTATGGAATATAATAAACAAGTAATTAAGGGAATAGATAAACTACCGAAACCAATTTATACAGATATTAGTATATGTCCGGAATACGAATATGGTCGTTTTTTATCGCGATATATGCCAGCAATTTTAGAGCGATTGGGTGTTTTGCTGATATCAATAATAGATTACAATTTCAGATCTCGAAAAAGCTTAACTAAAGTAATTGATGATTTAGATAAAACTATAGATAATTTCATATCTAACTACTATTCACTCATTGAAGACTATTCACTTTTTGATGGTTATTCGCCACTTGATGACATTTCATTTCCTTATGTATCCATTGATATAAAAGAAGACAGGATTAATTATTTTGATAAGGTATTAGGTGAGATATTCGAAAAATATAGTAACCGTAATTTTTCAAAAGAATCAAAAACGCCTGAACTTTTGATAAAAAAATTTAAGAAAGAAAAATATAAAAATTATAAGAAAGAAAAATATAGGAATGTATATTTAAAAGGATTCTTTCAACGGGATATCAGTCTTTTTCGTAGCCTAAATAACGAAATGATAGATAGTATGCTGAAAGAAACTGAAATATCTGAATACGATAGCGAAGAAGATGAAACAGTAAAAAATTTAGAAATTTCGGGAATAAAACATATGTTTTATAATTTATATAAATCTTTTCCGCCATATTGCGAAAATTCTATTCCTGAAGGATTTAACAAATTAAAAAATAAAGACTCTATAATAAAAGATATAAGAAAGCAATTTGAGTTATGCATGAGTATAATAAAACATAAACTGTTTTTATTAATGTTATTTAATGCAATATCGTTACCATATAATAAATCGGAATCATTTATATTTTTTATAAAATCATCTTTTGATGATTTAGTCGAGTTAGATAATAGTATAACAAACGAATATTTGGAAAACGAGTCACCTTCAATAAGTATGTATGAGTGGGCTTCGCTTAAGAAAGAAAAATTTGACTGGGAAGATATATTCAACGATAAAGCATTTTATTGGCGGGATATAGGGGAACTTGGAGAGCAAAAAAAAACATTTAGCGAAGTTAGTTTATGGGATAATGAAAATTTTATAAAATTCTACAAATTTACAAAAATTAACAAATATCAAATTGTTTTTGACTTTTTTAATATAGACTTTAATAAATATTTTTCAGATGGTTTAGAAGAGCGTGCAACAACGATAGCCAAAAAGATACTAGAGTTTGATAATTGGGCAGATTTTTCAAAAATAGTAAGAGAAATGATAGCATCAAACGCAAAAGAGTTATTTGGAGGATATATAGAAATGTCTAAAGATATATCTGAAAAATATTATAAATATAAAGAGCAGTACAAAAAGATAGAAAGCTCATTGGATTCGATAATAGGACAAATATTCCGTAATTTTGCGGTGGACGAGATGGCGACAAATAAAATTATAGAAAAAAAGCCGCATTCGAGGAAGAAAATAATAATATGTCCCAACTGTAATGAAAAAACAGAAAAGGTCGTAAAAAATGGTAAATTAGGAAACATTCAAAAATATAAATGCTGCAAATGTAACCGAACATTTCAAGAAAAATACATATACGAAGGATGTAAACTAGGCATAACGAAGAAAGTAGTCGATAAAATAAAAGATAATAACGAAAAGAAGTCGGTGAGAGAAATGGCGAAGGAATTGAAGATAAGTGCAGATAAGTTTATAGATATTAAAAAAGGAATAACATGATTGACAAAATGAAGTTTATTCTATGAAAATAACAAATAAAAGAGTTTGAAGTCTGTATATAAGATTTCAAACTCTTTTATTTGATTTTTTAAATACTCAAATATTGTAAAAAGTATAGCAATTATATAAGTAAATACTAAATATTATCACTTATTTTCGAATACAATAATTCGTCGATATAAAATAATTTATCACTTATTTTAGAATAATTATATATAAAATAACTCTAATTATATCATAATAATTCCGGATTATTTTATATAATACATATTTTAAACAATTATAACTAAGTTAATTTGTGTACTTTAAAAATTTTATTTTTGATAAAATATTATTATGGATGCAGGAGAGGTAAGGGACGTCTAATATCAACCCAATGTTACTCGTAAAGTCTCGTCTGACATTCATAAATCAAATCACAGGATAAATGAAGCGCGCTATTTGTCCCTGATACAATTTACATCATATAAAGATTGAAGGTGATAAAGATACTGCGACATTACGAATGTTACTTAATCAAATAATTATAAAACATAAACAAAAAATCGATTGCAAAACAGGAGCAAATTGGTAATTGGCGTAAAATCTCGAATTTGTAAGGTTTTTTCCGTTATCAACATAATGACTGATAATTTTATAATACCTACTCGTTCAAAAATTAATACATAGCGGAAAAACCTCAAAATTCGGGCTGATAATCTTCGCATAAAATCTAATATATTCAAGTTCTGCAACCGACTGAATAATTAAATTTTAAAAAGGAGAAATATTTTATATGAACGAGAAACTTTTCAAAAATCTGTCAAATGGCAGATATGACCCGGAGGAAGGACATAATTATTTATTTGATACGACGACATACAGGACGGACGAAAAGATAAAAAAGCTCAAAAAGAGAATCAGGAAATTAGAGAAAGAACTGAAAAAGACAAAGAAGCACACAAAAAAGAAGGGACATAAAAAATCAGATAAGAAGAAGTCCAAGAAAGGACATGAAAACGCCCAATATCGTGTCAAAAAAATCAAAAAAGGTAAAATGGACAAACGAGTAAAGGGTTATATCGGCGAAAAGATATTGACCGCTCTAAACGACCCGAAATTTATCAAGCAGATAATGGAGGACACAAAAGATGGGGAAAAATGACGAGTTTATATCAATGGAAGAGTATATAGACAAGTTACCGCCGGAAGCGGGGTATTCCATCGAAGACGGACTTACGTGGAAAGAAACCAAAATCATGGACGGATTGCCGTATATAGAAAATAGAATAAAGTTACATACAGACGCGGGCGATGAAGATTGGGTTCGATTAGGGGTAATCCATGATGAATCTGATATAACAAGCAGAGATGTGAAAATCTCCGACATAGAGGATATCGACTGGTTCGATTTTGACAACCGCTGTCGGCTCAATCCGGACTGTGCGAAAGGAAAGGTTTATCTGGCACACATTCTTAAAAGCATGTTAAGCGACGAGGGTCTGAAAACGGTACATAAATATCAGGTTGAAAAGTTCGGGTGTAACAAGATCGACTTATCTGACGATAGGGATTTATACTGTTACAATACGGGGAGTACACTCATACTGCCGCAAAAAAAAGACATTGCGAAACTAATAACGATGAAAGAATCGGATTGCGAGTGGGTTCTGAAAGAGGATACGGAGAGTTATACCGAGGAGGAAGCGGCAACCGGAATAACAGATGTAATTGCATTATATAGAAACGTCGGCTTACCCGTGTTTGCATTCATAATAGCCGCGCTACTGAAATCACTATTTCGGGAATGCGGAATACCTCCAAAATTCATACTGTATGTATGCGGCAAAAAGGACCGAAAAAAAACTGCATATATAACACTGCTGTCGCCGATGTTCAACGTTGATGATGATACGACAAAGCTGGTCGTACAGTTTAATACCTCGAATTATAATATCGACAAGTTAATGAACGATTGCGGCGACGCCCCAATTATCTTAGACAATGTGTATATATCAGAGGACAGCGACATAAACAAGCGGATAAAGAAACGGTTTGAGGAGGACGTGCAGTGCATAGGGGACGACATCGGAAAGCTCAAAGCGGACAAGCGGTACAAGCCGTTGGCGAGTATAATCGCTACAGGAGAGTATGACGGCATCTGTAATCCTTCAACTATCACAAGATACCTGACAGTTCCGTTTGGCGACGACCTGAAAGACAGTGAAGCGGAGAGTCTGCTTCACGAGTATCAGAGCGAACCGCTAAGAATATCGACATTTTATTACTATTTTCTGCAATGGGCAATCAACCACGTCAGGAAAATCAAGGCGAGTATAAAAGACTTGCTGAGGGATTTCCGGGAAGACTCAGGCGATTTAGACATGAGCAGCAAACTGAAGGAGCGGTATTTTGTTCTGCTGACATCCTATATGCTATTCCTCGAATACTGCGTTGCGAAAGGGTTCATGAAGGAAGACGAAACAGACGAATTGCAGGCGGAGTTTTCAGACCAGTTATTACTGCTTTGCCGCCGCCACAACAGGACCATCACGGAGAAAGAGAATCAAGAGGGCGCACAGACAGACGATTTTTTCAGGCTGATAAAGTACTGGTACAGAAACGGCGAATTCGATATGGCGAAAGACGGCGACGGCAAAAAAGACTTGAAATATCGGGAAGCTCTCGTACATGATAAATATCTGTGCCTGCGAACCAAGCCGCTTATGAAAAAGATAAATAAGTCGTACCCGCTTGTCAAACTCAATGCTGTTATTTCGCAGTTAGTGGCAAAAAAGATACTCAAATCGGATTCTGACAAGAACACGACGAAAATAAGGGGACTTCGTTTCCTGAAAATCCCGTTGGACAAGTTGGAATGAGTATGAAGTAGTACAATAATTATATGACAGATAGAGCAAAGGCAGATATAATCAAATACATATCTGCCTTTGCCCGAATGTGAATTTATAAAAACATAAAATTTATTAAAAATTAACGGAGGATAATATCATGGCAAAAAACTACATCTATGAACCCTGCCAGACAACACAGGGAATTGTTTCGAACAATTACAATCTATTCAAACAGTTAGTCCCCGAAATGCTCGGCGGCAGTAAAAACTTTTTCGCAATTCAGTATCTCCCCAGCACGCACAGAATGAAGAACCCCCGACTGATAATATCACGTAAACACGATACTGTGCAAATCGGTGAAGCTCATATTCCGCCGGACACGGGCGAGCCTGAATACCTCTGGAATTTCATTCTGTGGTTCGACGAAGTCAGAGAAATCTGCTGGGTGAAAACTATATTTGACGGTCCTAAACATTTCTACAGGGGCGATATAGTAAGTGCGATTGATGAGCCGATATTCACCGAAACCATCATTAATGACGGTTTCAGACAGGACTTAAACGAGACGCTGACAGAATATCTCAATATGATAATAGAGCGGAATATAATTGGAGAGCCTTACTTCGACAAAATCGTCATCAACCAATTAAGGGAGGAATTCTGACGGACTATCCACCGCCATACATTTAGCCGTCGGCGAACTTGACAAGGCGGGAATTATAGACTAACTCGTTCTAAACCCATATGGCGGGTTAGTCTATAATATTTCAATTATATATTATTTATATAGACAATAATAAAAATATCAGAATTTAGGTAAAATTAAATTATTAGAGGAGAGTACAATTTATGAAAAAAATGATAAACATTAAAGAAGCGTCAAATATATTCGGATTATCCGAATACGAAATACGAATTGGTATTAAAAACGGTCGGTATCCATTTTACCGGATAGGGCAAAAAAGAGGCAAATACCTGATTGATTACGAGCTTTTTGCCAACGAGTTGAAGAAAGCAAGTATGAATAATATGGCTAATGCAAGCCAAAGTGCGCTGTCCAGCGAAATTATAAATCCTGACATATATGGGAAACTCAGGAGAGTTTCAAAATAATTTATACGAATTACGGCGGAGGTAAATTTACGCCTCCGCCGGTTTTTATTTAAAGAGAGGTGTATTTATGGCAGCGATAGAAAAAAGAGGGAAAAATAGTTATCGCCTTACTGTATCATGCGGTTATGATACGTTCGGCAAAAATATTTATAAGAAGAAAACTATAACTTTGGACGAAAATCTAACCGAAAAGAAATCAAAAGAAGAATTACAACGGCAATTTATACTGTTTAAGAAACAAGTCGAATCCGGCAAATTAATGGACGGCGAAAATATTTTATTCGCAGATTTTATAAATCATTGGCTCGCTAATTACGCAGAGCGAGAATTTGCTCCGAGTACGCTTCATGTATATAAAATGCGGTTACATAAAAGAGTAATTCCGGCTTTGGGACATTTAAAACTAACGCAGATAAAGCCAATGCATCTTTTAGAGTTTTATGATGATAAGCCCGATGACTTCTGGGAAGGCGGCGATGACAATGATGTTTAAAACAATGATGTTTAAAAATTACCCCGACATAATAACTGTTGAACAGCTCGCCGAAATGCTGAACATTGGCAAATCATCGGCATATGAGTTACTGCGAAGCAATCAGATTTATCACGTCAAAGTTGGGAAAAAATATATAATTCCAAAGACTGCGGTACTTGATTTTGTCGGCGAAATATGCTATAATAATGGACAGATAATCAATGGTAGGCTTACTCAATCTGTCATTATTGAAAGGAGTGCTGATATATGACAGGAAGCCTGCAAATTAAAAATAATATATACTATGTTGTGCTGAATTATAAAGATGAGTCTGGTAAGCGTAAGCAGAAATGGATATCGACAGAACTTGAGATCAAAGGCAACAAGCGCAAAGCAGAATCATTTCTGACAAAAGCCGTAGCCGAACATGAAAATATGAAAGTATCATACAATAAAAACGTTTTATTCTCTGATTATATGGCGAATTGGTTGGAGTCTGTTAAAAATTCAATAGAACCCAATACCTATGAATCATATCGGGACATTTTCAAAAGATATATTGAGACATATTTCAGAGATAAAAAAATTATGCTTCAAAATATGGAACCGCAGAATATACAGGAATATTACGCTAAACAATTGAAAAATGGTTTAAGCGCCAATACAGTTATCAAACAACACGCTAATATCCGCAAGGCTCTGCAACATGCCGTAAAGATGAATCTTATACCATATAATCCTGCCGATAGAGTTACATTGCCCAAGAAAAATGAATATCATGCTAACTTTTACACAGCGGAGCAGATAAATATACTTCTCGACGCTTGTAAAAACGAAGCTGTGTATACGGCAATTTTACTTTCAGCTTTTTACGGATTCAGGCGAAGCGAAGTTTTGGGGCTTAAATGGTCTCATGTAAACTTTTTTAACAATACTATTACGGTTCAGGACACTGTGGTTCAATACAATACCGTATTTGATAAAAAATGCACCAAAAACAAATCAAGCCGCAGAACGCTTCCGATTATACCGCAAATCAAAACTTATCTTACCGAGCTTAAAGAATGTCAGGATAAAAACAGCATATTGCTCGGAAACGGATATATACACAATGACTATATATGCAAACGGGATAACGGAGAAGCGTTTGAACCGGATTATCTTACCGGGCGTTTCGTAAAAATCATAAGAAAATACAATTTGCCTAAAATTCGGTTTCATGATTTAAGGCACAGCGCAGCCAGTGTTCTTTTAGCTAACGGATTTTCTCTTAAAGAAATTCAGGAATGGCTGGGACATTCAAATATTACCACAACGGCGAATATTTATGGGCATCTGCTGTTTCAGGCAAAGCAAAATATGGCTGCATCGTTAGGCGAAAAAATCAATATACGATAATAAAAAAGCGTTAGAAAAGTGTTAGAAAAACCGTCTGACGACTTGCGGATCCGCTTCTCCCGCCAGATCAAAATAAAGCAAAAAACCCCGATAAATCGAGGCTTCTCAAATTAAACGCAGTTTAATTTATTTGGTGGGAGAGGGTGGATTCGAACCACCGAAGTCGTAAGACAACAGATTTACAGTCTGCTCCCTTTGGCCACTCGGGAACTCTCCCATTTTAAAAATATTGAATTTTGAAGCTGGTGGACAGATTCGAACTCCCGACCTGCTGATTACAAATCAGCTGCTCTACCGGCTGAGCTACACCAGCTCATTCACAACAAATCAAATTATACTACAAATAAAACCGTTTGTCAAGTGATTTCCCTATATTTTTTTAGTTTATTTTTGGATTATTTTGAATTTATTCACTTTTGGAAATAACTATTCAAAGCAATAGATAAAAAAGCAAAGTTAGAAGAATCTCGATTTATCGGGAGGCTTTTTATTTTGTTTTAGATATGGCGGGAGAAGCGGATCTTGAGCATTCAACTAAAAGTTGAATTGTATTTGTAAGTTCAAATATCAAGTTATTGTATTTGAAAATAGAGTGTGATATAATGAGCGTATCGGAGGTTACAATATGCTTGATAATAAAAAAATGGCGGCATTTATATCGGCAAAGCGGCGCGCAAAAGGGCTTACACAACAGCAAGTGGCAGAAAAGCTGCATATTACGTTTCAAGCCGTATCAAAATGGGAAAGCGGATTAACTTTTCCTAATACAGAACTATTGGTTGACTTGTCACAGTTACTCGGGATAACCGTGGATGAAATGCTAAGGGGACAGGATTCAGACAGCTATGGTCTCACTTACAGCAGGGCAGGAGTTGATATTATTTATACGGATACAATAAAAAGCGAAATGAATGATTTTATTGATATGGATAATCCGCGCGTTTTGAATGGTATCGGAGCATTTGCATCTTTGTATGATATAAAAATTGATAATATAAAAAATCCTGTACTTGTGCTGAAAGCAGAAGTGCCGGGAACAAAACAAAAGTTAGCTATGGAGTACGGATATACCGAATCAATATGTCACGACATGATCAATCATTTAGTCAACGATATTATTGTTATGGGAGCAATGCCGTTAGCCGTATTGGATACAATAGTCTGCGGAAGTGCGGAGAAAGAGACAATAAAAGGTTTTGTTAAAAATATATCCGATGCCTGTAAGATAAATGAATGCGCGCTTGTAGGCGGTGAAACGTCGGTACAGCCCAATGTATTCGAGAAAGGCGCATATATTCTGACAGCAAGCATAGCAGGAATCGTTGACAGGGATGCTATTATAGACGGTTCTGAAATACAGGAAAATGACGTTGTTCTCGCTGTGGCGTCTAACGGATTGCATACGAACGGCTATTCTTTAGTGCGGTTATTGATGAATGAAATGCCGGAGATAAAAAAAGAAAAAATCGGCGGCGAATCTTTTATTGAAGCGATCATGAAACCGCACACTTCTTATTATAAGTGCGTTAAAGATTTGATTGCGGGAAAAAAGATAAGAGGAATGGCGCATATCACAGGGGGCGGAATTGAGGGAAATCTGCATAGGATTATCCCTGACGGCTTATGCGCCAACGTAGATTTATCAAAAATAAAAATTTTGCCGATATTCAAATATATAAAAGACAACGGCAATATATCAGATATAGAGATGCTTAATTTAAACTGCGGCGTGGGTTTGATAGTTATTGCAGCCGAAAGCATTTCTGATTTTATAGTCAGACATATATCAAGATATTATAAATGCTATGCAATAGGTAAAATAATCTCGGGAAATGAAAAAATAAAATTTGATAACCGTTTAAAATTCTAACGCCATAAAAATTAGAAAGATTAAAAGGAGAAAAAATATGAAATTAATTTATGAAGGCAAAACGAAAAACATATATGCGCTTGACGACGGCAATTATTTATTAAAATTAAAAGACGATGCGACAGGCGAGAACGGCGTATTTGACCCCGGCGCAAATACTGTGGGAGTTACTATCGAGGGACTTGGCAAAGCGTCGCTGAAGATGACTATGTATTATTTCGAGCTGCTGAATAAAAAAGGCGTGCCGACTCACTTTATATCGGCGGATATTGAAAACGCGTCAATGACTGTAAAACCCGCGGCGTTATTCGGACAAGGAATTGGCGACGGAATCGAAGTCATATGCAGGTTCAGGGCGGTCGGCAGTTTTTACAGACGTTATAAAACTTATTGCGCTGAGGGCATGAAACTCAACGCTTTTGTCGAGACTACGCTGAAAGACGACGCTCTCGGCGACCCGCCTGTCACAAAAGACGCGCTCGCTGAACTCAACATAATGACCGGAGGCGAATATGAAACGCTTAAATCGCTGACGCAAAAAATTGCGGGGATAATCAAAGACGATTTGACCGGAAAAGGGCTTGACTTGTACGACATAAAATTTGAATTCGGCAGAGTAGACGGCAAAATCGTGCTTATAGACGAAATATCTGCCGGCAATGTGCGTATTTATAAAGGGAACGAATGGCTGCAGCCGTTGGATCTGGCAAAATATTTTTAACAGATTTTTCTTAAAATCGTACTATCATATTTAATTATTCAATAAAAAAATACTGTGGCACAATCATTGAATTTATGTCACATTATTTTTTTATATATTGCTTATATATCGTCAGCATATGTAAAAATTTTAACTGTTTTGTAATATATTATGAGTAAAATAATATTGACGGCTGAAATAAGTTATAGTAAAATTAATATATTAATCACAAACGAATTTAAAATAAATTATGAAAACATAAATTTTTGAAGGAGCAAATAATTATGAAAAAAAGTAAAATTACAGCAATTATCATTACTGTTATTCTTTTGGCTGGGCTCATGCCTTTCAGCGTTTCCGCCGCCGCGTCGTCCGCATCGGCGCAATTATTTGACACTGATAAAACCACGCAGGGAAATTGGGTCGGAACTTACGGAAGCGACGGATATATAATTATGACCGGCGACGATTCCCTTGAAAGCATACCGTCGTACGCTGCGGTAACCTATGCGGACAGCACCGGCAGCAGTCCCGTCGCGTTCTGGCAATGGTGGGCTACCGGAACAGACGACACCACGACTTATACCTCGGACGAAATAACAAGCCGCCAGCCGGGCACGTTATACACGGACTCCACAAAAACATCGCAGATAGCGGCATGTTATTATGACGGCACTTCTTTTACCGTGACCGTTGACGTCGGGAGCGATACAAAAATAGTCAGCCTGTATATACTCGATTACGACCAGCAGTCGCGCGAAAGCGACATAACCGCATACGACGGAAGCGGCAAAGCCTTGGGCGACCCTGTCGATGCGTACGGCTACGACGGCGGCTGGTATTTAAAATATAAAGTAAGCGGCACAGTTGAGTTTGAATTTGATCTCTTAGGCGGTCCGAACGCGGTTTTATCCGGAATATTCTTTGACCCGGCATCGTCTCCCGCCGCCAATATAGCTCTAACAGAAGCTACGACAACGGCGGAACCGACCACTACTGTCGTAATGACCACCGCTGCGCCTGTTGCTACTGTAACGACTGCTCCGGCGGCTGGCGACGTTGCTGACACGACAACGGCATCAGACACTGCGGCGACGACATCAAACAGCAGTTCATCCGATAGCAACAACTCAGTTGTATGGATTATTATAATCATAGTAGTAGTTGTTATTATAGTAGTAATTATAATTATACTCGCGACAAGAAAAAAGAAATAAAATATGAGAACGGTATAAAGATGTCCAGAAAAAGCAAACTTACGGCAATTTTTATTGCCGTTCTGATTATGACGGCGTTTATGTCCGTCAGCGTATCATCAGTTTCAGCAACTTCTGCGGTGCAGCTGATTGACACTGATAAAACCACAATGGGAGACTGGGTCGGAAATTACGGAAGCGACGGATATATAATCATAACCGGAGACGACTCCATCCAAAGCATACCGGCTTACGCCGCAATAACCTGTTCGGACGAAAACGGCGGCATCCCTCCCGCGTTCTGGCAATGGTGGAGAACCGGAGGAGACGCCGATAAGACTTATACTCCGGATGAGATAACAAGCCGCGAACCGAGCGCGTTATTCACAGACGCCTCTAAAACGTCCCGGTTGGCGGCGTGTTATTACGACGGGGATTTTTTCACAGCGACTGTTGACGTCGGGAGCAAGACAAAAACGGTATCTTTCTATATGCTCGACTACGACGGGCAGTCGCGTGAATCCGATGTCTGCGTAACCGATGAGAACGGCAATGATCTTATTGACCCTGTCTATGTGGGCAGCTATACGACAGGCTGGTATTTAAAATTTGTAATAAGCGGCAAAGTTCAATTCGCTTTTGAAAATTTATCGGGACCGAACGTGGTGTTGTCCGGAATATTCTTTGACCCTGTTTCTATGCCGGACTTGTCGAATTTCGCGCAAGCCGAAAGTCAACATTTCGGCGGGGCATCAGCGGCGGATGACAAGACGTCGGTTTCAAGCGCCGCGCCTCCGGCAGGCAACATGCCGGGTATCATATGTGCGGGTATAATTGTCGCGGTGTTAGCCGGTCTGATGATAATATTGCTCAGAAAAAATATCCCGTATTGTAAAAACGATTATTAAAATCTGAAATAAATGAACGGATTATACGAGCCTTGCGCGAGAGTTAGTATGCAAAGAAACATAATCGCGATCGCCGCCGCGTCGTATACATACGGCAGATACGGTTTTCTGAGAAAAATATCTTTTAACCTGCGCGATGCCGGCATTGAGTATATTATCCCGGCAATCCCCGCTATAACAGACATAGGTCTGACCGCTCCGGCAGACACGAGACCGATAAAACTCCCCGAGCCGTACGCGCCGAACATCGTTTTTACAACAACGCCGATTTGCGCGGCGGAATCAGACCTGAATATAATCCAGCCGAACATGATTGCCGCAAGCGCGTATATATTCCTGAGCACAGGTATTTTCACAAGCGTGTTCTGCAGTAGAAGTTTTTCGATTATCAGTAGCACACCGTAATATACTCCCCACAAAATAAACGTCCAAGCCGCTCCGTGCCACAATCCAGTAAGAAGCCATACCGTCATCATATTTAATATCCAACGAGAGGTTTTTACCCTGTTTCCGCCCATTGGAATATATATGTAATCCCTGAAAAACGTTGACAGCGAAATATGCCACCGCCGCCAGAAATCTGTTACTGACTGCGATATATACGGGTAATTGAAATTCTCGAGATAATGGAATCCCATCATTTTGCCCAAGCCTATCGCCATATCGGAATATCCGCTGAAATCGTAATAAATCTGCATAGTGTAGGCGACAACCGCAATCCACATTCCCACGGCTCCGCTCCGCGACGGTTCATATGCCCAGATAGTGTCGCATAGAACCGCCATATTGTTGGCTATCAGGACTTTTTTCGCCAATCCGGCGGTGAATCGTCTTAAACCGTCTGCAATCTCTCTGATATTTTCCGTCCTGTTTTCAAGTTCGTACGCAATGGTTTCGTATCTTACAATCGGACCCGCGACAAGATGCTGAAACCCGATAATATAAGTCCCCAGAAACAGCAGATTTTTTTGAGAAGCCACTTTTTTGTTGTACACGTCTATAACATACGAAACTATCTGAAACGTAAAAAACGAGATTCCCAACGGCAGAGGAATATTCAAAGATTTCAATTCTACTCCGGGAATCTGTGAGATAATCGACATAAGAAAATCGGCATACTTGAAAAACCCGATTATAAGCAGATTAAAAACGATATTTATTATCAATATCCGTCTGCCTCTGCGCGTTTTTATATCTCCGGGCTGGCTTTTGTCTATCATAACCGCCATGAAATAATTGACGGCGACGGAAAAAATTATGAGATATACGTAATAAATCTCTCCCCAAGCATAAAAAAACAGGGAAAATATCAGCATCACGATATTACGCGTGCTTCTTTTTTTCGCCATAAAATAGACAAAGAAAAACAGCGGGAGAAAAAAGATCATAAACGGCAGACTTGAAAAAAGCATTGTTTTATCTCCAAAATATATGTATTTATATATTATTTTGTCTGAAGCTGTTCATAATTGCAGTAACCGTAAACGTTAAAAATTCCGGCTTGCGAATACACCAGCATAAGCACGTCAGTTATGTTATGGTCTTTTATATACCGGTTATAGTCTATCGTTTGTGCGTCCCACGGGAAATATACGTATGTATTGTCAAAATTGGCGGCGATTAGCCATGCAGTCCAGTATGTGAGCGAATCGCCGATTATAAGCAGATTTCTGCCGTTATTGTTGTCGTATTGATACTGCCGTCTGTCAAAATAGTAATTGACGTAATTGTCTAAGAATATATCCTGCGAATTGTCGTAAACTCCCGCGTCATATTCGGCCTCCCTGCTTCTCATGGAATACTGCCCGGGACCCTGATTCTGCAAATCGTATATATTGACGTAAAAAGGCTCGTAAAAATCGGTGTATCCCGACAAAGCGGCGTAGGAACCGCGCATTTTTATATTCGGATATGCTTTGGTGTCTAATATCTTGACGGGCTCGCCGATTTCGGGAGTGTTTTTGCGCATCATATTTATGATATCGCAGTAACCGCTGTAACTTCCTGCGGCGTTCCAGTGATGGTCTGTCTTCCACTGTTTTATGAGCCGATTTTCTAATGTGTCAATCTTGAAATAATCTTTTCCTGCCGCTCCCTCGATACTGTCCATAAATTCGTGAAACATAGGGGCTGTGCACAATTCGTCCGGAAATATGTCGTTAAAATATTCTTCGTCCTGCATTGTCCTGCCTATATACAGATAAAAATTGACGTCCGTATTGGCTTTTATGAGCCTGTTTATCTCAGCAGATTCATGCAGCATATTTTTACGAAGATCAGCTTCGTCCAATTTCAGCACGGATTCCAGAAAATCATACGGACGGACCGCGTAAAATTTCCTGTACGCGTCCTCTCCCACATATGTGACCGTAAACTGCGGCAGAGACTGCGTTGTTTCACCTTGTCCGTTCTGTGCTGTGCCGCCGCTGTCAAGAACGCCGGGATTATTGCCCGCGGATTTTTCCGGTGAAAGCATATCGGCGAAATTAACCTGCAGTGACGATTCGGCATTTTTTATAGTGTTGACGATTCGGGTGTATGCCGGAAGATAATTTGTGTATAGATTTTCCAAGGCGGCTTTTCCTTCCTCCATCTTATTCAAAATTCCTGCAAAAGGAACT
>Ga0123357_10002550_pt1 | contig 20413 bp, 17 predicted proteins | sample TergutEmb28metaG_FD_89873 | JGI IMG/M metagenome (GOLD analysis project Ga0123357, IMG submission 89873) | Embiratermes neotenicus P4 segment gut microbial communities from Petit-Saut dam, French Guiana - Emb289 P4 | ecosystem: Host-associated > Arthropoda: Insects > Digestive system > Gut ... | reverse complement strand
TTTTTAGTAAATACACCAAATTTTCAAACGCTTCGAACCAAGTTTTGCACTTTGGAAACGAGATTTTGCTGAAGTCATTTAGCGATTTTGAAAACGAATTCAATTGTATTGTCATATTAGAATTAGCAATTCCCGTATGATAAAATGCAAACTTATTATTAAAAAATTCCCTGATTAAGAATGTTTTACCAACTCTTCGCCTTCCGAAAACAGCAACAAATTCCGATTGTTTGCTTTCAACAATCTGTTGCAACTCTGCTTGTTCTTCTTTACGCCCAATCATAATTTTATAAATTTATTCTTGGCTGCAAATGTATAAAAATCATCAGATATAGCCAAGAATAAATTTTATTTCTACTTCACTGTCCAAAGTTTACCTATTTTCAAACGTCCATCCCTTTTTCTCTGCAATGCTTCGATTGCAAGTTTCCGTTCCGGGGTTATCACCTATAAGTATGGTTTTTCTCTCTGCATTATTATGCAACATTCCAAATAAACGCAAGTTTAATTTACCTCAACAGATTTACAATGAATTATTTTAACACGGAGTTAAAGGAGTTTATTTCACGGAGCTTCACGGAGTATTATATAAAAACTCCGTGAATAATAACTCCGTGAGACTCCGTGTTAAAAAATTTTACGCATAATAAAGAAATTATTTTTGAAGCTTTCATAATAAAGAATATAATTTTTAAATGATTACCGGATATTATACCCAAACGTCCCGCAGGGACAGCACTTTATTAACCGTAGATTTTAATCTACGGGCAGAAGATGCTATGTTCTCATCTAAAGTCCTGCAAGGACGACACCTTTGCAAGATGAAAGTGTCGCCTCTGCGAGGCTACGAGAATGTGAGGTACTGTCTCTCAGTAGGTTATACCTACGGTTAATAAAGTGCTGTCCCTGCGGGACGTTTGGATATAATATCCGATAATCATTTTTAAATTAATCTGTTAAAGTAGAAGTAATAAAAAAGTACAACTTTTTAGGAATAAAATCCAAAAAAGTTGCGATATTTTTGGATTTTATTCCTAAAAAGTTGTATTTTTGTAGAGAATTTATTGCAAAAAATTATGATAAAGCGAATTTTAAGTCAAAATATTCAAAATGTCTTGAATAAAAACAAGGCTATCATTTTATTAGGTGCAAGGCAAACAGGTAAAACCACTTTGCTAAAACAACTATTTGAAAATCAAAACAATATTTTATGGCTTAACGGAGACGACGCTGACGTACAAAACCTGTTTGCCAATGCTACTTCTACGAGTTTGAGGGCCGCAATAGGCAATTATACGATAGTAATTATTGATGAAGCGCAACGCATTGAAAATGTAGGTTTAAAGCTGAAATTGATTACCGACCAAATCCCCAGTCTGCAGCTGATAGCCACCGGCAGTTCGGCTTTTGAGTTGAGTAATCGCATCAATGAACCGCTTACAGGACGAAAATGGGAATTTCAACTTTTCCCGCTCTCATTTGCCGAAATGGTGCAACATCACGGTTTGCTTGAAGAAAAACGCCTGCTTCGCCATCGACTTTTATATGGCTATTATCCTGATGTTGTTGTAAATCAAGGAAATGAACAGCAGATTTTACGACAACTTTCAGACAGTTATCTCTACAAGGATATTTTACAATGGGAAGGTATTCAAAAACCCGACCGGTTACTGACTTTGTTAAAGGCATTGGCATTTCAAATCGGCAGTCAGACGTCATACAACGAGTTGGCACAAACCTGCGGGCTTGATTCAAAAACTGTTGAAAAATATGTGCATTTGCTCGAAAAAACTTTTATTATTTTTCGTTTGGGTTCTTTTGCACGAAATTTGCGTAATGAGTTAAAATTCAGTCGAAAGATATATTTTTATGATACCGGTATCCGTAATTCATTAATTTCCAATTTTAGCCAGATAGAAATGCGGGACGACAGAGGTGCATTATGGGAAAATTTTCTTGTCGCCGAAAGAATGAAAAAAATGCATTACAACGAAATTTGGGCAAATTCATATTTTTGGCGTACCAAATACCAACAAGAAATTGATTATATCGAAGAAAAAGACGCTACGATTTCTGCATTTGAATTTAAATGGAATGTGAAAAAACAGCCAAAAATAAACTTTGCTTTTCGAACATCCTATAATGTTGAAAATATGCAAGTTATTTCTCCTGATAATGTGGAAGAATTTTTATTATAGTAACATGCAAAAAATAAGATGACAATTTATAATGATTAAAAGATTCCTCACTTCGTTCGGAATCTTTTAATCATTATAAGTTACCAAATTATTTTTCACATAGCACATAAATCAAAAAACTAAATCCAACAAGGATTTTTCACAGGATTAAAAAAGCCGGCATAACTCAAATCTTCGTCTATTCCTTCCCAGCGAATACCTACTTTTACCCATTGGAAATCGGCACGCTGAGCAGGTGTAGCATTCCGAAGTAAAGGAAAATCCGCAAACAAGCGACTGAAAATTTTACCGTCTATTGTTTGAATATAAACGGCAATATCATCCACCCAAACTTTAATAATATCTGTTTTCATCGTTTTTTGTTAAAAAATTCTTTCCAACGAGCGATAATCAAATCTTTGTTTTCTATTTTTATGGTTTAGTTGTTACTATCCATTCGCTTTCCCCCTTATTACCTTTTTCGTCATATACCTCAACCATTGCATGAAAATAAAAAAGATTAGGGGAATTATATACACCCCATATTCCCATATAAGGTTGATAGGAGGTCGCAACAGTCTGATCATGTACTTCCGGATTACCGGGAAGATTAGTAAGGCTGCTTGTTCCTCCAAACTTGAAAACATACCTCACTATCTTTCCTGCGGATGAATAACTCTCAGTCGCATTTATATCAACTACCCAGAAACCTGTGTTATTGGTCGTGTATTTGTTCACAAATTTGACTTTGGCGACAACCGGAGATGGAGCTTCTTCTCTTGTGGTAGATGTTCCTGTTCCTGTATCCTCTTCTTTTCCACAAGAACTACAAAGAGTACAAATGAGAAATGCACAAATATATAATAACTGATTAATTTGCTTTCCCTTATTCATTTGGCTTTTCAGACTCGCCCCGTTTTTGAAATGGTCTCTGGACTCCATTACGTTGTTTAAATTGCTACTTTGTTCCATAAAATTACTTTATTAACTTTTGAATTGCTTTACTATTTTTTAATATTCATCACATTATCTTGTTTTTGTAATCGTTCCACTGCCTCCACACGACGGACAAGTTGTATGATAATGACCTGCCGGTACCTCCTTACCACATTTTTCACACCATTTTGTTCCGATAACATAACTTGTACCAGATGCAATCACTTCGCCTGTCCCGCCACACCGAGAGCAAGTCTCTGTGTAGGTTCTGGAAGATTGAGTGTTGGTGTTATTATTTTGAGTAGGAGTAATAGGAATATATACCGGAACATTCGAATTTACAACAGTATAACCTTTACCACCACAATAAGCGCAGGTTACCTTTCCTGCTCCGCTACAGCATGGACATTTAACATAATAAAAACCATAATCATTGTACATCATTTGTGTACCTGTTCCACCGCAACAGGTACATAACATTTTTCCTGTAGTAGCACAAACAAGACAATCAACTTTTACTGTCTTTTCCTTGTTTTCTTGCGCAACACATATAGACGCAGTTATTGCAAACAATGCTAATAAAAATACCTTTTTCAAACTCACCTTGTTTTTTGAATGGTTTCTGGTCTCCATTTCTCTGTCTAAACATTGTAACATTTTTAAATCCCTAATTCGTGTCGGGCGCAACTTCAAAATTATTAAAAAAATATTTAGAGTCGCTGTCACCCTATCTGCAATCATTGCTACACTGTACGGGTGGCGGCTAACGCTAACGGATGCGTAATTTTAATGCAACCCACGAAAAAAGCGTGAACCTGTTCGTTGATTGCTTATTTTACTCCGTTAGCCGACCAAAGCATAGTAGGTAAATAAGCACGACAATTCACGCCTTTTGGCAGTGAACCTTCGCTAACTTATTCTCACCTACTTTATAAATTTGGTCGTTTACGGAGTAGAGAATAAGAGCTAAAAAGCTCAATTATTTTAAAATCAATGTTTTATCTTTTTGTTTCTACATATTTTATTGTTATTTACTGTTTAATTCATTTCTTAATAATTCATATATTTCTTGCCATGTCTTGAAATAAAAATTACTTTTTATTTCAGACAACTTGACATAAGTATCAGAGTTATAGAACAAATCGGCTGCTTCCAACGCTGAAATGTTATTATCAACGAGAAGTTTTTCTACAATACTTTCACTCATTCTTTCAATAGCTGTAATTCCACGAAAGTCAATTTGTTCAAGCATAAGTAGTGACTTTACCGTACAAAAACAAATCTGGTGAGAAGGGGCATTATATTTTAATTCCTGCAAAAAATCTTCTTTACTCACTTCTCCTCGTATGTAGGCATCAATACGCGTGGTTATTTTATCGTCGGCTACAGGACCTTCCACAATGTCAAAATCGTGAGTAGGAAGTGGTGTGTTAAAGTTGCGATTCAATGCGACAAAATCTAACCAATCATCAATGAGGGCTTGCTCATAAAATTTGGTAACATAAAAACCTTGTCCAAAATCCTTGCGCGGTTCACATTTGCTTAAATCAATTTTGTCAATTTTTGTGTAGCTTCCATGATAAACTTTCATCGTAAACCTCCATTTTGATAGCATATATCATACAAATCTCTCAGGGCGTAAAATTTATTGTCGGTATGCAAGGCCCACCAATGTTCCGAAAGATAATCCAGTCCGCCATATTTTTTGAGATAACGATATGATTCCTGCATCCCCATTTTATAGGCAAGTGCAAATTCAGTAATAATGAAAGTTACAAAACTTATCTTATCACTCGTTTCTTTATCTAACTTAATTGTCTTCATCTAAAAATCATATTTATCTTTCACAAAAATAACGCGTTTTTTTGAATAGCAAAAATTAACAGCTAAATCTTTTTTTGAAAAAATATTTGCATAACAAAAAAAAGTATTACATTTGCACCATCTTTTACAACTAATAAAGAAAATATGAACAAGTTTTATTATGCATATTCCTTTTTTTACTTTTACTTTAGCAGAAGTAAGACAGGATTTTGTATGTAAATAAAAGGTTCAAAAATTCGGAAATAAATACAAAATAGAAATATGAAATCCTGTCGAAAACAACGGCAGGATTTTTTTTTCAACTTCACATTTAACAAATATTATTCAATAAAAAATGAAAACAGTTGCCATACAAGGCGTAGAAGGAGCCTTTCACGAAATTGCCGCAAGGAAACATTTCCTGGCAGAGGGAGAAATTTCAATCTTACCATGCCATCAGTTTCGCGACGTAATCAACGCTTTAAAGAAAGATTCGGATATATATGGTATTATGGCTATCGAAAATACCATAGCCGGAAGTCTGCTTCAAAACCACGAACTTATCAGGGAAAGTGATATGGCCGTTATCGGAGAAGAAAAACTGAGGATTTCCCATCATTTGGCCGCCATTCCGGAACAAACGATTCACGACATCAAAGAAGTTCACTCTCACCCTATTGCCTTGATGCAATGCAGGGACTTTTTAGATGCTTTGCCCAATGTAACCATTGTAGAAAAGGACGATACCGCTGCAAGCGCCGCCAATATTGCAGAAAAACAACTAATGGGCGTTGCCGCTATTTGCAGTGAATCCGCAGCCGGATTATACGGTTTGGAAATTTTAGCAAAAGAAATTGAAACCAACAAACACAATTTTACCCGTTTCTTAATTTTGGCCAATCATTGGATTGCAGATGAAATGCTGGAAAATTCCAAACCTAATAAATCATCCGTAGTTTTCAAACTGCCACACACAGAAGGTAGTCTATCCAAAGTATTGACTATTTTTTCATTCTATGATGTCAATCTCACGAAAATACAATCTCTTCCCGTCATTGGACGGGAATGGGAATATTTATTCTACGTGGATGTGACATTCAATAATTATATGCGATATAAACAGTCATTAGACGCTGTTTTACCTCTGACGAAAGGATTTAAAACTTTAGGAGAATATAACGAGCAAAAAGAAGCTTTATGAAACAAATAATTCCTGCCGAAAGGCTCAATACCGTAAATGAGTACTACTTCTCTAAAAAATTAAAAGAAGTAGCAGAAATGAATGCTGCCGGAAAAAATGTCATTAATTTAGGAGTCGGCAGCCCTGATCTTCCTCCAACAAAAGATGCAATTGATGTTTTTTGCACAGAAATTCAAAAATCCGATGCGCACGGTTATCAACCTTATGTCGGGATTCCCGAATTACGCAAAGCTTTCGCCGACTGGTATAAACAATGGTATAATGTTGAATTAAATCCAAATAAAGAAATTCAACCACTGATTGGATCTAAAGAAGGAATCTTGCATGTTTCATTGGCATTCCTGAATCCGGGAGATAAAGTGTTAGTACCGAATCCCGGTTATCCTACTTATACTTCTGTCAGCAATCTGGTCGAAGCCCAAATCATTGCTTACGACCTGAATGAAAATAATGACTGGCAGCCCGATTTTGATGCTTTGGAAAAAATGGATTTATCGGGCGTTAAACTGATGTGGACTAACTATCCGAATATGCCGACAGGTGCGCCTGCCACCATCGACTTGTATCAAAAATTAGTCGATTTCGGTAAAAAGCATGGTATTATTATATGCAACGATAATCCCTACAGTTTTATACTAAACGATAAACCATTAAGCATTCTCAGTATCGAAGGAGCAAAAGACATTTGTATAGAGCTGAATTCTATGAGTAAATCCCACAATATGCCCGGCTGGAGAATGGCTATGTTGGCCTCCAATGCTCAATTTATCGAATGGGTATTAAAAGTAAAAAGTAATATCGACAGCGGACAGTTCAAACCCATGATGCTGGCTGTAGTGAAAGCATTACAGGCCAAACCTGAATTTCACCGGCAAATGAATGATATTTACCATAAGCGCCGCATCATTGCCGAAAAAATCATGGAAAGTTTAGGTTGTGTTTTTGACCCCAAACAATCGGGTCTGTTTTTATGGGGGAAAATTTCGGCCAACTATTCGGGAAGCGAAGAATTAGCAGACAAAATATTATATGGAGCTAACGTTTTCCTAACTCCTGGATTTATTTTCGGCAGCAACGGCGAACGCTATATCAGAATCTCTCTGTGTTGCACAGAAGAATTATTACAAGAAGCACTAAAACGAATCAACCCCTAAATCCCCTAAAGGGGACTTTAGTGAGTGATAAACCGAAGTTCAGATATAAAAAATGAATTTAAATATACAAATAACAATAAAACAACTACGTCAAAAGTCCCCTTTAGGGGATTTAGGGGTAAAAAATAAGAAATCATGGAATTAGAATCAATTTTATTGCCGGGTATAGAACCTAAACGTCCGCTTGTTATCGCCGGACCATGCAGCGCTGAAACTGAAGAGCAAGTGATGCAAACCGCTAAAGAATTAGCAGAAAAAGACATCAAAATATTCCGTGCGGGAATATGGAAACCTCGTACTAAACCCGGAGGTTTTGAAGGCGTTGGAACACAAGGATTAGTTTGGTTACAAAACGTCAAAAAAGAAACCGGCATGTATGTTACAACCGAAGTAGCTACACCCAAGCATGTTTTTGAAGCCCTTAAATATGGTATAGATATGATTTGGATTGGCGCCAGAACGACTGCCAACCCTTTTGCCATGCAAGAAATTGCAGATGCACTGCAAGGTGTTCATATTCCGGTGCTCATTAAAAATCCGGTTAATCCGGATCTTGACCTTTGGATTGGAGCCATAGAGCGTGTTTATAATGCCGGTATCAAAAAGATAGGAGCTGTACATCGCGGATTCAGTTCTTATGACAAAAAAATGTACCGGAATCTGCCGCAATGGCATATCCCTATCGAATTAAAAAGACGGTTTCCGAATCTTCCTTTAATTTGCGACCCCAGTCATATCGGAGGCAAACGGGAATTAATCGCTCCGCTTTGTCAACAAGCTATGGATCTGAATTACGACGGCCTGATTATCGAATCACATTGTAATCCCGATAGTGCGTGGAGCGATAAAGAGCAGCAACTTACGCCCGACGTCTTGTCATACGTCTTGAATTTATTAGTGATAAGAGATACGAAACAAACAACAGAAAACTTGACGGAACTGCGTGGTCAAATCGACGAAGCAGATAATCAATTATTGGAAATTCTGGCCAAGCGTATGCGTATTTCTCAGGAAATAGGTCAATATAAAAAAGAACACAATATGCCTGTTCTACAAACCGGACGTTATGATGAAATATTAGTCAAACGAATTGCTATGGCAGAATCGATGGGAATGGATGCCGGCTTTATGAAAACAGTATTGGAAGCTATTCATGAAGAATCTATCAGACAACAAGTTGAAGTACTGAAAAAATAACATCCTAAAGGTTCGGCGTAGTCTTTGACTACGTCGTGTTAAAAATAAAGCTCTGCTTTGTAAATATGCAAGTCAGAGACTTGCTTTTAGTAACGACGTAGTCAAAGACTACGCCGAACAGTAGGTAAAAAATAAACAAATGAAAATACAAATTCTCGGAGCCGGAAAAATGGGCTCTTTCCTTGCCGACGTATTGAGTTTCGAACACGAAGTCGCTATTTTTGATCCGGATCCGCAACGATTGCGCTTCACCTACAATTGCATAAGAATGTGCGACCCGAAAGAAATCGAATCATTCAAGCCGGAAATATTAATTAATGCGGCTACAGTAAAACATACGATTGAAGCCTTCAAAACAGCATTGCCTTACCTTCCGGATAACTGTATAATATCGGATATTGCTTCGGTTAAAACAGGGTTGAAAGAATTTTACAAAGAAGCAGGCAGGCCTTTCGTTTCCACCCACCCTATGTTCGGCCCTACATTTGCCAGTTTGAGTGATCTTTCTACTCAAAATGCTATTATCATATCCGAATCGAGCCACATGGGAAAAGTTTTCTTCAGAGACTTATACAGTTCCTTAAAACTACGTATTTTTGAATACACATTCGAAGAGCATGACGAAACAATCGCCTATTCTTTGTCTATTCCTTTTGCTTCGACGCTGGTATTCGCTTCGGTAATGAAACATCAGGAAGCTCCGGGAACAACATTCAAAAAGCACATGAACATCGCCCAAGGTTTGTTATCGGAAGATGATTATTTACTGACCGAAATTCTATTCAATCCTTATACTTCGGGACAAGTAGAACAAATCAGAAACGAACTGGCACACTTGCTTAAGATCATTGAAGCAAAAGATTCCGGTGCAATGAAAAAGTTTCTACAAAAAGTAAGAAAAAACATAGAATAATTTTCATCACTAAAATAAATTGAAAAACTGCTGACTTTCAGCCATTAAAGCTAATGTGGCCTTATCCGGTTTTTCGAAAAAATCAGCGGTAATGATTTCGCCTTTTTTGTTCGACTTTTTCCAGATTCCGATCACCTGTCCGTTTTTAACAATTGTAGGACGAAAAACGCCATTACTTGAAATCGCCTTACTGTGGTTTTCCGACACGAGAACCGCTTTCCGGTCTTTGTATGCGACAATATATTCATCGAAAGCAGGTAACAGATAAACAGAATTTTGCTTAGAATGACCGGAGACTGAATCAGGAACCCAATAAGTTTGTGAATTAATTGTTTCAGACACAAGGTCTTTTTTTATCATTTCCAACGCATTTCTGGATTCGGGAGCAGATAATCCCGACCACCACACAAAATCTTGCAGCGTAGCGGGACCATGACTTGAAAAATAAATTCCGGCAAGTTTGGCTAATGCTTCCTGTTTATCCAATCGAATCGCCTGCGGAACTCTTTCTTCCATAAGCGCGTAAGTATGTTTTTTACCTTGCATAGCGCCACTACATATAATTCCTTCTACTTCTGCCCGCATGATGAAATGATACATTCGGGAAGTATCGACAACAATACCCGCATTTTCAAGTACAGCAGACAACTCTTCCCGAGTTAAGTGATTATTGCCTGTTAATGCTTTTTCGATAATGTTATTACATCGGGTGTACAATCCTTCGGTAATCTCTAAATCTTGATCTCTCGATCTGGACGATGATTTTATACGTTCTTTGGTCAACTCGAGCATCCAACGGATATTTTCGGGAGCGACAAAATGCCAAGTAGGTCGCAATACATGAGTTCGGAGAAATTCTCCTTTATTGAAAGCGTCTTCTATGGATTGTTCGGTTAAGTTAGGTATTCGTATACCGATTCCCCATTTAGCCATATTATAATCTTGCGCTTGCATGGCGCCCATCCACGAAACAATTTCTTTAGGAGTTTTGAAATTGTTTTCCGAAAGTTGATGACTTATAAGCCGTATATTAGCAATCTGATTCATTTTTTGAAGCCGATTTTTCCTTCCTGCAAAATATCTATTTGATTGAAAAACTTCTTGATGTCTTCAAATTGGTTTGCAGGATAACGACCGGGCTTAACTTCCAGTGTCTGAGTATATTTTAACATATTGCCATCTTGAACAATCGCACTTTTGAAAGTACCATATTCCGATGTAATCTCCCCTGTTTTAGGTTTTTGTTCCAAAACATAATCTGTTGGTATTTGTATGGAAACAGTATCGGATTGAAACATTCCCGACTGTAATAATATATCAAATTTTCGTGTGGAACCCGTTAAAAATCCTTTCATTCCATAGCGTGCCGGATCGACCGGAATAAACATGCGCGAACCTGTTTGAGAAGCATAATCTTCACAACTTACTGAAAAATAGAGATTCATTTCCGGATATTCAGATCTTATTTCTTCTTTTCTGAAATCGCTGATTTTAGGTTTATGAACTTTTAATAATCCTGCCAAAAAATCATTTTCTTCTTTATTATTTAATCCGTTGAGACCGAATAGAATATTCTCGTATTCTTCTAATTTACGGTTTATTTGCACTTTCATTCCGGCAGTTCCGTTTCCATCCAATTGAATACTTATATTATTCGATTCTTTTATTTCCGATTGCGAATAAGAGGGAAGGGTACAAAAAAATGATTGATCATCGCCAACAGCCAGTGCATCATGTCCTGCAATCCGGCTATGGATATAACCAAATGGAAGTAGTTGGCTTGTACATTCCAACCAAATACTGTCTTTTTCCATAGGAACCATTAATATAACATGGTCTGCTTGGCTAAAATTAGGATAATCTTTAAAGAATCGTTTTTTATTCATACTAATACTGATATAATATGAGGGAATATCGACTACTTTCAACATGGCTTTCATATAATTTGATAAAGCCTTACAATCTCCAAATCCTGTTTTTGCGACATCTTCAGCCGGCATTGGTTGCCAGCCGCCTACTCCTAACTGTATGCTGACATAATGAGTCGAACTTTGCAGATATTCATATATAAGTTTAACTTTTTCTCTATTATCTGAAATACCGTTTGTGAGTTCTTTAATTTTATCAATGGTTTTTTGTGGCAGTTTATCTCTACCAAGCAATAATTTTTGATTCCATTTCCCGAAATTTTCCCAAGTCGACATATCTCCACAATAATTTTGTATGCAAAATTCGGATGGAGCTAAAAACACAATTGGAAATAACTCATCAGAGGGAGCAAAACGTTCGTAAGACAATGATTCAAAATTATTCAATGTCCATTTGAAAATACTATCGTTATTGAGTATAGATTTTTCAGGTTCCGGTGCAGAAACCTGAGCTTTATATCTCAAATTAACATCTTTAGGTATTTGTAATAGGTAGTCGGATTTTTCCAAAGAAACGTTGAAGTTCCGAACAGGAGCAAATGGAGGATATAATAAAATACCGTTTTTGAATTTCATTTCATATTCATATTTCACTGTAAATGGATATGCCGGAGCATAACATTCATAAAAAGTCCGCTTATTGTTAATATTTGATGCCAACTCCGAAGACAATGCAGTTGTGGTTAAATCTTTTTTTCCGATTTTCTTGATTGTTTTTCCTGCAGCATTTATAATTTCTCCCGAAAAACTTTTCAGTTCGGAAAAAGAATCTTCATACGTAAAGAAGTCAGCGTAGTTACGGCCTTTTTCATCCAAAATAGTAATAACATAAGTTACTTTATATACTCCCGACTGCATATCCTGTTGTACAAAGGATTTCGATGATTCCCTGATTACGGCATAAGCGTCTTTTTTGAGATTTTCAGGAATGGAAGAAACCAAATACCCATCTGCACGAACATGATTTACATTAAATAAGATGAGTATGAAAAACAGCAATACAAGATTCTTCTTCTTCATAGACTCACTTTTTTTAATGTGATAAATTCATTGTTCTTTGAATATGCTTTAGACCAGAAATTCCGCAAATGCTCATAGTTCATCGCCGACACAATGCATGTATTAAGATTAAATCTGTAAACAAGTTGTATCAAATCTCCATTCTGTTGAATTGCATAGCTTAAAGCTGCCAAATTATCTTCATACACATACTTTTCCGATTTCGGAATCTCATCCAAAACATATCCTTCCGGAATATTTAAATTCAATATCACTCTGGTTTCATAAGGATAGGAAAATTCTACCGGAAGTTTCCTTGTTTCCGGCTTGAAAGCATTCGTCGTCATCGCCATGAATAACAAAGGATTAATTGTAACAAATTCATTATCTGCCAATTGAATATCATTCTTGGTAAAAGAATATTTTTCAACATAAGAAAATGAGTTTCCCCTTTTTTCTTCCATGCTATAGTTGGAAATTGCAATGTCGTTGTCGGTCGCTTCTTTCTCAATGTATTCATCTTGATTTTTCGCCGCGTCATAAGCTTTTTTGAACAGGAAAGCCGGTTCTCCGACATAAGTATTGGTAAAATTACCGGATAAGATTCCGTTTTCATCAAATGAAGCCATAATGGTTGCTATAGATGAATTCTTACCTATATTAGTCAGGTCGACCCAGTTAAATCTTCCGGATTGTATGCTCATTGCTTTGTCTACCATACAATCGACAGGAATAACATTGATATCCGTATAACGCAACCTGCCATCTAAATAATATTTATTTTCCCCTGAAGTGACACATACAATAAAATAATTTAAGTTGTCGATACTCGGATAGGTCATAGGTATGCGCCCTCGACTTCGTAAGCTCATAACGACAGGATTGGCATCAAAACCGGCATCCCGAAGTGCAGAAATCAACAGCGCATTGATTTCTCCGCTGGTTCCAACACCTTCTTTCAATGCTTTCTTAACATTTTCGATACTTAAGGTGGCTCTATCATTCCATTTGACTTTATTCCGCACCATATCTAGAATAGCTCTGATTTTATCTGTTTCTTCCGTTTTAGAAGCTAAAGCCAAAGGTAATTCGTCTTTAAATAGATTTTTATTATTCAATTGCTTTCCGAAAGTATCGCTTTCTTCCAATAGTTTGACAACATCATCCCATGTTTGGGAATAATTTTTGTAGTATTGCCCGACAAATTCTACTTTTTTGAGCTCTAAATTAATACCGGTCATATAATCATAGTAATTCCAAACAAAGCTCTCATCTTTTAATGCAGGTAAATTTCTTGTCTCTGCCGAAATTTCTTCTGCAGTACAATTAATTATTTGAGACTTAAAGTTGAATGTTTGATTTGTTTTTTCTATATTTACTTTGATAGGTTCATATCCTTTAGTTTCTCTGTTGAAGACAAAATATTCCGGAATTTTAATGATAAAATAGCTATATTTTACCGGGATTGATCTCTGAAATTTATAATCTAACGGATCATAATAATAAGGAGAAGACTTTTTGTATTTATATTCAAACACCGAACCTTCTTTAACTGCCGGCATGGCAAATTTCAATCTTTTGCGATGTTCTGTAACATCTTCTGTGAAAATATAATCTTTCGACAGTTTTTCTTTAACAACCTTGCCTCCCTCAAGATTGTAAGTAAATCCTGTGAGACCGGTTATTGCCTCGCTGGAAGCTCCGGTATTGCCTTTATAAAATCCAATGCTTTGATTAGCAAATTCAGTACCTTCCTGTTTTAAAATTTTTATACGAACTGTATATTCCGAAATAATTTCGAAGTCTGATGTTATTGCGTTAATGTCGTAATAAACATCACAATACTCGTATAAGACGACTGCAGATGCGGTAGAATCTTTGTCATAAGTTTTCATACTTAAGACTTCGGGAGATATTTCACCAAATTTTAGCTTTTCCTGCGTATAAGATAATTGTGATAAAAAAAACAGGAATAAAAGTATCATTAAATTTTTCATGATAATAAAATAAATTGTTGGCAAAAATAACTTTTTTTTGAAATATGGAAACATTTTTACGCTTATATTTGTACGATTAAAACTAAAAAAATTAAGATAATGAAATTTTTATTGAAACTTACTTTAATGAGCACATTGCTATCCATTGCAAATCAGTCTTTTGCACAAGAAGAAAAAAACATTTTCAAGTACATGGTTGGAGATTGTGAAGTCGTTTTACTTTCCGACGGACAGTCTACCGGAAATGCAGGAATTTTGGTTGGAACAACACCTTCGATGTTAGAAAAATGCATACCGGACGGTACATTTCCTAACGCTTACAACGCTTTTTTAGTAAAGATACAGGGAAAGAATATTCTAATCGATACGGGATTAGGCTCCAATTTATTTAAGAATTTGGAAGCTATCAATATAAATCCTTCACAAATAGATGCCGTTTTAATAACCCACATGCATGGCGACCATATTGGAGGATTACTGCAAAACGGACAAGTAATGTTTCCCAATGCCGATATTTATATTTCACAACAGGAATATAACTATTGGACAAGTGATGAAGCCGCAGAAAAAGCGCCCGAAAACAGGCGTGGAGGATTCGATCAAGCTCGCGCCGTCGTCAACGCATACAAAGACAAAGTAAAGTTATTTGAAACAGACGCATTGAATGGAAACGTAAAAGAAATAATGCCGTCTGTTGCCGCAATTGCCGCTCCCGGACACACTCCCGGCCATACTATGTATATGATTTCATCAAACGATCAAAAAATGTTATTCTGGGGCGATTTAACTCATGCGATGGCCATTCAAATGCCTTATCCTGACGTGGCGGTCACTTATGATACAAATCCTGAACAAGCTATCGAAACGCGCAAAAAAGTATTGGATTACGTTTCTAAAAATAATATTTCCATAGCCGGAATGCACTTGCCTTTTCCTGCAATGGGAACTATTACAAGTAAAGGAACAGGGTACGTGTTTGAAAAATTTTGAATATGAAAAAAATTAAGGGAACAAAGCCATCAAAACGCCTTACCAAAAAGGAAATTACTAACCGGATAGTGAATTGGTTTAACACGCATCCTCGTGAATTGATGAATTACAAACAGTTGAGCGCTGAAATCGGAGTAACTTCTCAAGTAAATAAATTATTAGTCAACGATATTCTAAGCGCCATGCAAACCGATGATTTTCTAGTAGAAGAAGACCGGGGAAAATATAGGCTGAATGGACTTGGAACAATTGCCGCTGGAACTTTTGAACGCAAATCTAATGGCAAAAATTCTTTCATTCCCGAAGGCGGCGGTAATCCGATTTTTGTAGCAGAAAGGAATTCTATGCATGCCATGAACGGCGACCGGGTAAAAGTCCAAATCTTAGCTAAACGAAAAAGACGCGACCCTGAAGCCGAAATCATCGAGATCCTTGAACGAGCCAAAAATATTTTTGTCGGGACGCTCGAAGTGCAGAAAAATTATGCCTTCCTGGTTATGGACAGTAAAATTTTGGCCAATGATATTTTTATTCCTAAAGACAAATTGAAAGGCGGTGTGAGTGGACAAAAAGCCGTTGTAAACATCCTTGAGTGGCCCGAAAAATCCAAAAATCCTATTGGAGAAGTTATTGATATTTTAGGAGAGGCAGGAGCAAACAATACGGAAATGCACGCTATTCTGGCCGAATTCGGTTTACCTTATAAATATCCCGAAAATGTAGAAAAAGCTGCGGATAAAATACCTTCGGAAATATCCAAAACAGAAATGAATAACCGGGAAGATTTCAGGAAGATAACCACATTCACAATCGACCCGAAAGATGCCAAAGATTTCGACGATGCTCTATCTATTCAAAAACAAGCAAACGGAACGTGGGAAGTGGGAATACATATTGCCGATGTTTCCCATTACGTGAAGCCGGGTGATATTATCGACAAAGAAGCCTACAAACGAGCTACTTCGGTTTATTTGGTCGACAGAACGATTCCCATGCTACCTGAATATCTTTGTAATCAGCTTTGCTCACTGCGACCTAATGAAGATAAACTTTGCTTTTCGGTTATCTTTGAAATGAATGATAATGCCGAAGTAAAAAATTATCGCATTGCTAAAACAATCATCAATTCCGATCGCAGATTCACGTATGAAGAAGTACAAAATACCATAGAAACCGGAATCGGAGATTTCAAAAACGAAATATTGACTTTGGATAAGCTGGCTAAACAATTACGGGAAAACCGATTCAAAGCAGGAGCTATCAATTTCGACCGGTATGAAGTCAAATTTGAAATTGATAAAAACGGAAAGCCCATAAGCGTATATTATAAGGAATCCAAAGATGCGAATAAGTTGGTTGAAGAATTTATGCTATTGGCGAACAAAACAGTTGCCGAATCAATAGGAAAAGTATCCAAAAATCAAAAACCAAAGACTTTTGTATACCGGATACACGATTTGCCGGATCCTGAAAAAATGGAAAATTTCGCCGAATTTATTCGCCGGTTTGGATATAAAATCAAAACAACCGGACCTGAAGCTGAGGTTTCCAAAGGAATCAACAAATTGCTCGACCAAGTGCAAGGCAAAAAAGAGCAGAATTTAATAGAAACCATAGCCGTCCGGGCAATGGCCAAAGCGCGCTATTCTACAGAGAATGTCGGACACTACGGACTTGCATTCAAATATTATACGCATTTCACTTCTCCCATTCGCCGGTATCCCGACGTGATGGTACATCGCTTACTGGAACGCTATCTGTCGGCAGGCCGTTCGGTTCCGGAAGTCAAAACAGAAGAAGAATGTAAACACTGTTCCACGATGGAAAATACGGCGACAATGGCTGAACGGACATCAATCAAATATAAACAAGTAGAGTTCATGTCGGATAAGTTGGGTATGGAATTCGAAGGCGTTATTTCGGGAGTAACCGAATGGGGATTGTATGTCGAACTTAACGAAAACAAGTGTGAAGGTATGGTTCCTATCCGCGATTTGGATGATGATTACTACGAATTCGACGAAAAAAATTATTGCCTGACCGGAAGAAGAAACCGGCGCAAATATAATTTGGGAGATCCGCTGACAATCAAAGTTGCAAGAGCCAACTTAGAAAAGAAACAATTGGACTTTGCACTAATATAATTGAACAATACGATTATCGCGATAAAGATTATCCTAAACTTTTTCTGATTAGATTGTCTGTTAAAATCATTACGCAGAAATCGGTTTGATTCGATTGATTATTTGATAAGCATTATCGAAACCGGCCGCTATTATTCCTAAACGTCATTGCGAGGAACGAAGCAACCCGACGCGTAAACCGGATTGCTTCGTTCCTCGCAATAACGTTTAAGGAGCAAACTTATTTTAAGTCATCAATACTCTTGCTCAAGTATCCAAGCATCTTGAAAATCCGGATAATAGTCGCGTTTCAGCGTTTCCCTGGCAGCAGCCGCACTTGCTCTATCATCAAAGGAAGACACAATGACACGATACATATCTTGTTGATTTTGTACTAAAAGCGCCGGATAGCCTTGATCCTGCATTCTTTCTTTCAATGAAGAAGCGTTGGTTTTATTGATAAAACTACCAATAACAACACCAAACCGTTTTAATCCACTACCGTCTATAGTTGTAACTTTTTCTTTTTGTACTCTGACATCATCCGTTGCCGGAGGAGGCGCCGGTTGTGATACCGGAGGAGTAACTGCTTCAACAGTAGGTCTCTGCTGCGCCCTTTCATACACCGAATTATATGCGCTTTCTTTTGATTTACATGAACCCAAAGTCAATAAAAGAGCAAAGGCAAAACCCCATAAACAAATTTTTGATTTCATAATTATAATTAATTGATAAGTAAAATTTTCAACAAATATACGGATTTATTTTTTCAAACTTATAACAATCTTTTTTTTATCTTTGTATTGTTCAATACATAACAAATTTAACTCATTAATTTTTATGAAAACGACCTTGAAATTTAAGTTGCGGGCATCAAGACGCATGCCTGAATGTGGCGTATTAACGCTACGGGTTACCCGGGGACGGATAACAAGGAACATGACCACCTCTTGTGTATTATCTTTTGACGAATGGAACGAAGACGAGCAAAAGATAATATTTTTAGAGAACACTTCTTCCAAAAGGAAAAAAGAGCTTATTTCCATTAAGCGTAAATTGAAAAAAGACCTGCAGGAGCTTCATGACGCAGCCGGTATGCTGGAAGCCAGGGGCGATTATTCTTCTCAGGAACTTCTGAATTGTTTTCGCAACCGTCAACAACTCTTTTGCGCCTACGTTTTGAAAAAATCGGAAATCTTGCGACAGAACGAGCGTTTTGGAACGGCTCACACCTACCGGTATGCCGCTGTCAGCTTTCTCAAGTTTTTAGGAAACAAAGATGTTCACATCGAGAAAATTAATGCATCTCTGATGGAGAATTTCGAGCATTACCTGCTTGCCAAAAACAAGAGCAAAAACACGGTTTCGTGCTATATGCGGGCGTTGCGCGCTGTTTACAATTCAGCTGTCCGGGAAAAGGTTCTTGTGATGAAAAAAGCAAAAGAAAATCCTTTTTCGGGAGTGTTTACAAGCAATGCGAAGACACGTAAAAGAGCCATCAAGAAGGAAAGCATTTCCCTGTTGATGGGAGTGGATTTGCAGGAGGTTAAGGAAAAGGAAGAAATTCATTCATTGGCTTTTTCCCGCGACCTGTTTTTGTTTAGTTTCTACACGCAGGGTATGTCATTTACCGACATGGTAGATTTAAGAAAAGAGAACATCAGGGAAGGAGTTATCCGGTATCATCGCAAAAAAACGGGGCAGTTAATTACCATTGAATTGGAAGATTGCATGAAGGAAATCATCAGTCGTTATTCAGATAGCGCTTCTGATTTCATTTTCCCAATTCTTAAGGGTTATAAGGGCCTTATAGCCCTTAAAGATTACGATAGATGGAAGCAAACTGCTGCCGCTTTGGCCGCTTATAATAAAAACTTGAAGAAGTTAGCAGTTTTGGCCGGCATTGAAGAACACCTCACAAGCTATGTCTCACGACACTCATGGGCGAGCATAGCCTCCCAGGAAGGTATTCCTATTTCAATCATCAGTCGGAGCATGGGGCATGAATCCGAAAAGACTACACGGATTTATATCTCTCAAACTGATTATTCTGACGTGGGGCGTGCCAACAGACAAATTCTGTCGTATTTTATCCCCCAAACCACTCAAGGAAAAGTGAGGGCGGCGAATTTGTGGCAAAGTGTTTAAAACAAAAAAAGTTGCTTATAAAGCACCTTCATTTCTTATAAAGCAACTGCAAGGCCATAAATTATATGCTGCAAAAGTATTACAATTATTGATAACTAATCTATTTGTTTAGTTAAAAAATGCTAAAAGAAATATATAACACGCAAATACATTCATTAAAATCAACACTGTTTACTGTTTTTTCATCATTTTTCGGTTGAAGAACCCAAAAAATCCCATGACTTTTTAAAGACGGCTAATGTTCCTGCCTGATATGCTAAAGCCATGTTTTACAGATACTTCTATTCAGAAGTATAGGGTAATTCTTATCTTCCCTGCCGCTCTGATCAACAGGCAGGTAATAAAAATTGTCATTTTTGAACAGGTTTATTTTCTGTATCTCCTGTCAAAAGATTTATTATATAGTGAACAATCAGTTATTTCGATTAACAAACAGTAATACTTTTTTGTATTTCTTGCGACTGTTGTTTTCCGGCATTTTTAAGGCGTTTTTATCAGTTTTTTCCGGCATTTTTCTTCTTGTTTTTTTCTTTAATAATTTGATTACCTGTTGAAAATCAATGTATTACATGTAAAATGTTTTTGAGATGTTATACATAAAGTACGGAGTTTAACAGAGTAATTTTTCACGAAATTCCTTGATTATTAATATTCAAGGGAACAAACTCTTTTTACTCCGCGTTAAAAATGTAATTTACTTTGTTGTATATGTCCTTTCTAAATCTTTTTTATTCCCCGGATACTTTTTTGATTATCAACAAAAAAAGGAAAACGCCTAAAAGAGAGACAATTGCTTTATAAGCAACGGCGATTTTTTGGAATAGGCCATGCAGGCGGTATAAGGACA
>Ga0123357_10002549_pt1 | contig 20416 bp, 11 predicted proteins | sample TergutEmb28metaG_FD_89873 | JGI IMG/M metagenome (GOLD analysis project Ga0123357, IMG submission 89873) | Embiratermes neotenicus P4 segment gut microbial communities from Petit-Saut dam, French Guiana - Emb289 P4 | ecosystem: Host-associated > Arthropoda: Insects > Digestive system > Gut ... | reverse complement strand
CACCCATGAAATAACAACCAGTTAGTCGCAGACTCCTGAAGATGGTCGTATTAACGGCCGAAACATGTTAAGCATTGAATGAGTATTGAATAAATAATAAAATAAGTGGCATCAAGTTGGTTTTCTCTTTACTCAACTAGAAATTATAGAATTTATTTATCTTATAAAATATTCTTAGTCGGTATAGTAATTAGATTATGTGTTGTAAGGTCCTTGAAAGTGTAAAAGATTTCTTTTCGTAACGTCCAGACGTGGGCATATCCAGCCTTCTCTTCACTGGGTAAACGAAGTTCTTTCCCTATGGTAAAGCGACATTGACGTATGTGAGGTTTACATTTTACACCCATCTAGTGACGGGGTTAAGAATGAGTGGGTTGAAAATTCCAATCCTCCTGTTTGCATTCATATTTTATACCAGGACAAATTTACCTTATATTATATGCATCCAACATATTTAGATTTATGGACACTTGTTAAATAATGAATCGTTTGTCCTTCAATAATCATTATACGACAGTTCCATATACCGTCATTGAGCTGTTCCTCGGTAACTTTCACCTACTGGATGCGGTGAAATACATTCACAATATTTCTCTACTTGGAATGTCATATATCATTGGGGTGAAACAACATTCGAAGTACCAGATATTTCTCCAAAAGTAAGGAGTAATATCGTCTAGCTTCAAGGTGATCAGGCATTATACAGGAGTGCTGATAAGTCCTTAGCCCGACCAGGAAGGAAACAAGCTACATTCCCCGCATTTAGTGGAATTTAGAGGTTCATTACCAAATTCACAACAGTCCACCACCTGTCCCTACCCTGGCCGAATCAGTCCATTCCTCTGCCCATCACACTTTTGACAGGCGCAGCTTGTTTCCTAACTCTTCGGGCTAAGAACTTATCAGCACCCTGATAATATTAACCTTCAGCTGTAGCCCTAATCTCAGTAGATAAAGAGTGACGAAGGAATTCTCATCGAATGGAAAGTAAAAAAATTGAGAAAATCGGAATCACTGAATTGAAGCATGTCGTATGTATTGATGTCAGTACTTCAAGGGTTGCTCTGTATCACAACTTTGCTGTGACGACACTGAAAAGAAGTATCTGAATTTTACAGAGAAAAACCACTTATGAAATCTAGGGGTATATAATAATAATAATAATAAGGAAATTGATCGTACGTGTTGTGTCAAAGGGTGGGTCGGTTCCAGCTGGCTCAAAATTGGATCCATTGGCTGCTTTTTGTATTTCGCATACCGTAACAATGGGGGGAAATTCTTTAATGAACGAATAACTACAAACTTTTGTAGGAGGAATAATTATCTTGAAGAGGAACAGTCGTCTTGTTCTGTTCTTATTTTATGGATGAATGTGGCTATTTTTATGATTTGATTATTAAGCTGGTTTTGGCAGTTTTACGGTTACTTTAGAAATTGCTGAAATACAAGAGGAACGGGATACAATATATAAATAGAATGCCTCGAAATAAATTACCCAGGTTAATGGAACCCAACTGGCAGAAGGATTCATTGTAGACATTTGAAGAGACTTCTGGATACGTGAGACCGGAACGGGTCAACAAGTGGCCCAACTCCATGAAAGATATGTATGATGATGATGATGATAATGATCTGTATATAGGCATAAAAACACACACATACAATTGGATAGATTACAAAACAAATACACAAATTGCAAAGGAGTTAAAAATAACACAAATTTTGGACAAATTACTGGAGTACAAGAGAAGCTGGATAAAACAAGTAAATAGAATGCCTCGAAATAGATTACCCATGGTAATGAAACACTACTCCCCGACTGGCAAAATGATTCATTGTAGACATTTGAAGAGACTTCTGGATACGTGAGACCGGAGCGGGTCAACAAGTGGCCCAACTCCATGACATATGATGATGACAATTACTTATGGCATAGGCTTCTGGAAGTAAGTTGTGATGATGTGGACTCAGATGAATTATGTATCGCGCACTTTACATGCATTTTATTATCAACACTGTCCGTATTGTATTAAGACTTCAAATTTAATCTCCTCTCTTGTTAACCAGTCAAACAAATCCAGACGCACAGCAGAGTTGTCTTGTGCTTTGGGATATTTTCGCTCTCATTTCGAAGCTCCTTGTGCATTTGCAAAGTGACAAAGATTCCTTGTATTTGTTTTTCGACTTGGCTGGAAAAGAGTGTCGTAACTTTGACATAAAAAGACGCAAGGTAGTAAATATTCTTATCATATACAAGACCGTCGTCTTTGCGTTAACCATCTCTGTACACTCTGTGACTCATGCATTTCCATCTGTAGTCTGTGTTAACATTATTATCATACAGTTCATCCTATGACCTGCCAAGAAGGTACAGAGGGTTTGTTGAATTATAGTACTGCTCTTTCTTCAACCTTGGCGCAGGATGGGGGTGGGTGGTCAATGCCACGCCCCAGCAGGTTGACTCCTGGGAAAGAGACCCGTTACCCATTATACTGGAAGCTGGGTGGGAACCAGGGCCGGTGTGGACTTATGTGGAAAATCTCGCCCCTACTGGAATTCGGCACCCGAACCGTCCAACACGTAACGTTTCGTTATACTGACTACCGTTATCCGGCCCTTACATTGTCATATATATATATGAATTATAAATAAAAACAGTCCGAAATTTGAGGTCAGTTTTTCAAGAGTGTAAGTTTCGGATGTCGGAGCTCTGGATCTTTCAAAGGAAAGAGACTAATTTCTTTCGGAAGGTCGGATACTGATCACCCAGTAACGCGGTGGCATTTTTCATAAGAACAGGATCTTCGACTACACCATTGTGAGAACCGCGACACTTACACCGTGTTGTTTTGTTATTTATGTACTGTTCGAAGAATCGTGGTGCTTTCGTTTTCAAGATAAAGTAAGTGTAGTGCCTTGTAAATAAATCCAACTTGGTGCACCGTTTTTTAGTATGTTTATTTCTTTTCTATACATGATCGGGCGACTATGTGCCCTTCATCAGAAGAAATAACTGTATCTATGCGACGCTTGGTATCTGTCACTCTGTGTGGATGACTGTCTGGTATGCAGGGTGAAATGAATGATGATGGGCACATAGTCGCCCGAATCATGTAGAGAAAAGAAATAAACTTACGAAGAAAAATTGTGCACCAAGTTGGCTTTATTTACAAGGTTATACAGGGATGCACGGTCAACAAAACGTACAAATACATAAAAGTAATTGTGGAGCATTCCTACATTTGCTGCGTATGATAAATTATGTGGATACTGTAATTGTACCATTTACTCGTAAGTTCGAGGAATTATTTAACTCTGCTGGATATATTTTCGAGTGCTATGTCATGTTCAGATTACATTAAATCGCCCATTTCTTTCCCGCGATGATTGCACAGGTCTAGAGCGAGTAATGACACAATCTTATGCAACAGACAACATCACTTCTTTCAGTGCACTTAGGTTCCGCCCGCTTTTCCTTCTGAAAAGTGCAGTGTACCAAGATAAGGAAGAATACGCAGAGTTGCTGGGGTGATATTGAGAGGGGAAAGTCGGCACAGGACCTGTTCGGAGGTAACCCTGTCCCATTGCCACTTTTCTTTGCACAGAGCTACCTTACACCTGAATTATATCGAATATTTCATATCGTCCATTACACATTCGTGTACCTTTATAGAAAGCAATGACTTAATATTCCAAAGGGAAATAATACCTCTTTGTACCTAGAACCATACTTACTTACTCCATGGTGCAGAGTCTTTCTTGAGAAACTAACTGGTTTGCAGCTAGTCAAGAAATTCCCCGCATTTCACGGAACCCGAAGGTTCATTACCTCACTCACAAGCGTCCGCCACCCGTCCCTCTCCTGGGCCAGCCCAATCCAGTCCATGTACCCACATCCCATCTCCTGGAGATCCATCTTAATATTATCCACCCATCTAGGCCTAGTTCTCCCCAGTGGTCTCCTTCACTCCGGTTTCCCCACCAAGACCCTATACACCCCCTCTCCTCACCCATGCGCACCACATGCCCAGCCCATCTCCTAGAACCATACAGGATGTAAAAATATTTTCTTTGACAAGAATGTAGAATTTCTGAATGCTGGACGTGATGGTACATAAAGTAACCACTGTAGTTTATGATGTTATTATTAACAGTACATAAAATTGAATAATTAGCTTCAATACCAAAGATTTAATAAAATGAATATCTGAAATTTCGTCTGAAGATTCGTGGAAGTATCATTTATTTGTTTTATCGTTCAACAAAGATCATATTTGGTGACCCCCCAAGAAGAAACTATTTGGGGCCCGTGTGTTGGAATGCTTATGTCAAGTCCCCCTTTTCGTTACGTTCACTTGGCCTTCAAGCTCAGCTGTGAGCAACATTGCAGTGTTTGCAACAGTCTTGTCTTTCTTTCCCCACGACATGAAGCTTCCCAGCACGGCATATGGCCCGTCAACTGTGTCAGTGTCAGAGTGTCAGGCACCGTTACCTCGCTGTTTCGCTTGCAATAGTACTCACGCTGTATGCATGGTACCCGGACCATAATGTATCACTCACTGACTAGCGATTACGTTTTAATTCAAGTGATTTTGTGTTTTAACTCTGCATAATTTTCGTAATGGTGCTTGTATGTGAATTTACTGGAAAAATGTTACTCTGCAAACTCATAGGAGAAAGTCGAAATATTGCCTCTGCCATTCTTGAAGGCTTATGGCGGAGTAAAGATATGGCTCCACTTTTTCTTAACCTAGACACTACATGTAGGGAATGGTCAGCTTCACGCCGTGGTGGCCTATGTTTCAGAGAATGAGCTGTCACTTGTTAAGTGTAACGCAGAATGGGGCAGGTTTGGACATCTGGGGACAAGGAAGTCCTGTGCAACTGCGAATTAAAATGCTCGTTTTTAAAATATCACACACTATAAACTTCGGCATTCAGGTTACAAGAATTAAAATTTTTCCCTAACTGTATACTTTTTCTTCCGTACAATTTAGCAACGTTGTTGTAGACTCCAGTTGAAATGTGATGGTACACGGTGACGCACGGGAGGGGAAGTGAAGGTGAAACTGTCGAATGGAGTGGGTAGCCAGTACCCTTCACACTACCTCGGAACATGGTGTATCCAGCATTACTACCACTGATGCGCACACCTCGGCTGCCAGTAGTCGACTGAACTGACGTCCCCGCCGATTTAAATGGACTCGTCCGTTTCGCCGAAAGATGAAATCTGGTTTTTGCGCTTGTGCCATCACATTTCAACTGGCCTCTACGATAACTCAATTCCATAACTTTTTTTTTTCCAAGTGATTATTCACCAGTCTTTCCATCATTCGAATTTATAGTAATTTAGAATCGGAATTGTTGACATTGCCCTTCTATAAGAAGTTCTTTACGAAGGTTTTATTAAATTCGTCGTTAACACAAAGCTGGTGTAGCATCTGTGATACACGTGTGAATAAATATGGAATTGAATTACACTGACAGAAGAAACCAAATAGCTGGGATATGGAACAGGTCCTTGTGCCATTTCGTCCACCACTTATCCCACAATAAGTGGCCTGCTCTCTAGATGGTGACTAGCCGACCACACCACGGCAAGGTGATCATGAATACTAAGTTAAGATTTTCACATAATTGTTATTATACCCGATTAGCGTTTTAGAACTAAAAAGACCCATCACGAACATAGTCTTATTCTCGTTGTTCTACATTCATGTGTATTCCTTCGCAGGTTATGCAGTCCTGCTAATACTGAATATTGTGGGTCAACCTCATCTTATGCCAATGACATATTAAGGTTATAGCGCAACCTAGGTTTAATTTATTCGACTACACCGTGAATCAGTGGTTATGTGAATTGGAGCTAACAGTTAGTGCTCACATGCAGTTAAATTGTGATCTTTACCCCACGAAATTATACCTTACTTTAAACCGGAGACAGATATCAGAATCTGATAAATGTAGCGGACCGTAAACTGTACTGGATAGTTTCCTCAGTGGCTCCACCATGCCACGCCTGTCACTGCAATTCGATATTACATTTCACTGTTTGAATCTCGTTCTACTGCGTACTGAGACGATGAAAGGACCTTGGCAACTTGCCCATTGTCACTTGAGCATCTTTTCTACAAGGTGTACATTTCATTAGCAATGTTGTTCTGCGTAAATAATAAACAGCACCTGCTCAATCTAAATGGAAATGACGGAAATGACATTTCAATCTTCAATATCCAAGTGATATTAACTGTACATATCAGACATGGGAGTGGTATAATGCTTGTTAGGTGTCCTGTAGAAGCCATTGCTCTAGAGCACTGATTTCAATCGATTTTAATTTATCAACGGTGTCTGAATATTTTTCGGACAATGTATGAATTTTTGCATATGTCTTCAGTGTGGGATCTTATTTTTACGTAATTCATTTGCAGTTGTCAGTTCTATTTAACAATTTTTGTTGTAGTTAAATTATTTTATTGATTAGCTGTGTTTTTAAACCGCTGTTTTATTTTAAGCTCTCATAGCTTAAAAACACAAATAATAAATGAAAATTTAACCACAACAAAGAATATTAAAAAAAAAATATCGATTTTAAATGAACTGTGCAAAGAGAACGTCTCACACTAAAGGCGCTGACGTAATAATAAAAATTTCCTTTTATATTTTCATATAGATTTAGAGGGTGGAAATTTTGGGCCGAAAATTTTAACTTATTTTTAAATTAATATTGGTACAAATAAGTATAGTTGCGTTTGACGATAATTATTCTAATAAGTCAGTCCATTATAAAGCGACATAGCGATGCCCTTCGAAAGAAGCTAATCGAATGTGTGTAAAGTGCTTTTGTTGCCGTCATCATGTCCATTCACATTCTAAGTGTATTGACTGATCATCATATTAAAAACATAGAGTAAGTTTCGTAAGATATGAGCAGATGTAAGGCTGTTGTATTCACACGCTCCAATAAACCACACCACAAGTAAGTTCCGTGAGCCATATCCTGCGGAGAGAGGTTGGCCTCGTCATTTGAAACGAAGGTCGAACGGAAGCGCTCTGGTCCAGCCCGACGGACGTCCGCTTCCAGAGCGCCTACACCCACACATCATCGACACGGTGCTGGGGAATTCCCCATGTCGTACATCCTTGCAGCATGAATCCCGTGTCTTGTGACACATTATGAATGTTTCGAGAGATGCGAGATATTCACGGTTGTAACTCTGAAGAGTACTGTCTTTTTTTTTAATGGGACTCCACGAACAAGCTTAACAAAAATGTCGGTGCAGCCTACTGACAGCACTTTTAGGAGACAGAAGCGAAATTTTTCTACGAAACGCTAAGAGAATCCAACTTTTCACACACTACTGCGTCCCAGGAAATAGTAACGCCATGTGCATGACGTTTAAAACGTTGTTTGAAAGCAGCAGGTACTTAGTATTAAGTCCTGCTGGCAAATACAGTTTTTACACATTTGTAAGTGAGTTGGAATGACTGGACACAAACACACTATAAAAAAGAGTTCTACAATGCCATTATGGGGTACGCGGTGGCGCAGTTGGTTGAGTCTGTGGTACATGCCGGAAGGTCGCGGGTTCAATTCCCGATGGTGTCACTGGATTTATTCATTGACATAATCCTTCCGGCCGCACTATGGCCCTGGGGTTGACTCAGCCTCTAACAGAAATGTGTACCAGGACAGTTTCCTGGGGGTAAAGGTGGCCGATGCCTAGGGCTGACAACCTTACCACTTTCATGTGCCGATTGTCTTGAAATCTGGGTACCTCAGCCTCCTGGAGCCCTCAGGGCCTGTCCAGGCCTGTCATGGGATTGCTTTACCTGTACAATATCATTATATTCAATGCGTTCACGCACACTGACAGAAGTTCTGCAGACGTCAATGCGTTGACATGTAGACTTGCTTGGTCTGTGAGCTCGACTCGGTGTTAGATGCTGATTTGTAGACACAGAGACCTAGGCGTAGATGGGTGGAAAATAATAGGATGGATCTCCAGGAGGTGGGATGTAGGTATATGGACTGGATTGGGTTGGCCCAGGATAGAGACAGGTGGCGGACGCTTGTGAGTGCGGTAATTAATTTTCGGGTTCAGTGAAATGCGGGGAATTTCTTGACTAGCTGCAAACCAGTTAGCTTCTCAAGAAGGACTCTGCACAATGGAGTAAGTAATAAAGTTTTTAGTCCTACCACTACAAATAACAGCATCATAGCCTATTGTAGTAAGATTAAGAGCTGTTCACGGATGGCGATTATGTGTCTGTTAGGTTAATTTGATGTTAGTTTCCCAGCTATATATATATATAATGCGATGTAGAATGACACTGAGAATGAAATTTAAACGCTGAATTGAGGAAAATTACAAAATAAAGTATTCCTAAATATTATCCCATAGTTTACATGGAAGAGTTAAAGGATAATATAAAATTTCTCAATTACTACAGTGTTAAGGTTTAGAAATGAAAGGTGGATTTCCGGAAATTGAAGCAGAAATCACCCAAACTTAAGGTGGAAATAGTAAATTGGGAAATGATAAATAAGGGCCTGGTTTCTATAATAGTCAAACAGGAAAAGAAACAATAAAGAATTGTCTTTATAAACTTTACTTTGAACTAGGTCCAAAGTGCGTGCTTCGGTTCTTGGTTATTTAAACCACCAATTAAGAAAAGTACGGAAAACTTCTAAGACTCTTTTCTTCTGAGTTATGATGCTGCGTTATGGGCAAATGGTTTCCAGACCTCCAAAGGAAAATATTGCCTTCATCGTTTAAGATCTACACCAGTGTTTCTCAACGTTTAATCCACGGAGGGACTCCTGATAATAATACTACTCTTCCCGAAGAACCACAAACGACAAAATAAAAAATAAATAAATAGAGAGATAGCTTGTAGCATAAAGTTCACTCCATTATTGCCAATTGCCGGACAAAATTTTCTGCCATATTGGGGAGATATTTGGAATTTTCCGTGAATTTCAAAATTGTTACTATTTTTCTACTCGCGTCAAGTCTAGACCGTTGCTTACGAAGGCAGTGGCGCGACGTAAACCTTGCAAAAGGGCGCTTCCTCAACCCCACCACCACCACAGTCTCAAGACTAGTATGGCAAATTTTTATAACTCCGAGAACAAAATAGACCCTTCAGAACCTAATGGCTACTGCACTTACGGCCACGTTTAACACTAAAACCGCATTTGACCACTCAGTGTATTTACGTCTTCCATATGGCTCTTAGAATATACAGTGTATTTCCATATGGAATATTAACAGTTGTTCTTTCTAATGAAGGTTCATTCTTCTCTGTTTGAAATATGAAATGTATGTATGTATGTGTGTGTGTATGTATGTATGTATGTATGTATGTATGTGTCTATGTATGTATGTATGTATGTATGTATGTGTGTATGTATATATGTATGGGTATGTGTATATATATATATATATATATATATATAGAGAGAGAGAGAGAGAGAGAGAGAGAGAAAGAGAGAGTACAGTGATTTTAGCCTTCATGGGTTAAAAGTGGTTTTCGTAAAACATTCTATGAACAGAATTGAAGTGGTTTATAAGAGGGCTGAATGGTGTAATTTTTTTTTTGTGCAACATTTCCTCCATCCTACTTGAGATGTAGAGCCTTAAATCCCTATCGGCTGCAACCAATTATTGCTATACAATATGTAATAAACAAATTATTTAGATACTGACACTAGAAGTGATGTTCAAGTGACTATAAATTTACTGGACTACCTGCTAGAAGATCGGGTTTCGGTACTCAGCAGGGACGATTTTCTTTACTACCATATCCTCACGTCTCTGATAAGCTCTCATAAGCACCAAGGACCACTGCCGCAAAACGTGTGCCTAAGTGTGAACCAGCTACTTACTTTCAAGTCGATTAGGCACATGGCGGGTTTTATTTCGAACACTTACTGACGTAACGTAAAGAGATCGAAAATGTGGAATCTATGAAATGATTTAAACCCTTGTCAACAAGACAAAGGGACTTCAGCGATATTCATTCGCGTGCTGACGTTAAAAAACACCACGAAGCGGAAGGCGCGAAGATAAGTATCCACATATTCTCGAATTCCACATTGAATACTGGTAACAATATAATTCACGTTCCCGCCATCTCTTCCTCCGGCGAAGAATCCGGTGTCCGAAGCATAGGTATCTGCAAATCACCTCATTTTATCGACTGAGCTCGTTTATAATTGGTGGCGCAGGTCTGCCGTGGTCTGAGGATCACTGTTTGGAAGATATTTTGATACGGAAATGATACAGACCTCCCCTTACACGCTGTCACTATATCAAAGGACTGGATGATAACATTAAATACGCGGAACTCGAAAATATTTTTAACTTAATATATCTGTCGTAAATTCCGGACAAATTACAGTGTTTCAGAACGTTCAGATTGCCCCTCTATAGTATTCTTTCAATGTACTTCACATCTGTGGTACTCGTACCACTGACTAAGGAACTTATCTTTTAAAATTCATGGAGTAGTCGACTCTGAATAAAATATTTGTGTCAACGAAATGGAAATATTCTAATTTCAAAGAACTGTTCCCAGAAATATGTTTATGAACATCTTTGTAAACATTGAAATCTGGGTGCGGTCAGCCCACAGTTTCTGTGAGTTTGGACAGAAGCTCTAGCCACTCATATTTTACATCCACTAATGAATTGGATATGGTATGTTTGTTTCAGTTGGTACTATATCCCACCACACGTGTCAACGCTACTAGCTACAAATGTTTACCATAGGGAGCTGTAAGTTCTCCAGCGGACAATAAGGTAGGACAATATTATTATTGTTTTTGGTGACACTAACATTAAACATATATGTATGATGCTACCATGTATATGTATCTGCCATGAGTTTGAACAATTCATTTTCACGTGATAATTGAAGAAAACTGCTCCCAGACTTTGGTATTACTGTGTCAATAATACTGACATTCCATGTGTGAATTGGTCAACGCAGTAGCTACTGTGTGTTTGATTAGTTTGGACAATAATACGCAACAGAATCATAATTTCCAAGGTTTTCTTCGTACGAAACTGGATTTAACACGAAGTAATAACATAATGTGCTACTGGTACGGTATATTCACAATGTTCTCTATTATATAGGACACTGGTTCCTTACCGTGCTGTTAAACAAATTTTGGTGTTAAATAACTTTAAATACACAAAGGAAATTTATAGATTTTTATTAAATTCAGTATAGAGACGTGTAAATATTGTATGTATGTATGTACAGAGTGAATACCACTCATATTATTGTGAAAGGATTATGAGAATGGGCTCCTGACGGATGTCATAAAAATTATTAAAATTTTATGTGGGCAAAATGATTAAGCTACGGTAGTCCGAGATAAGACACCGTGTTGCTTAGTAGAATGAGTGCAAGATTGTTTCAAAAGGTAGAGCCAGTCAGCAGCAAGATTCATGCCATCATACACAATAAAAAATAAAACTACAAGTTAAGAAAATGAGAAATAATTTAAAATATTTCTTTAAAGATGGCGAAGCTAGTCTAGGTGTTATATTTTACCAACGTTATTTTGTGGCAAACTAAAAGAAGATGGGACAGGTATTAGCTGATTCACAGATTTCCTGTTGTTAGTAATCTCAAATTCCTTTTTGTCCTGCCCTGAAAAATCACATTAAACTTTGTTTTTACCCAGTGGACCAGTCCTTAATACTACAGAACCTTTATCCAACATGTACTTGTCTAATAATACAAAATCAATTTCTGGGCCTTCAAAGTGGCTGTTAACTTTGGATTTTAAGAATAAAGATTTGCATGGTAATTTTCCTTTTCTGGTGTCGGGGCAACGTAGTCACTACAATGGCTACAATAGCAAGTGCAGTACCCGGGGCTTGATTTCCGGCAACAGTAAGAGATTTATCTCTTCTCCAAAACTCCCAAACCGGCTCAGGGGCTTGCCCAGCCCCTATTCAGTGGATACTGAAAGCTCAATTCCCCCGGGCATGAGGCTAACGACATTTTTTCCATTTAGTGTTGAGTTTTAGAATGAGTGGCGCTAAACCCCACTCCCCCTATGTGCCATCACGCTATATATAGGGCAATTTCGCCCTTGCTTTATAACTTCCCATGTTACCTATGCATTATAAATAATTGTCTCGGCTCCTAATCCCGGAATTAATTCTAGAGGGCCAGATGAGAGTTTTGTGTGTTTTTATACATAAGGGCGAACATAAAACACACACGCATATATACATGCACAAATATACACATACAAATAAAAATTCACTTATTAGCAAACACGATCTCTTATACATATTTATAAATTTATATATATATTTATATATATGTTTATAAATTTATATATATATACACATACATAAAAATTTGTGTGTAAGTGTGCGTATATATATATATACATATATACATGCACACACATACACAGTGCATATATACACACACACGTGCACACACACAGTTATATATGTATGTAGTATATATATATATATACAAACACACATACACACACACAGTTTTATATATATACATACACGTACACACACAAGCCCATACATAGATTCACATATACAGAGAACCATTGGTATGAGTCAGTATGGTGACTAGGCTCAAGGCTGAACGACCGAATGTTCGTGGTTCATTTCCTGGAAATGGTAAATAATTTTCTTTTTGTTCAGAAGGTCCAGACTGGCTCTTGGACCCACTTGGCCTCTTATTCAATGAGTACCGGTTGTTCCTTTTTCCGGGAAAAGCGGCTGGAGTGTGAAATTCAACACTCACCTCCATATAGTACCAAATTTAAGAAAGCGTGGATTAATACATCCGCTCCACCATAAGCCGTTATGGCCTACAAGCAAGTACAGGTTTACGTACACATAACGTACAAATGTAGAGGCATATAGTCTGCACGACTCTGGATAACAACACCGCTGGGTGTGCTCTTTTTCCTTATCGTGGTGTTCAAGTTATTTTATACTACACAGTAAGACCAACTAACGCACGTGTGTGAAATGTGTTTATCACACGTTATTCACTGGCGACGTGTTTCAACCGCTGTCGCGGTCATCTCAAACATTCCCCCCCTACACGACACACCTCCATAGAAAACACAAGCTGCACATTTATTACATCAAGCAATACACCCAGCCTTTTTCAAGAAATTGAATTTTATCAGATTTTATTAAATAAGCTGACATTCCATGAATACGTAGGAAATTTGAGACATGCTTTCCACAGTGAGTGGTTCACTTACGCACAGTGAGAGTAAGCTTGTGACTTGTTGTAATGTTGTAAATTAGCCTGATGATGACCGTGACGGCGATCGAAACATTTCGGTAACGAATAACTTGCGACAATATGTGTGATAACATAACATGTGATAACTATTGTAAAATAAATTGAACGGAACCAACTTACATGGTACGGCCATATCCAAAGAGTGGCAGAAGGAAGATTACCCAAAATAACATTGAAGTGGATGCCGAAACAAAAGAGAGCACGAGGAAGACCGAAGAAAAACTGGATGAAAGGTGTAAGGAAGGCCATGAACGAAAGAAACCTAAATGAAGGCCAATGGGAAAATAGGAAGCAGTGAAGTCTAGGTGTCGGACAACGTAGAACAACGTTTCGAAACCGACATACATACATACATACATAACATGTGATAAACACATTTCATATACCTGCATTTGTTGGTATTATTATGTAGATTGATTTATCCATTAATGCGCGGACATGGAAAATATTCCACTTTTGTATTCAGTTTAGATATTTCTGTCTCCTTATAAATAGAGGTATACATTAGGTAACAGGATTTAATAATGCACAATGAAACTTTATTTGAAGTCTGACTGCTGGAAATTAAATAATTTTCAAAGAAGCCATCCCGTTGTGTACGTATAACTATTTATAATAATAATAATAAATATATAATATAATTATATTAATAATCGAAATCCTAATTGATACTTAACGTGAACGATCCTTCCCCCACGTACATTCATACACAATCACACACAATCTGGAAAAGTGTCACTACGGACTGCGGTACGACATACGTCCATCCCTGAAAGTGGAACTTCAAAAAGTTACACATTTTATACTTAATTTTATTTCCAGTAACGTTTTAACCATAAATACAGGCCTCATAAGCTTAAGGGTTTTTAATATAAACAATGGGATCCCGTTGGAAAAAGCTAATGAATGTACCTTAATTAACACTATTCCTTGTTGGCCTGATTGTGGCCGAGTAACGGCCGAAACACGTAGCTGAATGTAACAAGTAATAATGCCACTCTTTTATGTTGTGTAACGACGGCTAATATAATAAACAGTTACATAATTTTCAGCCTGTACATATTTACATGTGTGTTGCATGCACATGTTTAGCGTAGTACAGGGTGAGCATAAAGTCTTACCCTGATTACAAACATTTATTACAAGAAAACTACTGCACGTGGAATACAAATATTTTTTTTAATCTAACTCAAGGAGAAGTTTTTTTACAACACATTAGTACGCTTCAACATGTGCTCCTTTTGTTGCACGGAGAACGTCTGATAGACAATCAATTTCTTTCCACCTGTTCTTCAACATGTGTTCAGTTATTGTAACAAAAACTTCTGTTATTCTTGCCTTGAAATTTTTAATATCTGGACCTGGTGTTGAAAACACTTTGTCCTTAACATACCCCCATAAAAAGAAGTCAAGAGGGGTGATATCCGGCGATCGTGGTGGCCAGGGTGTCGGACCATCCCTCCCAGTCCAGCTGTTTGAAAATTTTGCATCCAAAAACCGACGAACATGTGAACCCCAGTGTGGAGGTGCACCATCTTGTTGGAAAATTATCCACGGCTGAAACTCTTCTAACTTAGGTACAACATTAAATTTTCTTTTCATAAATGTTTGTAATCAGGGAAAGAATTTATGCTCACCCTGTATATCCAACGAAAATGCCACAACAGATAATGCTCCCGTTTATTTAACATTCATAGTTCCTTGCATCGTTAATATATTCTCGGTGTACAACCAACAAGATGAAACGTTTCTCAAACTTATTTATTTGCCTGACGTATGTGCATTTTGTGCTCCTGATGGTGGAAGGAAAAAGAGTCTGCGACATGTAGAGCGTCTTACAGGAATAAATACATTTAAGAAAAGTTGCATCTTGTTGGTTGTATTCTGAGAAGTTCCTGTTTATTTAGGCTTTTAGAAACTTGACTGCTAACAACCTAACAGGAAGAAAATGTTCAATTTGTCTGTTTTCCTTCTATAGAAGGATAGATTAGTACAGGTTTCAGACGTCAACGATTAGACCTAAGGGTGACAACAGTTTTATATAGATTTCTCTCAGTTTGTTTGCCTGTGAAGGCAAAGTAAGGATGAAATTCTGCAGTAAATAAAGTAAATGACGTAGCTGAACTTCTAATTCGCTGTACATATTTACAGTGCCTATAGCGTAAAGTTACCTTATCACTAAATGCATGCGGTGATAATCGGCTGCTTGTATAAACAGAACGGGAGGCATTATTAAGCTATTTTTTTAAACCTTTCAAGTTATTTGCAATTCGCAATGACTTACTGCTTTAGTAAATAGAGTCGATAAAGGTGATAGGAAAATACCACTTTCTCCTTCACCGACCAATTTTTCTTTGCACCAGATGTAAAAGTACGTAACATAGTGTTAATACGATAATATTTATCGTCAAGGCATAAATGATCCAGTGATTTATAAAAATCTCTTTATATAGGGCAAAATTGGTTAAGTTTTTTCTAGACCTTTCATTGAAAAACGGGGAAGATCCATTTCGGGAAAGGTTGTTTTCCTTTTTAAATAAGAGGCAATAGACAGAGTACACAAACGTAATATTCGTGCGGATTAAACGTGTTTGAAAAGAAAGTGCTCAACAAAATATTTGAGAATCTGATGTTTATTGGAGTCGTGCTTGAGCCTGCAACCCGGACACTACTCCAACTGAACCGCACCTAACCTCCAACATACAGCAAACCAAGAATGAAACGACTAATGTGGTAATCAACATCATAGTCGCGAGCTCCTGATGATGGGCATACTAGTTCCCGAAACATGTTGAGCCTATAAGAAGCACAATAAAATAAGAAGTGTCATCTGGTTGGTTTTTTATTCTTCTAAATGCTGCGCTTTGGATTGTAAATTAAGCCGGTAATTTAGGATATGACGTAATGCGGAATTACTTTCTTATGAAGGCATAAAAATGAACATGCAGAATTGCAAATATTTGAAGCAGTTACATTCCGAATGCAATATGACATCCCACGGTGGGATGAACCTTGACGAGAATGTAATTTTCCCTGAGGACCGGATGTGGTCCTCATGCTTGTTTGGTAGTGTCAAAGGACGGCACTTTCGTAAGGTCGTCACACACACACACACACACACACACACACACACACATCTGCAGAGACAGACTACCCGCTGCTTCAGATCTTTGCCCACACAAATACTAAGCTTATGTCACTTCGAAAGACAGTATGACGATTTTGAGTGATGGTTTCTGAGGAGGGTTACAGAAGAAATGTTTATTTGGTAACTTGGAGGGTCTGAGGTAAGACACGAAAATTGTCACCATAGTAGATTCAAGGCTTAACTTCGATGTTGAGCGACTCTTTATGATGGAGATCCGTGATTATAAATAAATTTTAAAAAATTATTATGCCATTTAAATTTAAAGCCAAAGTGTTAACGTGATTAACTATGCAATGCCATAGCTAAAAAATAATTTATCTGACCAGCAACTGACTATATGCACTTTGTTTAGTTCGTACAAAGAACGACGGAAGACTTCCCTTTGCTCTCTTAAGATAAAGGGCGTCTGAGGGAATCAGCCAGCCTTTCTGGACCCGACAGCTCTTGTTCCTTTGGAAAAAGATAGCTGGAGGGTAAAGCAGACTCATCACCGAGGATCAGAATCCACGGGATTTGAGATTTGTCTTCGCGAGTTTTGAACACAATAACTGATTTCATTCTAACTTCATATCACTGATTTATGTGGACAGGAACGCGTTTTGTGAATTAATAAACTAAAACATCGACATTCCAACACTCCCTGAAAGACTTTCCTCTATGTCATAAGTCATGAATACAAACCGGATTTTTCTGACTCTTTTGACCAAAAAGACGCGGCAGGTTAACTCGGATTATCGGGTTAAAACCTCATCGCAACGAATTCTGGTTTCTTACAGACATATGTCAGTCCGTCTACGAGTGAGTGTGTTGTATACAGATTGATTTATCAGTTGTGAACCTTGTCGTAGGGGATGAATTCCCTGATATTTCTGATCAAAAACTTCCTATCAATATGGGTTATATTCTCAATGGCTATAATGCTAAGGGTTTTTAAATTCTCGCAAAAGCATTTCTGCGAATGGCGACTCGTACTGCATGAAGTCCCTTGTATTCTACGGGACCTTGAAAAGCATTAACTTCTGCCACAGAAAGGCGGGTGACGTAAGCACACTTCAGGCCTATCTCTAGCACTTCCACGCGCGCTCTTCACAACCGATCGGCGAGGTGCATTGTGGCCTAGGGTTGGATATTCGAAACCTTGCTTTAAGAACAGGTCAGTGTAAATTAGATATTTCCTATCATTTATTTAATTCGTGACGTTAAATTTCGATGTTAAATTTATCAAGTAATATGTTTTTATTTTATTCCTTGTATTTTCAAAAATCCTGCCCTCTATTCTAAATGTCAAGCGGTCGTTATTCCGTAAACCTTCAAAACTGGGTACATGCAGTATAAACTTTATGAATCACAAATATGTAGGAATGCGTATTCTTCAGTGATGTTGAAAGCTCATGAATTACCCTGTATATTCAAGATTTACTGGAGTTTGGTGTTACTTTAGAGAATACAGGTTTATCTCGAGAGACAGGAGTATAATATATGTCACAGATGCACGAACTCGACAAGTTTGGCACAATTTATCATAAATACGATGGCGAAGTTAGTAAGTTGTATGACTCACGGTTAATCTTGAAAGACATTGTAGAAAAGGCTACTGTCTTGGAAAATTACTTCTATTATGAGACAGGAATCAACACAGTCTTCTGCTTAATTGGTCACAAGGCTGTTTTTCGCAAATTTTTAAAAAAGAACTACTTACGAATTACAGGTAACCGGAAAATAAAAGTGGGTGCTCAACTTCTTTCTAATTATGTTTCAGTTTGCCCTGTTTTATTATTTGGCCATACGTACGAAATTGGCAGAAGGTGCTGAAATTTTCAAGGGAGATTGTTGCGGTTATCAGCATAAAACTAGTTTACACAGTAATTATTTCACCGCAAAATTCTGTTTCATGCTTTAACCCTTGAAGGACAAAAGAAAATTTCGTTTGTTTTGCTGTGTGAACTTTATGAAATTAAAAAATTCTGGGGAGACTCGTACACTTTACTGAGACAGTAACCATGTGACAGCAATAATCTCTCAGGGCTTTTGCTAATTAGAGGTGCGCAATTACGTTACTTGCTCACAAATTGTCACTGAAATAACGACAGAAATATAATTTGTTATCAGACTAAATTTTATCAGTTCTAAACTTTGTTCTTTATTTTCAAAAGACAGAAACGCTTCTGACTTCAAATGGAGAATTTTTGAATACCACTATGGCGACATATTCTATGGATTTAATGGTTTTCCTCAGTCCTCCCATACCACTTACATAGGGTCACCTTGACATAAGCCACGATCACTTTCAGATCCTTCTAATTCAATAGGCACTTATCATCACACTTACTGAATGTAGTCGAAATTACTAATAGCGTCATTAAATTAATAAACCACGTCTAACGAAAATAATTCGATTGCGAAATTCTACTTAATAGCAGATTTTAAGTAAGACAGTTACACATCTTTTATTGCTACGTATTTGTGCCTGTGTTCTTGAGGATGTGTACGTGTATGTACTTGCCGTATCTAAAATAATAAATCAGTCTCATTACAGGCCCGAGGTTCCCAGAGGTTTCCAGGAAGTTAAGGTTACCAGATTGCGTGAAAATGGTCCAGGATGGTGGTAAGGTTGTCAGCCTTGCGCACCGGCCGCATTTATCCCCGGGAAATATTCCTGGTGCTCATTTCTGTTAGAGGCTGAGTCGACCCCAGGGCCATAGTGCGATCGGAAGGATTATGTCAATGAAAAATTTCAATGACACTATCTGGAATAGAACCAGCGACCTTCCGATTTGTACCACAGCACCTTAACCACTGTGCTACCCTACCGCGGTCCCCTCTGTCTAAAATGCCTAGCCAAATTTCAAGAACGAGTTTTCCTTTCAGACGTAAGAGAAAAATTTCATAAATATATGGCCCGGAAATGCGTGACTTCTGATTTTATTTGAAAGATTATATTCAACAACAAATATCTTAAAAATACAGTATTTTAACTACAACTGACATAATACAATTACAATATACATTCCCAGTTTAATACCTGTTGAATTTTTATTGTTCATTATGTCACAGTTCACAACAAATGCTCAAAATATCGCGCCCCCGAATTAATGCGCAAATGGACACAACTGATCACAGACTTTCGCACCATTTGAGAAGTCACGGGGCGGTTGCGAATGGTTTGACAGGCATAAAAACTTTTCCTTTATTTTTTAATTGGCCCTGAATACGGTAGGGATTTTAAGTGTACCCACAGATAAAAATCTAAAGGGTTGAGGTCGAGGGAATGTGGGGCCGTAACTCGAAAATTATTTGCCGAGACAACTGATAAGATTTTATTTTTGTTTTTGTTGTTGTGGGAAGCACACTGTATATATGTGTCTGTGGATCGCTTCTGCGAGTGCGGGCACTCATTTTTATTTTAAATTTGTGTCCATATCACAGACTATAAACTAACGGTGTAAGGGTCTGTGGAACAGCATGGAAAGCCACCGTATCGTTACTGAAATCGGAACCACGCAACTTCAGATTGAAGACTAAAACGTCACCGCTGCGCTCTTCGGCTGCAACACGGTGACCTTCATCTTGTTATACGAATGTCCAGATCGTTGTACTTAGGCTGGAGAACAGAAGGAAGTCTATTTGAAGGACACATGATGTCATTTCACTAAACGTAGGTGTGTACGAAGTAGACCTGAATTCTGTTCGTGGGAAAGAGGTATATGTGAGGGCGAACTGATGTGGTTCACTAGAAGTAGGCTCATGTGTAGAACTTACTTTTGATCGTATGAAGGTGTACATGAAGAACTGCGATCTATTTACTGAAAGGTTACAGTGGTATATGGACCGCCTCTGTGGTCTAGTGGTCAGAGTCTCTGGCTACAGATACAGAGGTCCCGGGTTCGATCCCCGGCGCTACCAGATTTTCTGAGTAGTAGTGGGTCTGGAACGGGGTCCACTCAGCCT
>Ga0123357_10002548_pt1 | contig 20416 bp, 11 predicted proteins | sample TergutEmb28metaG_FD_89873 | JGI IMG/M metagenome (GOLD analysis project Ga0123357, IMG submission 89873) | Embiratermes neotenicus P4 segment gut microbial communities from Petit-Saut dam, French Guiana - Emb289 P4 | ecosystem: Host-associated > Arthropoda: Insects > Digestive system > Gut ... | reverse complement strand
TCCTAAACCTGAAAGTCAATGAGATGCAGAAACACATGGACGGAGAGAAATGAAGTGTGCAGTGGGAGCCTGATACATTGTATGCTGATGGCATTGTGAGGCTCATTAAATAATTAAAAAAGTGTTTGAAATATATGACTATGGCCATACTGATTGTTTAGTAACTGGAGTTATTGCAGTGGGATATTTTGAGAACAAGTTCCTAATGTTTAATGGAAACATCTGCTTTTTTTCTTCAAGGTAGAGATGAAGATTACTGCTCAAATAATGGGAGAAGTATGTTGAGAGTAATATAAAAATACGTATTATGTGATTAGTAACTAACTCCAAGCACCAGATTCCTTCTTGGGAAGCCAGTAGTTGTTCAGCTAGTCAAGAAGTTACATGAATTTTTAAACCCTTAAGGTTCAATACCATTTTCAAAACAGCCCAAAATTAGTTCCTCCATCTTATTTCTTTAAGTTGTATTTTAATATCTTCTTTTTGTCTATGCCTAGTTATTCCAAGTCGCTTTTTCCATCAGTTTTCTAAGCAAATTTTGTACGTATAAATCATAATATACAAGAGTGCTACATGCCAAGCCCATCTCATCCTCCTTGATTTTTCGTCCATAAGACATGATTTTACAAGCAAAAACACACACACACACACACTCACACACACACACATATATATATATAAAGGTAAAGTGATCCCGTTACAGGCCCGGTGTGGCCAGAGGGTGGGTAGAGGTATAGCTATACTCTTCCATGACCGCGGCACTAGAAGGGGGTGAGTGTTCAGCAGCACGCCCCGGCCGCACTTTACTCCTGGGAAAGACCCGGTACCCATTTTGCAGGAGGCTGGGTGGGCCCCAGGGCCGGTCTGGATGGGCAGAAAATCTCGTCCCCACCGGGATTCGATCCCGAACTGTCCAGCCCGTAGTCAGTCGCTATACCGACTGAGCTACCCGGCCCACAAAAACACAAATATAGATTACAATATCCTACATGAAAACCATTCTTCTATTTACTGAAATAATTTTTGAAATCTTATTTGTAGAAAAATTATTTGGTTTTAATTTTATTTATATTCAACACTGGAATACGTAATGTCCATGGAATTTTGTAAAAGAATATACATATATATTTTATCAATGCAAACAAACTCTAATGCGATTTTTGTTTTAAATATTCATTATAGATTAAAATTCAATATATGGCATTTAGTTCTCAATTATGTGAGAACTTTGTCCTTGTATGCTACATATCAGTAAAAGAATTAGATTCGCATGTTGGCAGACCTGGACGGTTCCTGGTGTCGTTGCAACAGTAGATGAAGGGGTGCGCCTGTGATGCTGGACAGGACTACGGCTTCTGGACTTGGTCCTTTTACCAGAGGTAGATCGCTCCTTGTCCTTGCACTCATTTCCTGGTGATGTTGCTTTCTTTTCACCCCGCCTCTTCAGTTCCTCCTTGCCAGAGCGTTCACTCTTTCCTGATGATATCCTGCTCCATGTTTCGACTTCTTTGTGTTTTCCTGCTGTACAGAATAATGTAACTTTTACAATCATTTCTTGAACACAGTCAGTGCATACACAATTTATAAAATCTCACAGGCTATTAAAAGTAACATTATTAATGTTGTTAATTATTTTATAATTTAGAGACGATTCAGCTGTGATATGGATCATTTTTTCAGTTGAAGAGTCGAGGATTGAATCCCTTGCAGGTGTAGAAGTTTTTATTCTATTCACAGCGCCCAAACCCAGCCTCCCATCTAGTGGTTAATAGAATTGTTTCCTAGGGTATAAAGGGTATATAAGCTGATGGACTAATTACCTCTATCTGGTGTAAGATAGCATGAGGCTTTATCTCCACTCTCTCACAGACATTTATGGCATGGTGCTAGCACAGGAACAGCTTAATGTTGCTTGAGCTGATCCTGCTACCAAGGTTTTGGAGAAACAGTTGCAAGTATTTGGAATTTCTTTGTATGATTATATCAGTCTCAAAAGGCTGATTTAATCGAATCTTAAATAATATCCTGAATATGTGAGTGTGCTACACCAGAGTTCTGCTAACACAGGATGGCACTTATGCCAGATGTCAGTGATTTCTGTCATTATGAAGCAGTCAGTGGTCACCTATCTTGCAGTCAACATTGTAGTGAAGCAGCTGAAAGGTACCTATGCTTTGGTCAGCACTGAAACAGTGTACTAACATCTATCAAGATCTATCTCAAAACTTTTGAAATTACCAGTGTAAATATTCTGTCACATGGTGATTTTATATTATCTCTCTAGGACTATGGTACATACAAGGGATCAACTAAAGTGTCACCTGTGGAAATCGTGGTGAGTTATTAAGTCACTAAGTTTATGTATATTAAGATTAGCACGTACATGTGACGTACCTGATATGATGGACCAATTCTAGCTATGTTGTAAGTACATGTAAATGGTCTAATTTGGAGTTGTGAAATTTAACCTTCATCAATACTACCACCAGCATCTCAAATGTCACAATTATGAACTCATTATCCCTGACAGGCAGGACTACATTATTGTATACAATGTGATGGTACATGGTGGTGTCTTTCCTTATTAAAAACTCAACTCCTTCATATCTTATACTGTAACAGGAGTAATGTCTCCCTACCAGCAGGAGATGGGGACTCTGCCCTTTCTCGATCCATCATTGGTGGGAAGTCTAATTTGAAGCCTTTCTTGCGGCGCCACTTCTCCTCTTCTGTCCACTCTCGTCTCTCTCCAGAAGGCACCTTGCCCCCAGCTGATCCATAGCCTTCCTCTTCATCGGGTGGTGACTCATAGTATCCAGAACTGGAATAGTGGGCACTACGTTCCTCATCGTCTGAACCAGAGGGTGCTGCTTTAACTGGCTTCTGGACTGGTGAATGGGGAGGTGATGTCACTTCCTTGCCTTCGACTTCATCACCACTCCCCTCCACACTGTAACTGTAGGAACAACATTCCAGCTGTTTATTATAAACTAACTCCACTGTGCAAAAGCTTTCTGAAAAAGTTTAAATTTGCTCTGCTGGTTAAAAAAGCAGCCACTTTTATGTAAAACAAATAATAATTACAGTAGTTCACAGTTCAATCCAGTCCTTACCATCACAACCTATTTTTTAATATTCATTTTAATATAATATTTCCATCTAAGACTACTTTTTACAAATAATCTGATCATCTTGAAAATTTCCAACCAATATTCTGAACCCACTCCTTATCTATGCCATGTGTGCTACAAGTACCAACAATCACAACCTCTTTGATTTAATCAGCCAAACAATACTGGGTGACTAGCATATATTTTGAAGCTATTAGTTATGTATTTTTTCCCGTTCTCCTTGTCTCCTTCCTCTATACAATTTAAGGTAACAACAATAACAAACCAAATGTTATGGTCAAGTGGAAATACTGCTACTTCATATTCAGAAATGCCTGATTTCAAATGTTGAAGCAAGGTTGCTACACAGACCGAGATTTTTCATAGTTTTTCTCAATCTGTTCAAAGAAATGCAGACATAGTCCTTCAATTTAGGCAATTAAAACTCCCTGAAGTATCCTTCCCAATTTACTTTTCACTAATCATCCTCCCACTCAGCACTACATGACCTGAGTTACTGACAGCATTCCTAAATAAACCAAATGAAATGAATAAACAACAACAAATATTTAAACAATGTAAAATAAGTGTCAGCAAGTTGACATGCCCATAGACATGGCTGCCATCTAACAAAATAGGAGTAAGAATAAAAATGGAAAGACAGACTGGAAGAATGGGTATGCAATACACCAGGATATTATTTTCTGAGAAACTTCAAACTGCATCGAAAGACGTCTATAAACAGCTGCCTGTAAGTCATATACAACTTATGCAGATAACATGCATGGTAAAATTCAGCAGACCTTGAATTCTTAAACAGGATTCAAGCATTTATACACATCACTATACAAGATACACTCAGAGCACTATTTTTTGGTACATTCCTGTTGTGTTAATACAAACACAATAAATAAACAATCTGTGCAATATTTCCTGATTACTTCATCAATGAGACAGGTTTTGGTCACCTTGCATAGCCATCTTCGAGGATTTCTCAAATATCAGGAAATCACAATAATGTACATTGTCATGCAGCTACTAATCAAGAACTGTGTCATCTCAGAGTTCTACATAATGTATAAGTCACAGTTACGAAATAGTCTCAGCATATAAAACTAACCAGTTAAAACAATGTGGTGAACAAACTGTGTTTATTGTTTTATATTCTTAATGTTGTTCATTCATAACACACAAGATAAAACACATATGTTTTTTTTTTTACTTAGTGCATCACGTTCACATTAACCCACTGTGACAAGAAGGTGCTCAACTCACCTGCCAGAGCTACTGCTGCTCTCTCCACTGGGGGACGTTGCCCCATTCTTATGTCCTGCAGATACCATCAGCTGATGCTGGGCTGCCGTCATATCCACGCTGACACGTGGGGTGGTACTTGTTTGGTTGTCTTCACTCTCCAACTGTGGTGTTGTAGGTAGGTCACTCTCTTCCTGAATGGGTAGTGGTGAACAGGAAACCTGTAGAATCAAATACCAGAAGCAGGAAATAACCTGATGGAATGGAAGTATTTTTAATTTTTGGACACAGCAAGTGGGGTGGATACAAATTTACAGACTATGAAAATGAATAAACAGCACAAAACTGAAAGCACTTTCAAGTTTTTGATGAATTGACAACAGAAATGGAAAAATTTAGAAAACATGTGCTTTTCACCTAATATTTTAGGGTGAGATTGACAGGCCATGCATTTGGCAGGGTAAGAGCATAAATACAAATTATTTTGTCAGTCACAGGCTCTGAAGGGAAAAAACGAAAGGCTTACTATAAATTGAAGTATGATACTAAAATTGATCTTGGAGAAAGGTGTAAGGACATGAGCTGGATTTAGTTGACTAAGGTTAATCTCAAATGGCTGATTTTGAACACAGCAATAATGTTTTGGATTTAAAAAGAGCAGTGAACATCTTGACCCATTGAATGACCATGCATGACTACAAACTTCTCAAGAAAGACCCTTCACTATAAATTTATATAATTAAAGTTTCAACAAAGCAGTACAAGTGTGAGTGTGATGTGAAGTGTTTAGGCCTATCTTTTGTCACCGTCAATTTTCATACTCTTTACCATAATATTTCCAATTTTTGGGTTCTGCCATTGGATAAGTCCTCATGCAACTCTCTCATGATTTAGTAACTTGGGGAATCTTGGAAAAATAAATTACAGGAAACAAAAATTTGTCTCTCATCCACAGACTATGATATAAAAATCGTCCCTAGATTATTTGGTGACAATATTTCAACAATGGAAGTTATTTAATCTGGTTTAAAAGATAATGTATATAAAAATAAATGAATACAGAGTGTATTTTTTCTGGGTCTAGTTTCGCATTGTGTTCCTAATAGAAATGCAAAGGATATTATGACTTTGTTCTACAGTCTTACCAACCCTGTGTATGATAATAATGGCAGTTAAACCGATGTCAAGGTAAAGGTAAATTTCACCCTAGAACAGGCCAAGAAGGTCCAGAGAGGGAGTGGAAGTACAGCTCTACTCATTCTTTAATCTTGGCGCTAGATAGGGTTTGGTGGTCAACGCCATGCACCAGCCACTTTACCTCCGGGAGGTTGGGTGCCCCAGGGCCAGTCTAGATGGGCACAGAAAATTTCACTCCTGCTGGGATTTGATTTGATCCCCAGAACGTCCAGCCCATAGTAAGTTGCTATACCAACTGAGCTATGTTAAAGCACTGTACAAGTGTTATGCTGATCAAGTTCTTTTCTCTTTTGACTGAAGAAAAGCAATGAATTCCTTAATCAGAATGTTATTCCTGCTTCAGAGTTTCAGTACTGTGATGCTGAGAAACAGGACAATCACATCCCAGATGAAGAACAGGTGGTTCATCTGAATTTGTTTCACATTACTCTGAAACAAACATCTGAACAAACCTACTTCACCAAACAATAATAACCAAATGCCCATACTTGGAGCAACACCTAACATTAAAAACTGAACAATTATAACAGGGAGTAGGGTAGACAACCAGGCAAAGATAATATTTGAACTGGGTACCGCCTGAATATATTATTACAGCACTATCACAATAAGAGCCAACTCATGAAATATACTCTGCTACCCCACTCACCCCTTGTCCTGCTTATTTAAAGTATGATACTGGTATGCAGAAAATGGTTTCTACTTGAAATAGGAATGAACTGCAGTGGGTATGGATTCTTCAGGAGATGGGGACAATGATGGATCAAAACATATTTGCTAGCTCCATGTTAAATAAACCTATACATGTCACCAAGCATTAGTATTAAGTTTTGTAACCTGTATCAGATCTTCCGTCATTTCTCTTGCAAGACTGTAGATAGACGAAGCACTCTCAAAAGAGCTACCATCTGCTGCTCCAACACTTCCCCCAGTACTGCCAAAGGATTGTATAGCCACAGCATGGGCCAGACTGCGCCGTGAGCTGGTGTCTGTCCCTGAATTATTTGTTTCATTGGCAGTAACATAGTCTTCAGTTGTGCAGGTAGATGTCTCTGACAGGTCAGTGCCTGTCTTTCCACCTGAGTCGGTTCGAGATAACAACAGGAGATCAGGTACCAGCGGTCCCAAACCTGTAACAGTATTACAGGGCATCACATTAAACCCTGGTTTGAAATTAAATTTAGCATTTAGGTAACTGTATTTTTGTGGAGGCCATTCTTGTAGCCTGCAGAACTATATTTACTAACAGATGGCACTTATGCTAGCCTAGGCTTAGGCCTACATGACAAAGATAAAACTTTGTTATGTGGTGGTAAATATTTTTAGGCCTTAATACTTGTTTTTAGGGTTTTTGTTATTCCATATCAAAATTATGCTACGTATGTGTGTTCCTGTGCTAAAACATTTCTTAGGTTCGGGTATCTGGTTTCCTAACTTCGCATCCAAAGCCTAAACTATGTGCTAGGAAGCAGACCTTGAACAACCCACTTATCAGCTGTTCTGACCCTACTTTTCCCACATTTAAGTTGGATAACTCACAGTTTACTGTATGTTCTCAAATTTCTAAACACAGTTTTATTATCTTTATCCCAAAGAACATAATTCAGTATCAAACACGTTATATTTATTTACATGCGGTTTATTTTACAGTTGTCATTATTGTACTCTACATTGCATCAAATAATGTCATGATTAATTAATACATAATAAATTGCAAATTATGTAAAGGGAAGTGGCCATGCTTCATTTGATGCAGTATTCCAGCAAAATATGAAAAACCCAGTTATCACACTTTCATTGATAGCGTATTGTTGTGTCCTCACATACTACAGTAGGAACTGATATTCTGCTGGTAAATCTTTTCATTTTGGTATTGTTTGTGACTCATTTCAACATAAGTTGCACACCATTATAGTCTACATGTGTCACGAATGTCACAGTCAGATGTACCTATCTTGTTAGGATATATTTGGAAATGATAATGGAAATCAACTTGTGCCAAAACATGTAACCAGTTACATGAATTTACAAAATTTATAATTGGAAGCAAATAGATTTATATACTTAATCACAATGCTTGGTCCCTGGGCAAGATATGAATGCAGGGTCTTCTTAACATAAAAGAGGTGTGCAACACACTATATTCTGATGTTTGTAATTTGAAAAGTAAAATATTAGGTAATGTGGAAGCCAGTGATTTAATACATTTTCTCTGGTACTGATAATGTAGTCAAATGAAGGGTACAACAGTCAGCTAAACGTGTTACTTGAATCAAGAAATGCACACAAAATTTTGCTGTGGAAAACTTATTGAAAAGCAGACACATGAAGTTCTGTCTGGAGATAGATAATGAACATACCCCTAAAATTGACATGAAACACATATCTTATATGTTAACAACTGTGTGACAGTGTTAAAATATTTACATTATATGGGATAGAATATAATCAGAATGTGTACCATGAAAATTGTGCACATAAGTGGACGAGAAAAATTTGCACATTTCTTCATTAATGGTTCCTGCTAGTTTTGTCATACAAAATTATGTATTTGAAGCCAAACTGGCATACATAATCTCATTAAGTCTTTTTTTAAAGACTGAATATCACCATATGTAAAATACTTCTTACCACGTGTTGTGCCCTCTGTTGACTCAAGTGATGATGAGTGTTGCTGTGTGGAATCACGACTTGAGTCTGGGGTGTGAGAGCTTGGTATGGGGCTCTTTCTACGTCTCAGCTCTCTTCGTGGGTGGCTGGGGCTGGGAGTGAGGACTCTGTCCCTTGGACAAGGTGACGGAGGGATTGCATTGTCCAGTCTGAAAGAGACATAAATTGACTTCACACTGGTAGAGCAATGCCTTTTGTCTGTTAAAATGACAGTCTGAAACTGTGCATTGTAATTTGTTCCACTGTTTGATGTAGCAATTTTGTGACCATTTCCAGAGATGCTTCTCCTTCATATTCACAGAATTATTTGTTAGATGGGTTTGTCTGTTCCTGTGTCTCTTTTGAAATTACTGGCAGCAGATGGGTTTGAAACCAGAATAAGTTGCATGTTAACCAAGGCCATATAGTCCTGTGATCTGAGATTGTCATTGGCTTCCATGCTACTAAAATGTAGTTGTATTTGTTTGTATGTGAAGATGCAAATTCTGTGTTAATGCATTTCTGTATGAAGTACTTTGATTTATTCTGTTTACCAGGACTGAAGATGTCACAGCAGTGCTGAAGAAGATTGTAAGTTTTCTGGGATTTCACAATGTGTTGACTAGTAAATAATGGAATGACAGTTCCTGAACATAGAAGAAATACAATCCTCTGAGACATCATAGTCTGCTCACCAGATGACATGCTGTAGGCAATTCAGAAGATGACATGCCCTAGACTTTCACCAGATGACATGCTCTAGGCTATTCAGCAGATAACACATCCTAGGCTATTCACCAAATGGCACACCCTAGGTCATTCACCAAATGACATGCCCTAGGCATTCACCAGACAACGTTCCATAGGCTATTCACCAGATGACATGCTGTAGGCCATTCAAAAGATGTCATGCCCTAGACTATTCACCAGATGACACACTTTAAGCTGTTCACCAGAAGACACATTTACCACACCAGAAGACTTGAATCTTAAAACTTTTTAATGAAGACTAATTGTTACATAATGAAGTTATTTATTGAAACAAGGAAATGTGGGTACATAAACTATACACCTGAAAAGAAGAAAGAATCAATTCTTGAACTGTCAAATCCATTAAATATATAACAGTCAGCAGACAATGTCTGCTGTAGTTATAGTGGTGCTAACAAGTAAGTCTTTAAGAGTTAATGGGTGTAAAGCCTGAAAATCTACAATTTTTTACAAGAGAATGCAGAGGTTTTACCTTTCAGGAGAGGGTGAAGGTCGTCTGCGGATGCCTGTTAGATTCTCTTGCATCTGCGGCACTTCCTGGTTGGGTGTTAATGTTGCTGCTGGACTTGGCTTGAGGGATGTTATGGCTTCAATGCATATCCTGGGTGAAGAAGGGGCCTGTGGAACCTGAAATTTTAAATGATGTTCTCATGTGGAGAATACTGGATTCAGTTTACTCCAGGATTTATTCATACCTTATTATGATGGTCAGGCAACAGTTTACTGTCCTCAAGGAATAAGTATTGTGATTACTGACTACCTGACCTCACCCACTGCTCCCCCAACTCACCTGAAACATATGCAGGGCAGCCATCTCTGATAGTATAATGGGGTAGGCCAATACATGGCTCAGATAGTTAGTCACCAGTCTCCTGGGTTCAGTCCCTGTTCAGTTTATGTCATATTTGTGATAACACTCAGACGGGATTTTCCTGGTAGTGTATTTCCACCATTGCTCCCTACTAATTTCAATCATAATGCTATGCTAAATAGAAGGAAAAATGGGTGATGCCTGGGGACCTTCTAACAAAGTGATGTTTTTTTTTAGAACCCAGGGAGCTTTGAGGAAGTAAAACAACTTCACTATTTCACAAATATAAAATATATAATTTGTGGCTATATCATAGTAACCATTGATGAATGAGACAGAGACAGCCTCTGAAACTTCACATTCACATAGCTATCTGACCCTTGCTGTGTGAGAACTTCAAGTTAAATACAGTAACAACTTGGCCAATCTGGTTTTAACTACATGTGATTGAATGTAATTAAATATTTGGTGGAAAATTTTTGGAAAGCTGAGAAATTCAAATACATGATTAAAAAGGGGCTATTAAGCACACCTGCCATAGAAGCTGGCAGCATAACTATCCAAGATCCAAGCACTGTGTGCATTGGTTGTGCACCTAGATTTGACCCTAGAGCTCTATAAAATTTATGTCTGATTGTAAAAACTACGTTATAAAATTTATGTCATAAATATAACTTAACATTGTTTGTAACTGTATTTATATACATATAACTACATGTTTCATGACTCACTGAACTAATTTAAATCACAAGGTCTAATCTCTTTGATTCTTTCTTAAGTTCGTCTAAGACGTCCTAAGTCTTCCTTGATGTTTTTCAAAATCCCAATATATTAGTCATCAGCCAATTTCAATGGTAATTTCAGCTGTAGGGTAAATCATGTAAAAGTTTAATAGAACATGCCTACAAAATTGTTGTTTTTTAATTTCAATATTTTCCGGCAGGCCCCATCCCTTTGGGTTCGTGCCTGATGTATATATTTTGTGACCAGAAATGTATATATTTAAGCAATGGACAGGGGGAGGGGCCATAAACTTCAATGTTCACGTACCACTATCTTACCATCAGAATTATGGCCAAAGAAATGCCAATCGTGCTGTGATTACCCCTTAATCTGCACACACCCAAACCCCAAGTCGGGCATGGGAGCACTGCACTCTTATATCTACAATATTATTACACACTGATATTTTGCGTATGTTTCTGTGGTTTGTAAAGGCAAATGCAGAGTAATACCTTAAAATGTGTCACAGAAGGTGAAAATTTCTTCCAATTTCATCCCTAATCTCTGTGATGAAGCTCTGCAATTAATACAGAATCATTAAATAACTAGAGAAATTATACCTGAGCATCAAACTCTGCTTCCAGTTCCTCATCCAATGCTTCAGTGTCCATGGAACTGCGTTGCTGATGTTGTAGAAGCAGAAGTTGCTTGCGTCTTGATGAAGGGGTGAGGGCTAACAGAGTGCCAGGTCCGGAAGCTGATAGAGAATTCAGTTCTGCACCACTCAAGGCACTGATATCAGCATCAGCTACTTGGAGTACCTGTTTGAACCAGTAACATGTTGAGATAACAGCTGACTGTGCAGTTATGCATTAGAGTAGATAGCACTGCATGTACAATATCACAACATAACACCCCATAAAGGTTCTACATACTCAAATTAAGTAAAAATATATATATAGGGTTGAGAGAGAGAGAGAGAGAAGGCTGGATGCTGGGAAGAATTCACAATTTTTTCTCTTCACCTAATATATTTAGTGTTTAAATCAAGGCCAAGATGGGTGGTACATATAGAAGACTAGGAAATTAGTAAAAATATCATTAACACTGCTACAGTGTGAGGCAGTTACCTGCATTGTATGAAAGTTACCTGTGTGCATGGTCAGTGTATTTGGGATGATATCAAAAAAGTTAGAATCCTGCAATTTTAAAGTAAAATATCTGTTATTATGGTAATATCTGTGTTTGTAATCAATCCATAGGCTGCCAAGTAATAATAAAACACAATGAGCAAACTTTAATTGTTATCCTACAGTGCTTTACTAGTTAGTCCTTCATTTATACATTATATGTTGTCTTAATTTGCACATGTATTATATACCATTTAATTTACATTTCCTTTATTTATATGATTACAATCATTAATAGATCATCATTATTATTGCTATTGTTGTTGTTGTTGTCATTATCATTATCATAATTATCATTAGCTTTCATCACTATTTATATCTTGGTTGCAACAGTCACTAATTTTGTTTATACTTCTGGGTTATTCGATAATACTTATTCATTTTCCTTGTTTATGTATGAATAGCTGTATTCTTCTTGGACGTGGTGCTGTGGAATTTGGTCTTCTATTCTGAAGATGGAGGCAGCAGATTCCTGTGAAATATTGTTGCCTACCTACCAAACTATATAGTGTCCCATCCCACATGACAGTAATATTGATAGGATATGAATCACTATGAGAATCTGAAATTTATTATAATGTCATCTGTGGCCTGTTTGGTTTGGCCATATTTTTCCACATTATCTCATACATGGCACGATTTTTTGGAAAAATATGATTGCATGTAAAATGTAAGTTGCAATTCTCTCTATAACTTTGTGTGAAAAAATTCTCATTCTAAGAATATTTCAATGAGATATTATAAAAGTACACAGGTCTTCATGTAAAGTACCCGTTATTCTTGACAGATTTTAATGAAAGCTTAACTTTCTAGACAGATTTTTGAAAAATCCTCAAATACAAAATTTCATGAAAATCTGTCCAGTGGAACCGTGTTGTTCCACGCAGACAAACAGACAGAGAGGCAGACATGATGAAACTAATAGTTGCCTTCCGCAAATTTGGGAATGTGCTTAATTAAGTGGCATACAGCAGCTTTTGGACTTGGCTGATAAATGCATGCAAGGTTTTGGTGGGAAAAGATAAATGCATGCAAGGTTTTGGTGGGAAAACTTAAAGGAAAGAAACAACTTGGATGGCCTAGGTGTAGATGTGGGCATAATATTGAAATGAATAATAATAAAAGAGAGTGGGAGGGCTTGGACTGAATTGATCAGCATCAGGACTAAGAAAATGTGAGCTTGTAAACACAGTAGGTACAGAGCCTTTGGATTTCATCAAAAGAGAAGAATTTATTGACTAGCTAACAAACTGTTAGCTTTCCAAGAAGAACTGTATGCCATGGAGCTGGCGAGTATTCTTCTTACAACCTGACATTGAGTTTGATGTAATAAATCCTTCATATTAGTAGTAAAACAGTTAATAAAACTGTAATTACTGCAATTATTACAATTGTGGCTGGGGTACTACATTTTTGCATAAAATTAGATGACTTTCAAGGCCAGTGATTCTATTACATGAACACTGACATGGACTCTTATTCTATAATATTACAAGACTTAAATTTCATTACGCTTGTTAATCTAAATGCCAATTTTCTGCTTATTTTAAATTATAAAAAATATTGGTGGTGAACTATACCAGATGAAAATTTTGCACAGACATAACAAATTCTTGCCCCATCATGATCATGAGAAGATGAGTCAGAAGCTGTACTATTGGTCGACTACTATTTGAAAACTGTCAACTAATTGGTAAGTTTTTTAAATGTTTCATGATAACGGCCTAGCATTGTCATGAGATAATTCTTGTTGCACATTATTTGTTGTGCGGGTGAAAATATAAGTAACACTTTAAAAGCTGGTTTTGTTCTTGTCTTGAGGAAAAAGTCTGCTCAGTTAAGTTAGTTGTTACAGCTAGGCTTTGTGAGATCAATTATCCTTTCTTATATCCAAAGATCCAGAAAGGATGGGCCTCCTCAACACTGTCTACCTTCTAAACAAGGCAAATCACAGTGGCTGAAAAATGCTGTCTCAGGCTGCTTTGCAACCTGGCCACAATATGAATGCGGGCTACCTTTGAGCTGTGTGAATTGTACAAATATTTATGGTGTTTCAGTGGTTATATTGAAAACTCTGTTTCTTTATTTTCATTTGGGTCATCCTGTTGTACAAAATTCAGAAAACAAATGACAGAGAATTTCTTGTGTCTCTCAAAAGATAAACGAGCTAAACATTTCAGTTTTCTATCAAACCCATCATGAGACCAAATGTACGACCATATGTTTGGCCTGATGATTGCTTCAATAGCAAGCTGAAACATGTAGTATATTTATATTTTAATAAAAAAGTTGTATCAACTGAAATAAACTCACTGCTTGGTCCATAGGTTCCGTATTGCATCCATCAACAATGTGTAATGCATATTTATTTTGTTCATTATCTGATTTAATACAGGATGAATAAGATGCATTATCCAGAAGTACAGTTTGGAATAGTTGGGTTTGTCATAAGTTCTTCAACAAACTTTCAGCTCACCGTGGCCTGTGATTCATTCCAGATTCCATCACTATGATCACGCAAGTCATTCGCTAGAGAATCACTTGAGGCAAACAGAGAGGATGGCTGTGTCAGTGGTGTTGTAGGTGGCAGCAGATCTGCATCCTTGTCTGTTTTCTCCTGTGCCTGAGGACACACATGGTCCTCAGTCTTCTGTGAACATGACACAATATGCGCAGCACTGCTTAATGCGACGTCAATGGTTTTATGCTGTAACTGGTGTTGTATGAAAACACTTCCATGTGTCATTTGCATACATTTAAAGCTTGATTTATCCCTGAAACTACTTGACAGATTGTGATGAAATTTAATACCTTGGGTGTACAAAAAATTTTGTCAAAAGTGTATTTGTTATATACTTTTAAATAACAATCCATACTGCATATTACGCTCAAGTTATTGTTTATCAAAAATTACAAAAATGGCCAATCATGGACAAAACTGGAACATGACATGCAGTGAAGAACTCATTGTGCTATACAACTTCTATTGTAACATTCTGAGCTATTACACACATTCAACAGAATATTTTCACAGTCAGTGCAATGTGATGTTAGTTACGTGATCAGTTTTGCAATAATAGAGTTCATCTGCAATACATGAATGCTGAGACCAAATATGTACACAAAATAGCAAATGAGGAATTTGGAAAATGTACGTATCACTTACACAGGTACAAAATTTCTGCTATTTTACAAGTGTGGTTTGTTGGGGCAAAGCAAATAAGAATGGAATGACCTATTACAATAATCTTAACAGATTTATGTGTGATATTGTATACATCTTTCCCTTGATAAAGAGTTTGAATTTGGCTGAAAATGGTGTAATACGAAGTATAAGGATACATTTTTGGACTCTGTTTTCCAAGCCATTTGTATATAAATACTTCAGTGCTTAGCAGACTGTCTCTATTTACATCTTGTGGTTCAAACATGTGAAAGGGCTCTTACCTGCACCCCCCTCCCCTTCCTCCAGTGGATATGAGAACATACTTGATTATGCTGGGGGCTAACAGCATGAATTTCTTCATATCATAACTGTTAGAAGATGCAGATAGAATAAATTCTTGAAGTGGTATGATTTCAATACGAAAAAGCAAAATGTTGGATGAAGTCCAAAAAATAACCTTAAATATTGCTGTTGCTGTCCTGTTATGACAGACTGCTCCTAGCATAATACACATACAGATATCACACTGCACTGACCTTATTTACTGTAAATATTTCTTGCATCAAAAAGTATGTGGAATGGACGTTGTGACATCTACAGAGTACATACAGTGAGGACATGCATAGAACAGGAAAAAGTACAAGAAGATGAAGAAGGAGAAGATGTACAAGAAGAATGTGTATTTGGCCTTGTTTCTAAAAACAATAATATGCATATATAGATTGCAATTATCTATACTAATTTAACAATTTATGAGATTGGATTTAAAGTTTCGAGCAGTGTAAAATTTTCATCCCCTCATAGTTCAGAAAAATGCTATATTTTCATCAAATAATTTTTCCACCTCCTTCACCTTTGGTCTCAGAGGTGTAAGATGTTGCCTAGTGGTAGAGGGGTAGGCCTACTTAGTACATAATTTCAGGGGATATTCTTTAATCTATCTGTGCTCTTGTTCACATAAAACAAATCTTTCCTGTGCAAGTGTATTTATTCATAAAACACTATTATTCGTTGAAACTTCAAGGGCAGTTTGAGGAATTGCAGCCTGTAGGCTAGTGACAGTCATTTTCGCTGTGATTTCCATATACACATCTTTGTTAAGCTGTACATTATGGTTCCATTCTCTTCAGAAATATAACAACAGTCTGTGTTCTTGATTATAGGTTTCAAACAGCATCTGAGGATTGATGTATGTGTGTGTGTGGGCTTTTAACAATTTGTTCACGTTAGTCATTCAAGTGAAATTAATGAACTGTGATGACAAAAGAGTACTTTGTCTAGTCTTCCCGGTATGGCCTATCTGATCTCCCTTGCTGCTGACCATGTAGGAAAGTATTTAGAAAACATTGCTGATGTAAAAACACCTATATTGCAGATTCTGTTACATTCCAGTGGGTAGGTGATCATATGAATATTGATCAGCAGGAAGGACTTACAGCCAAATGTGGGCTCTGAGCCATGGGAGAGGTGCTGGTATTTATCAGTCCCAAACTTGTATGTTGGATAGAAGGCGAGAGTTTCAATTTGTGAGAAGAAAATCTGCACACAGATCTAAATGGTAATCAATTTCAAAACTCTCCAAATAACTTTCCAGTATAATATTATGAGACCACGCTGTTCCTTCATAATATTAGTAGCTGTAATGGTGTTTATAATAACAATACAACAATAACGACATCGACAGCAACAACAACAACAGCAATGACAACAATAATCACACATGACGAACAACATTTGACAGATATTCAAAACAAAGTATAACCTCTGCGCAGGAAAATTCAAGGAACACAAATGTCCGAACTCTTTAAAACAAGAATGAAACACAGACGAGGCTTGTTCAATAAGTAAGGTTCCGTAGCCTAAAACACTTGTGTTAAGGAAACGTTCTGTTTTTAGGTTAGCAGGCAACAATCGCATTAGCCATAACATGTTACAGATGGCGCAAGTGTCAGGTGCAACTGAGGGGTAACGTGTTACGCAATGGCAACGACTTTGAAAACTTGGTGCCGCGAAAAGTTTCGTTGGGTTTTGATGTGTGAAAAATGTTTCTCCTTCAAATTTTACCGCCATTTGATATAGATGTACGGCGATGGCGTAACGGGAATGTAGCATGTCAGAAAATGGCGTAAATAATTCGAAAATCTTCGAAAGTACCTACGTGATGATGATCGCATTGGTTGGACCCAGCATGTCAAACAGACGGTTGTGAACGCAGCAGGAATGAAGGAATTGATTGTGGGAAATCGACACATTATATTTAGAGATAATGTGCTGCACTGGAGTTGTACGTCGGAAGTACACACGGGCTGTGAAATGGCGTGAACATACGAGCCCGAATTCTACAACAACGGAGAGTTAAAATTCATGGCCTTAGTGTTTTCGGGGACGGCGTTGAAAAATAATTATTCTTCAGTGGAGTAAATGGGTTATATTCGTTTTAAGACTTCTCATTGAATTTTATTGCCTATGGAAACTTACTTATTGTATATCCTTCGTATGTTCTGGCTAGTATTACATTATACATTCTTGTTATACGTGTGCGTTTCTTACAAAGAGGCGGAGATTTTATTGAAATACATAAGAAATTAAAGCAATTTAAATTAATCAAAACATAAAAATTCTCTCGTGTATTGAATCTGTATAGGTTAGCAGTCTAATAATACTGTGCAATTGATACAATGCCGTTAGTAATCTAGGGACTGGGCACAACGCCTCGACTTATGATGTCGCCAACAACAGTAATACCTCTTGTATCGCTTCCTGTTCCATGGTGTCTGCGTCTTCTTCGCTGACGTCCTCTCGGTCGTGTTGCACCACTGGTGGGGCTGACCTCGCCTCAGAAATCTCATCTACATCCTCCTCCTCATCGTCAGGCCCAGTGCTGGTACCTACCGCAGCAACCCTGTGATGCTGGAATGCAGCCATGTCTGGGTCGCTGGTTGTGGACGATACCACCGTGTCTTCTAGCGACACGCTCCGCTTGCGGAACAGGCCACGATAGATGAGGTTCTCGTGGAACTCATCGTCCTGACAACAAGTTGGCGGGTTCAGATCTCCATGTACTGTACCAGAGTTCCATCCGCGGTTTTCATACCGTGACCACAAGTTGGTCTTCAGATCCAGGTTGGTAGCAAGATGGAGGTCACAAAACGGAAACCACATCGTTCTCCTTGTTGTTTCCATTCATTAGCCTGCTACCTATGTCTTACAGTTGAAAATTACTTCTTCGACCGTATTACCACCACTAATACGAAGGGTAAGATTAGCTCTTTTGGATTTCCTGCTTTTACAGCAATAGTCGGACTCGAAAGGAGCATACCATTGTCGTGGACTGCAACGTATACATCCAGGAATTGGACAGAATCCAGATGACAGCTCAAGATGGATTATCGAAAGCTTACGACTGAAATTAATGCTATTTAATACACCACAAGCGAAACACCTTTACCTGCGATATTGTGAAATTAGATGATTAAATATCTAGCTAATTAACAACTCGACACTTTGATCGAATTTATGAATGACTGACTTAACGACCCACAAAATAAAAAACGGCGGGTGACATGTTTGCTCGGTAGTAACGTATTAAATGTAAACCAGTAAAATTAAAGCCAGCTTTTGACATTCACCCTGTCCGAATCATCTCGCTACTTCCACAATTAGCAATATTTATTTTTACGTTTTAATGACCTTTTAGAAACTGACGACAAGGAACACAAATGCCATTATGCACATAAAAGCAAAAGGCTTGTTTTTAAGTTGTTGCTATTTCGAGGCAGAATAGGAGAACAGCACACATTTGCACAGCGCTGCCTTGTTGTGAGATAATTTAAGACAGAAAAGCTGAAACAGATGCTTGCAACACCGCAAACTTGGAATTGTCTTCTGTTTCGGCACGAGTCACTCAGGCACAGTCATATTGAAACCCTTGTGTGACTAACTGTAAAGGTAAAGGTCACCACATAGCATGCCTATGCAGGCACGGAGGGGAGGCAAGGTATAACTCCACCAATTCACAACCACGGCGCTAGAATGTGGTAGGTGGTCAGCGCCGGGCACCGGCCGTTTTACCTCCGGGAAAGATTCGGTTTCCCATTCCCCTTTGACAGGAGGCTGGGTGGGCATTGGGGCCAGTCTGGACGGCATGGAAAGCCTCACCCCATCGGGATTCGATAATCATAACTATCTTTACCTGTACACACATCCGTATACAGTCGGTTGTGAATTTTGATCCAGGTATATAAATGCGAATTTACGTCCAAACCGTGCAATCAGATACGCAGATACTAATAGTGTCACAGGGTAGCGGCTGGTAGGTTAATGTGCCGTTACGTGTTAAAAAGCTGGCTATACCGAAAGATTTTTCCATATCAGAATAACTAAGTTTCACGAAGAGTGACAAATTAATTTGCAGTTCTGTTTGGGTTTTGGATTGGTTGTTGAGCGAACCTTCATTAAAAATGTATGCATATATGTGACATTTGAAGTTATCACAGTGGTGTTGATGAAGATTCAGTTCTTCTGGGTTATGACGCCGTGTTACTTGGACAGTAGTTAACCACATCTCTGGGTAGCTTGCTGCCTCTTTGTAAAGACTTTATACAGTCTACTGGCGGTAACTTTACCATTCGAAATGGCATCACGTCTCAGAAGAACTAAATGTCTAGAGTTGTAAGTCACTGGTAGATTCTCTACGACAGCTAATATTAGATTCATTCATTCATTTAGTAGTCTGTCTTACGACAGGTCGAAACCTCTTCCAAATCAAGCTCTCCACATAGTGCGATCTAGAGCTATTAGATTAGGTTTCGTAAAAGGGGAAAAATGTTCCTTCACATTCTTCACGAGGCCTGAACGGAGGGGTCTTCTAGGTAAATAAAAATACATGTATAGTACGTGCATCAGTATGTTTCTTGAATAATGGAATCATATTTAAAAGTCCATTTGATGAACCCGTCTCTCCGTGAGCGGTGGGGGTAGCGTAATACAGAACGTCCATATCCCGACCAAGGTAGCTGCATCGCACATAAACCCTGCATCCACCGGCCTATCCTATAACAGCTACCATGTTCAGGGAAACGATAAATGGAACACTCCGTAATTTATAGAACGTTAATAGAGGCATCTGTGTGTCTTCTGTGACTGGATTGAAATTGTTTTTAAATAACGCGAATTTGTGTACCTGAATATAATTTGTCAGTGTTGGACAGAGTATTGGGCTGAAAGATGAAAGTATTCTCTACATACACCATGAAGACATATTTGGGTGGGGTGGGGTGGGGGGTTGCAGGTATATCTCCACTCATTCTTAACATCGTTATTAGGTGCAGGTGAGCAGTCAGCTTCACGCTCAGACAACGTACCCACAGAATAGGAGGTAGGGTGGGCCTCAAAGACGACATGGACGTTTTGGAGAACAGAAAAATCTCTTTACGTAGTCGGGATTTTTTTTTTTTTTTTTTTTTTTTTTTTTTTTGTTTTTTGGTTAGTGAAAACTTTTTTTTTATGGGTTGCTGGGTTTTAGTAGTTAAAGGGGTATTTAGTT
>Ga0123357_10002547_pt1 | contig 20418 bp, 11 predicted proteins | sample TergutEmb28metaG_FD_89873 | JGI IMG/M metagenome (GOLD analysis project Ga0123357, IMG submission 89873) | Embiratermes neotenicus P4 segment gut microbial communities from Petit-Saut dam, French Guiana - Emb289 P4 | ecosystem: Host-associated > Arthropoda: Insects > Digestive system > Gut ... | reverse complement strand
TCGAACCAAGAACAATACGACCAATATGGTAATTAAACAGAATAGTCGCAAGCTCCTGATGATGGATATATTAATGTCCGAAACATGTTGAGCACATAAGAAGTGAAATAAAGTAACAAGTGACATCAAGTTGATCTTTTATTCTTCAACTATCACAATGATGCACGGTCCAATAATCATAAGATTACATAACGTACTTTATTTTCGTCAGCATTTATTGGTTATTGATTAATATACACGTACGCATTAATAAGCCCAGTATTTCTTGCGAAGTTAATAACTTTCCAGCGTGCCGAAAAGTTCCCCAGATTTGATGGAGCAACTGGTCCGTATGTTTACCCATATGAGTCCAGTCTTATGTCTTTTATGTGGAACTGATAATGAAGATGATGATGATGATAAGAGTACACAGTTTCAACTACCCTTATTCCGAATTTTTCGTTGTGTATGTTCCTAGTCATTCCTAATACCTTCGAAGTGTAGCCACTTTAACACTGTACAACATATAAAAGTGTTTGCTGTATTCACTGCGATTACATCAGTTGCGATAGTAACTAAAGCTTAGTTTCATTCCTACTGTCGATCGAATCTCACAATTTGGCGTGCATGCTACACCGTTATTTGCAGTTATAGAAAATGAAAAATTATTAGTTGGGTTGAACTTCAATATCATAAAGCTCTAATCAGTTTTCATCAAAATCCGACCAGCACTTGTCGAATTAAAGCGTGCTCATGGATGGACAGACGGACATGACATCGCTAATGAATTTCTCTTGTACTCATATTAGACTGTGCAAATAACAAAGTGTGACGACCATAACTATAATTATCATTATAAAGCTGTGAGGTGACGTATGGTTTCTTGTCTTGTCGATTGTAATTTAGCATTAGATTAGAAGTAATATAATAATAATAATAATAATAATGGTATTCTTTTGGGCGGGGGGGGGGGGAATTTAACGCAACGGTGCCTCCCATAGCCACGCATACCACATGAACACTGCTGCTGAAATTAAAAATTCCCATAGATAAAAAGTTTACCACATCACGTACATATAAATTCATCAAATGCGTAAGAGAGAGAGAGAGAGAGAGAGAGAGAGCTCATAACATCGTACAATATCGTTCATATGTCTAGAAAACAAAATGTGAATTATGACACTCCCTGCAGTCTAGAATGTTCTTAGAGTCTAGTAGATTCGTACCATTAAATAATGTATAAACCTGAGTTGAATTCTGTAGGGTACCTATTTGTGAACTTGTTTGTGTTTTTCCTTTTCTGTGATAGACGCGTTTTTTAACACACCTCAAGGTTTATGCTTTGTGCAGATGTTCCCTCATTTTACCCCACCATTCTATCTGCCCATCTGTGTTGAAAAGATACTTGACTTGGAGTATGGTACACACACCCATACATGCCAGCATCGCACCTAACAGCACATAACTGACTGACTGACTTACTGACTCCGAGGAGCAGAGTACTTCTTAAGAAGCTAGTAGGTCTTCAGCTAGTCAAACAAGTCTTCGTACTGCATGGAAACTGGGAGTTTATTACCGCATTTACAAGAACTGGCCACCTGCCCCTGCACCGAGCCAACGCAATCCAGTCCATGCACCCAACACATATTTTTAGGACACATTTTGATATTAGCTTCCCACCTACGCCTGGGTCTTCAAAGTGGTCTCTTTCCGTCAAGTTTCCCCATCAGAGCAATATATGTATCTCTCCTCTCCCCCATATGTGCCACATGTCGCACCCATCTTATTTATTCTTGATTTGATCACTAGAATAATATTTTTCCTCGCAACTATAATAATATATTATCTTATTATCATAATTGTACAGAAAAATTTTATTTCTTGAATTATGCTTGTGTAGCAAGAGCTATTCCACACTATTACAGCAGAATATGTGCGCTAGTAATGAGCTGCGCAATATCCGGCAGTATAGTGTCTGCTGGTTTCAACAGAGTAACTGTGATGTGCCAAAGTCGACAATAAGTTGACATGGAATGATTTAAAAAGATGGACTAAATTTCGTACGTCTATATTTTCTGAACTATAAACGGTATGTGAATGATCTACATAACATTTGAAAGAGGAGATCCTAATTTTTCAAATACCACCGCTAGAGCGCTCACCTAATGCACAGCCGTGCAGGAGCGTCAGTTGAGAGCAAAATGGCTACTATGTAGCACAAGATATTTTGCGTTCGTGAGTTCATTAAAACTGAGTCGGCAACTGCTGTGCAGCGCGAATTTCGTCTTCATTTCAACATTCAACCTCCAACGAGGAAGAGAATTTGTCGTTGGAATCACCAATTTGAGCAAATAGGCTGTCTGTGTAAAGGCAAAACTCCGACCGACCACGTGTATCAGAGTAGAACGTGAGACGAATTCAAGAGAGTTTTGAGCGTAGCTTACGCAAGTCAACCCGTAGGGGAGCAGAGAACTTGGAATACCGCAACCAACTGTCTGGCGTGTGTCGAGGTGCCGTTTACTCTTCAATTGAGTCCATCTTTTTGAATCACCCTGTATTTTCGTTACTACCGAGCCTACGATTACTCTGATTATATCAGGGGAACCGGTTTCCAAGCGATTATCATCTATTCGCAGCACTGAACCTTCTTGTGTGGTGGAGGGGGCTGTGGGAGGAATTACAATTATAAAGAATACCGCGAGTGACAACAGTTGTGACACGACGGTTGATAGCATAGAACACGGACCTTTGTCAACGTAGAACATAAAAACTCGTCCTACAACATGGTGAAAGTCCGAACTGTGGAGTGTACTGTACTATATGGAAAAGTAGTGGGATAGCATTAAAACAAAAATGCGGAATTGTCTTGTTAGAATGGAAAACAAAGTAATAAAACTGTGTTCATAATCAGCTTATTTTCTGATCGACACCTTTTGGTCAGCCTCTAAGCCTCTTTTACAAAGAGTGCTGACCATACCTTGTGTAGCTCTAGGGACAGCATAAATTACGGACAGTGCCTCCGAGTGGTTGTCTTTAGTCCTTAAACAATACAGAGAAGTATTATATATATATATATATATATATATATATATATATAAGGTTTTGTTCAGAATAGCAATAGCCGAATTTTTTTTTTTAAATTGCTCTCTTTTATTCAGTATTCTTTCTAAATATTTCATTTACTTCTGCTTGGTGGATATGTGTCTGACGGAAAACACGTGTTTGCCTTTCTGTATGTGTACAGGCATGTATATGTCGGCGTATACCCTTCACCCACACGTATTTATGTGTTCTTCAAAGCATCTATTCATGCTTCCGATTTGCAGATTACCTTACACACCTGTATCAGTTGAATGAGAAGTTACACCTTAAGTGTTGGTGATGCGGGAAAGTTGTTTAAATTACTTTACGTACAGCAGCGTTAACCTGATGGAGTGGTTTTAGCTGAGCCTTCTTTGCTAACTCTTAGTCCGTTTATGACAATATCAGATCGCCGGCAAGAGTAAAACTTATTTAGGTCTGTATGTAAAATCTGAGATACCCGTGCGCGATTGTCGTCAAATTTGGAGTTACTCTTAAGTCTTCAATATCGAATGTCTACGGAAATCCGTCTAGTGGGAGCCACACTGAAAAAATGCAGATCGATGGGCAGACGGACGTAGGGACTTCAGACTGATACAACTTCACTCGAAGAGAGCTTTGTTATGGCAATTTTATATCATCGACAACAAAAAATTATTCATGCATGGTACACGATATTGGTGTCAGACTTTAACAAAATTTCTATTTTTTTTAATGATTTTCATAGAAGTTCTCAATATCAAATACCACGGACGTTTGTCCAATGAGAGTTGCGCTGATCTACGCGGCTAATAGGCGGTTCTCACGGCTTTGCGAACTCGTTCAAAAATTCGTATGGTCCACATACGCATGAGTTTCTGAATTTGTGGTCTACCGCTGGAAAAACTTGGACACTTCTCGGCCTAAGTAATGTCCTGACATATCCGCTGCAGGCTACAGAAAGCCGCTAAATCTGAATCAGAGTAGCTGAACTCTTGACCGGGATTAAGGGCTCTCAAAGACAAAGCAGCACTGATCAATATATTACGACATCATCTGTTGTGGGGAACCTCACTCTTTTTCTTGAAAATAAATATGTCGATCTGGTAGTCAAGAAATCCCCTGCCGGGGTGCTGATAAGTCTTTAGCCCTTCCAGGAAGGAAACAAGCTCGGAAGTATGTCAGGGACGCGCGCGATTTCGACAACATCGAGACGTGAACTATCAAGTTTTTTTTTTTCCTGCAAGGCAAGGCGCCGAAGGAAATTCACGTCATTCTGACAGAAACATTAACGTGTTTCATTCCCGGTCGGGCTAAGGACTTATCAGCACCCCTGTACAGAAGCACGTTCAAACTCCAAGGAGGACCTTGTCAGAAGCCATCGTGAACCAGACGATTCCAGCCCATTTTCAAATCCTGTTTCTTCAAGACCCATTTCGATATTTGTCTAAATCCTATGTTTAGGCGTCCGGAGTAGCTCCAGGTGTTCTGTCTAATGTACTGGATGCATGCCTCACTTCTGGCTTGTGAGTTACACATAAACACTTGTATTTTTAATGTACTTTTTCTCCTTGATGTTATTTGGCGAATGTTACACGTTACTGAGTTTCTCATACCGCAGTTTTCTTCGCCCTCCCAATGCTACTCCTTTTGTCTTCTTTCCATACAATCTTCTTTCTTCTCAACCTATTTTCTTACCACGGAATGATACACGTATTTCGAACTATAACACTAACTGTTTGAAGTTAATTCCCTCTTCAGAAAGTGGTACTCTTTCCGAATTTCATGGACACCGGAAATTTCACAATAGCCCACCATTAGCCACTGTCCTTAGGCAGACCAATCCATTCCACTCCTTCGATTTATGTATTTTTAAGATCCATATTAATGTTATTCGCTCTACGCAAGTTTCTCCTACCCTCAGCTTTCCCCACCGAAACCCATTAACTATTTTTCTTGTACGCCCTGCCTGCCACATTTCCCGCCCATCACAGTCGCCTTGTTTTGTTATTGTAACAATATTTGGTAAGAGTAGAAATTACGAAGAATTTGAGTTTTAACTTTTGTACCTGGGCTAACATCGATGTTTAGACTTTTAAATTCTGCGAAGCATTTTGCAGTCTTTCATATATTATCTTCTTTCTTATGTTTTGTGTAATCATTTAATCTTGCCTAGAAACAGTGGAGATTGTCGAATAAATAAATCTGTCATCGTTTGGAGAAACGCTCTTGTTTTCAACATCGCAAACTGAGAGAGGCTGGCCGGACGACTAAAGAAAGTCAACATTAGCACACCCGTGGATGCCAAGTGCCCATGTTATCTCTAGACAGCTATTTTCAGGTTACCTTCCGTGTTAAAAGAGACGTTCGAATTAATTCGAAAAGAAAACCAACGAAGTATATATCTGGGAGGACAAATATTCAAGGTCATTCTTTCTGTAACACGTTCACGCCGTAAAATCCTTTATATTAATACTGCAAGACGGTTAAACGTAACATTGTGCAGATTTAAGTTGTGTGTTGATGATCTCTCATTATTACTTTCGTTAAGCAGGTTAGACATAGGATACACATGAGCTTCTCATGACACTGGCTAGAGAGAATAATATCTGTGGGATGTGGCGAAATATATTCCCTTAAAATCGTAGGAATTTGATGTCTCAATTTAGAGAAGAATACTGTCGTGTGGGTTGTGACATTATGCGGTCTTGTAGAAAGGTACCTGCGTTTCGGAGCAACCTGCTGTATCCATCTTAGAGGCAACAGAGTAAGACTTGATGTTTGATGTTTTTTGTGACCGTGTGTCACTGATACAGTAATATAAACAGCCAACTAGATGCAACAATAATAATTTTATTCATAATTTCAATCAGCTCAACATGTTTCGGTGGACCGGGTAGCTCTGTCGATATAGCGACTGACTACGGGCTGGACGATCCGGGATCGAATCCCGGTGGAGGAGAGATTTTCCGCCCGTCCATGCCGGCCCTGGGGCCCACCCAGCCTCCTGTACAATGGGTACCGGTTCTTTCCCGGGGGTAAAGTGCGGCCGGGTCATGCTGCTGACCACTCACCCCCTTCTAGTACCGCGGTCGTGGAAGAGAAGAGCTATACCTCTACCCACCCTCTGGGCCACACTGGTCCTGTAACGGGATCACTTTACCTTTACCAACATGTTTCGGGCGATAATTTCGCCCATCCTCAGGCAGCATCGTCGGTGCTTTACACCACAGCTGTAAACACAGTCTAGTGCTCCTGAGAATGGGCGAAATTATCGCCCGAAACGTGTTGAGCTGATTGAAATTATTAATAAAATTATTACTGTTGCATCTAGTTGGCTGTTTATATTATTGTAACAGAGTAAGAATTGTGGATAATGACACTGCATAACTAAATTGTAGGCAGTACTTTGTTGGAAACGTCGGCAGACATCTACCGGACTGCACGCTGTCACTTCCAAGAAGTCACCGTTCTTTAACTAGACCTAGGATATTACTATTCCTGACTCTCGTGGACTTCCACACCCACACTTTGTTCCTAAGACACGTGTCTTGAGGATGTCATATAGTTTGCAACTCTGCGCTGTAACTGTTAAGGCTATTTAAAGACTGTTTAAATTACGAGTTTAATTTTAGTATTAATACAGATGGTGAAGTGCTGACGAAAAAGATGAAAGCCAAAGAAAACGAGGGAAATGGTAATGAATCTTGCGAGATTCATCTAAAACCTACGCGTCAGTACTGACCTAACAGGTATGTAAACAGGGGGTAATGGAATAAGGAAGCTATAAAGCGTGCGCAACAAATAAGGCACATTCTGGCTTTACTATTTTTTTTAATCATTTTCTTTCGTTTAGGGTTTATTTACGACTTACTTGTGTCCTTGTTTCTCCTCCATTTTTTTTCGAAGTCCTCTCTACTTATTCACACATTCTTTCCTCCTGTTTCCTTTATTAGTTTCCCCCTCTCTCTCTCTCTTTCTCTCTCCCTCTGAAACGTTCTTTGCCACAGCAACACTTTTAGCATAAAGACCAGCGGATGACGCTTTCCTCGCCCGAACATTAAAACTTACTCCAGCTACAATGGCCGCTGGTTGAAGGGGTGGTGAATTAATGATCGCTGCTAATTACACGATCATATCGCTATTGGCTACATAGATAAAAATGGTGGTAAGCGGGTCGTGGCCTTTGGGCAAGACGCCGTATCAAACTTTTCGCAAAAGGCTTGCATTAGATCTCCAGTCAAGATAGCGTGGGAGGGCAGTCAAGCCATCAAATGAGAAACACAAGACCAGAGCTTCACATCGAGCTGCTCAGTTCAGTTTCATCCTATTTTTAGGCCTACCCCCTAAGAAGCTGACAAGTTAAAACCACGCTCTGTGCTCGTTTTTCACACTCTGTAATGATACTGCAAAGAGAGTCTTTGAGACTTCCGCGCCCTGTGTAGGCCACTACACCGTACATGTAGCCAGGGTGAATGCTCATTCCACTTAAGTACTTTCCTTTATATTTTCCTCTTTTATGTCTGCGAAGAATTATGTAAATGTAGGCCGTATTTGGGAACTGCGTGTAGCCGCTTTATGTGCTGAAGCTCTTAACAGCCTTATGTGACACAATGCGCTTGCCTTGAATATGCTAACTGCAGTGCGGGCGTAGTCGTTGGAAACATTTCGATATACGGCGCGTCTAATCGCCAAAATGAGAAGTTGTACTGTCAGGCTCGGATCGCGAAAACTTAAGAACGAAGAGTATAAAAATATCAAATTCTGTCAGTGTGGAACGTAATACCTCAGAATACAAAAAATTGACTCAACTGAAATTATTTATTGGAAAATCAGAACGCTTTCAGCCCACCGCTGCCATTTAAATGAGATCGCCCTGCTGGGATATTACGCAGCATGGATTTGTAGTTATGTACCGACGTTTCAGGATAACCCATCGGTCCCATTTTAAAGGATCAAACAGTCCAAGAAGAGCTTCTTCTTGGACTGTTTGGACCTTGGATATGGGGCATATGAGTTGTCCCAAAACGTCTGTATATATAACTACCAATCTACGCTACGTAATATCCCAGAAAAGCGAAGATTTCTCAAATAAGAAAACGTTGAGGTGAATAAGACGAAATAAATACATCATTGTTACTTTCTGTGCGGTACTGCCTACCGTCTTCATTTTCAGGGTTTAGCGTTCTTCTTTGGCTGCTTCACCCCGGAGGTAAAATGAAAGAACTACGATTCTTCGAAAGGTACGAAACAACTCGCCCAGCGATGTACCTTCCTACCGAAAAGGCTCGGACCGTTACGTTCTAGTGTGCCTGGAATAGAAGAGACGATGTAAAGTGAAATCCAGAAACCAAGTAATCTTACGACCAATGTACGTGTTTCGCAACCTTTGAGAACTTACTCAAGCTTATGTGTTTTTCAGGACAGCAGAAAATGTTTCTGATAAAATGGCAGTTGTTTTTCTTACAAGAAGTTTACACCATGCCCTGAGCGTTTTATGTGTCAAAAGATCGGACAGTTCACGAAAAGTGTACGAAGCTTACTGGGATTATGTGGATGGTTAAGCAAAGAGCTACAGCTGTCTGTTCACCTTGCTCGGAATTAGCGTGTTTATTCCAGCAAGAAATACTCCTTGATGGATCAAAAGACGTACCTCGTGGTGTAATAAATATTTTTTTTAGCAATTTTAAACATGATGTTCATAAGAATTATACTTAGGAATTGAGTTTCTGCCTCTCAGTTTCATTTGTAAACATCAAATGGTTTGTGCTAACTGGAGAAATATAGCTGTTTTAACGACGGCCATAAGAAATATGTACCTACGTCTACACCTTGAGATAAAGCAAAACTTTTAATGCTAATGCATAAGGTAAACTATAGCATTCATTGTGCTTTAAGAATTAAAGCCAAGAAATGTTCTGAGGTGCTGAAAATTCGCGTTCCTACAACTTCTATTCCAAGCTGACGGTATTTACGACTTCACGCTGGTAATATGCCTAGAGTCTTGGCAATAATTCTTCTGATAAGTGCAATTTGTTTCACACCTAATTTTGAAGTGAACGTGCTTGAATTATGGTGTGCTTAAAGGAAATGCGTGTTTGATACGTCTTGTTGTTCAGCTTTCTTAATTATTTTATTGAATGCTGTTCCTCGAAATTCGTTGCTCAGTTCCTTCTAGGACGAAGTTTTGTTTCATGAAAGGTTCCGGAGGATTACGTTGTTTTAGGTATGTGTACCCAATTCACAGCATACGATTTAACCCTTATCCTGTTAACGTGGAGAATATGATGATCTTATAACGCCAGCAGATGGCAGATGGGATAAAACTCGGCGTTTAAATGGTTAATGGTTTCTTATAAACTTTAGCTGTGTCCATCTTTTCACACCTCTTTGGTAGAAATATCAAGGAGAATGGGATAGGCGGATCGTGTGGCACGTATGGGGGAGAGGAGAGTTCTTACAAGGTTTTGGTGGGGAAACCTGAAGGAAAGAACCCATTTAGAATTCCTAGACGTAGATGGGAAGATAATATTAAAATTAGTCTCCAAGGTATATGCTGGAAGGGCGCGAACTGGATTTGTCTGTCTCAGGATAGGCACAGTTGGCAGGCTGTAGTGAACGCGATGATGAACCATCGGATTCCTTAAACATGTGGGGAATTTCTTGTCTATCTCAGAATTGTTAGCTTGTCAAGAAGGATTCTGCTCGTGTAGTTGTTTGTTTGTTTTTTAGGTTGTTGGTAGCTTGTTTGATTGATTGGTGGAGTGCGCTTCCAAGTCTGATCTTCCGTTCTCTTTTACGGTAGCTTTTCATATTCCTGTCTAAGGCCTGGTTGCCTTGACCACCTGCCACGTATCAGCATGTGACCTCTGGCCCCACTGCTTTGCTCTCAGCACCAGTCAACGCAAAATTGTGACATACCTTAACAGACAGAATCTCCTCTAATTGAGACAGTCTTGACGGTAACATACTGAGGGATTACTAAATCATTTATTTTACGCGCGGAGTGACTCATTCCAAAGGCTATTGTTCAAATGTTCAAGCTGCTTTTATAACAAAGTGTCTGGACTGCGGCCAATCTTCGTTTGGAACACTTTGGAGGGCGATGCATACTTTTCCTGCCCCAATCTGTTGTATATGTACCGAAGTGTGTGTGTCTGAATTACTTAGATTCCTGCAGCTGTGGTACGAAAATTTAACTTTATCTCGAAGTTAACTGCAAAAATGTCCGCAACAACGTGTGGGACATATCGAAATGGAAAGGCGGTAGGAGTTAAAATGACAAGGTTTTTGTACTTCTGTTTGTTAGGAGAGTACAAATATATTGCATTAAAGTGGACAAAGACGTTGTTCTAAAGCGTCCTTTTTTTGGGGGGGGGGTATAGAAGTTGGTTTGCTAAGTGCACGTAACGAGCACTGAAATATAATTCTATATAATTTTTATATAATTACCGGGGTGCTGATAAGTCCTTAGCCCGACCAGGAAGGAAACAAGCTCGGAAGCATGTCAGGGACGCACGCAATTTCAACAACATCGAGACGCGAGCTGTTATCAAGTTGTTTTTCCTGCAAGGCAAGGCGCCGAAGGAAATTCACATCATTCTGACATAAACATTAGCTTATTTCCTTCCTGGTCGGGCCAAGGACTTACCAGCATCCCTATATATATATATATATATGTGTGTGGGCCGGGTAGCTCAGTCGGTATAGCGACTGACTACAGACTGGACGGTCCGGGATCGAATCCCGGTGGGGATGAGATTTTCCGCCCGTCCAGACCGGTCCTGGGGCCCATCTACCCTCGTGTACAATGGGTATGGGGTAGAGTGCGGCCGGGGCGTGCTGCTGACCACTTACCCCCTTCTAGTGCCGCGGTCATGGAAGAATAAAGATACAAGATGCCTCTACCCACCCTCTGGGCCACACCGGACCCGTAACGGGAAAACGTTACCTTTTATATACATAATTTTTATGCCGCATCCATGTAAAACTTTGTCGTTCGTATTTACAGTGTTCGAGAACAACTTGCTAAGAAAAATATTGCACGTAAGATGTTTAAAATTGCAGGATCGTTAGTAACACTTTCTAGTGAAGAAGGTGTGTGGCCGTCAAGATTTGTTTTTACACTTCGCCATTCAAGAAGCATGGAGTGAACTGCAAGATATGAGGAATAGATAGATATAGTTCAGCGCATAGTATATATTAAATTACAGTGAGTAACAGCAAATAGTAGTATATAATTCCGCCATTTTTCTATAGGCGAAGAGAATGTTCTGAAATCACAACGGTCAGATGTCACACTAAGAATGGAACCCAAAACGTTAGATTTATATCGTATGTGATTATAACTCAGAGAACAACAAGAGCAAGGTTTTTTTTTCATCGCGGTAATTATTTTCCCTCCTCTTGATAACCGTGTGTAAAGAAGCGCGGTGCAGTCTTACTTGCATTAAAATGGAGACACAAAATTCTAAAGAGACGACAGTATTAGTTGTACGATTTTCATGTGTTGCTAAAAGCATATTTCAACAAGTTTGTCCGAACGATTATTCTTCGGTTTTTCCATCATCCGGGTAGATACATTCGTCTTCAATATGCATTGATGATAGAGGCAGTAGTTTTTTTACGAAACAGAGGTGCCCTTCTACGCGACGACGTGGCGTCGTATGCCAGAACACCGCTGTGTTCATCATCATCATCATCATCATCACCGTGACAACTTCAGATTCTACTTTACAAATTTAATTCCACGCCTGATTTTCTCAATTTCCTATATATATATATACCTTACATCTTTCCTTCGATGTTACTTAACGTTAGTAAGTGACAGAGCGGTTTTAACTTACACAGATACTGAAAGAAATGTCGAAAAATTCGCGTACGGAAATGTGTTCAGCTGAAAATATTCATGGCAGAGCGAGTACAGCCGTAGGCTTCAATACTTGAGCTGAGTTGCAGGCTGGGGGACAGAGCGTCAGATGCAGCCTGCAATGGGCGAGAATTGGATCAATATTGAACGTGGATAGAATATCGTAAGTAATGCTGCGTCCCTGCGGCAAGGGACACTGCAGCTTTCTTACATCATTCGATCTTAATTTTTGGCTATTTAAAAGGATTCACAGCAGTGAAGTTCAAATGCACGGCCATACAGCGATTATCTAAAGTTCTGATATAGTTGATACGTTTGTGTATTACTTGTTATTTAGGGAATGTAATTTTGAGCTCAAAACGTATGAACTTCCTGAAATCAGATATTCGTTTATTTTATCACTCTATCAGTCATATGAGTATAACTACCTTGATAACAATGGAGGTTTAGTTAATTGAAAGAAGATAATTTGGAGCAACCAGGTGGTACATCCCTTTCCAAAAACGCAGCCACTTGTGTATTCAGCACTAATTCCCACCATTTGTGGCTGAACCTTAAATTCCAGTTCCCCTTATTAAAAGATCCGCGCGTTACCTGAGGCAGTAACGAAATTACTCCAAATTTTCCATAGCAAGAAATTACTAAAACGAATAATTTGTTTTAATTGCTCGTTATTAGTTATCAGATCCAAGATACACTATTGTTAGGCTATGTACCTATATACACACATTGTTATATATGATACTTCATGAGACGTATTTCTTCTCTGAGTAATCGTAAGAGATATACAATTCAGGGAATTATGCAGAATGTACGTATGAGTAGGCCTATATATTGTCATGAGAGAGTGCAACTCCTGTATCCCTCCAGGTACCTGGTCTTTTGTTACTAGAGACAGATTAGCCACTTCAACACTGATCCTATATATATATATATATATATATATATATATATATATATATGTACAAAATGTTAAGAACTAAAACTTTAATTATTGGATAATATTAAATTTTAAAAGCAATAAGTCTGACATGCATACGTGTCATAGAATGCTTTTTTGTATACACAAATGTAAGTTAATTTATTTGCATTCAAAGATCCATGAGGTGTCGTCATTCCTCATTATGAGAGTGTCCAGCGATGGTGTACCAACTGCACTGTGAGAGTGAACACTCTGTGTATTCGTTGTAAACTTGACACTGTTTTTAGGGTGTCAGGATTGGTTGCCAAGTGATACATTCTATTCTACTTGTCTCTCCTATCTCATCATAATATCAGCAGTTCATAACACGTTATGAAGCTCGTCGTACGCGTTTTTCTCCTGCTTGTTCTTACCTCCTTTCTTCCCAGGTCCAAATACTCTCCTTTGCAGCCTGTTCTGAAACAAGCCAGTAACTGTTTCACGTTACGTGCGACTTCCAATTTAATTAGCATCTTTTGAGAAATGCAATAAGCCGTGTATTTCGCCGTTAATTTTATTCACGAACGCTCCAGTTGCACACATTTTACTCTAATAATGATGATAATCTGCGACATATCCTATAGAAAACGTGTTGAGCACTTAGCTGCAGCCCTTATCATTCTAATTGCACTGCCATAAGTTGTGTTGACGTAATCAGGTACAAGGGTTCTGTATACTTGGCGGGCCGAAACTGTGCGCGTATTAATCCTGAAGGATTACTGTACTGACATTTGTTAACAGGTACACATTATTATTTCAAACTAGGGAAAACCATCACAAACATGCAGGAAGATATCGGTCTGTACTTGAAATATAGAGCTCTTGTTAATGACAAGCGAGACACTACAGAGAAATCGTCATAATGTATTACTTAATTGTCCACAATGCATATGAGGTTTGTTTAGGAAAATAAGACATGGCCGTCACCTGGTTTTGTTACCTCATATATAATTTGGTAGGCAGGCGCCTACCGAAATAAGCGGCTGCACTTCCCTTGAAATTGTGATCTTCGACACGTAGAATTCTCATATTTCAGTCAAATATATTAACATCCACTAAGATAGTTGAAGAATAAGAGACCAACTTGATGTCACTATTTATTAAGTTTTAGTTCACTTCTTCTATGCTCAACATGTTTCGGACATTAATACATCCGTCGTCAGGAGCTTGCGACTTTTCTATTGTATCACCACATTGGTTGTGTGTTCTTGTTTCGATGTGTATTGGAGTTTTGGTGTGGCTGGTTGGGGTGGTATCCGTGTGGAAGGTTGAAGCTTGCTACACGGATACCACCCCAACCAGCCACACCGAAACTCCAACACACATCGAAACAAGAACATACGACCAATGTGGTGATACAATAGAAAAGTCTCAGGCTCTTGATGATGTATGTATTAATGTCCGAAACAGGTTGAGCATAGAAGAAGTGAACTAAAACTTAATAAATAGTGACATCAAGTTGGTCTCTTATTCTTCAACTATCACAATGATGCGCGGTCCAATATGCATAAGATCCACTAAGATTTTTAAATGGTCATTATAAAGCGCAGCAAAATTTTAATTACTTAAAACCAAAAATCCAGAAATATTTACATAAATGTAATTAAGTAAAATGAAAATGCGGAACTATTTATGTAAAATTAATAATATAAAATTAAAATGCATAAATATTTGTTTGCCCCAACGTTACTTCTCAAGACAGTAAATATTCCTGTAACATTTATTGCGTTTAAATTACATGTTTTTAGACAAACAATATTTTGTTTTAAATTGATCAGTAACTACGAAACTTAATTTTACAAAATCAGTAGTAGGGTTACGTGGATTTCATACGCCGCGCCTTCTGTCCAAAACGTCTCTAAATTTTCCCTTTGAAAATTCGATAGTGTCAGTGTTAGGGAAGGCCGTGGGGAAGATAAAGCATTGTGGAACAGTTCCAAATGAGATGGAGGTTGTCACTGACTGACTAGTTGGTATGAATGACGTGCCATCTGCACGAGGATGTATAGCCAGCTATGTGTGTTTTGACGATGATGAGAGACAGAATGGTCATTTGGATAAATCTGTGAAAAGCGTCAAAGTTCCTAAAGAACTCATAAAAGACGCGCATCGAACTGTCACACCACAGTCGAAAAAGTGCTTAAATAAAATGCGGTCAATAATGCCGTTTAAACTTGATGCATTTGCTTCTGCGAGAATGATACTAGAACTGCAGTGTTTGAGGCACACTGGCCTGTCAAGAGGTTAAAATAGTTAAACAATGACAATTGCGGATAAAATAGACCGGCTACTGCTTACGTAATACATACATACCTATATACATACATGCATACGTACATACATGCGTGCGTACGTCCGTACATACATACATACATACGTACACACACGTGTGTGCATATACATACACGTACACATAAACATATGCATAAATATTTCTACTGTTCCATCACGACACCTTCTTTACTTCCAGCGCTACCTATTTCTTTTCTCGATTTGAAACTTTACTTTGCTCTTCCATGTCTCCGCCAGCATTGTACAAATTACTTATGTAATTGCTTCACATATTACTGAATATACCTTCGAGCGTTTTGAAGAAGTCCGATAAAATACTTTGAATTGGAAGAGTTTTCAATATGTGTAATTCTTTACTCATAACATAATTTATTTCCGTGGATAACACATGTGCCTGAAAACCAGATATTCTGAGACCGGATTTAACTTAAAAATTAAATATTTTTACGCTTAGCGTTCATTTGCCAGTTTTCTGAAGATGTGCGTTTTGGAATCAGATTCTATTTATCTTTCGACGCGGATTATAAATTTTGAGGGTTAAAAAGGCCCAGTACAAGTTATTTTGACTTTGTTGTGTCTGATGTCGTTTAGTGCCGAAGTGGGGGGGGGAGTGGGTTGAGATAAATTAGTGAGTTGTGTAAGCTATGAGAAGTGTGTGGACGACGACTGCAGCTGTTTTTGTGCTCTGTGTTCGCTGTGTCTTACGATACAGCGAACTGTGTTGTTGCCTCGTAGCTCGGGGCCACCTCCGAAATAGATACAGAGTGGATTAACTTGGCAAGAAAATAGGGAGAGGGCGGAATAACTTTCGTACTTTGGAATTACTTCATAAAAAATTGTTCTCTTTCCCTGAAGTCTCCTACTGTGATTCACCAGCATTCTTTTGCGTTTAGCTTTTGAGCTTCAGATTGTGTATTGATGCCAGCCTTATATATTTCTGCTGCTCTTGTTTAGGGCGCAGGAATTTCTGGATAAAAAGCACGTATATAGTCTTCATTTTTCTGGGATTATGTTGGCGTGTCACTGGGCAGTAAGTTCGCGGCGTTTCGAAGAAATGTATTGCCTTATTCAAGGACGTGTAAGCGTGAAAATGCGGCGGACAGCGGATTTCTCAAATTGCCTGCACTTAGACCCGTGCCGTTATGGTTCATGCCTCAGAATGTATTTCTAATTAAACTGATTTAATCTGTGTGTTTCTGCCCCCCAGTACATTTCCCCACTATATACCATATTAATAATACTTCTGGTGCTTTCTGTTGGCTCGAACGAAAGGAAATACTTTGTTACAATATTAATCATAAATTTGTGAATATCAGTGCATGTCTCCCATTTAAGGAATACTTATTTGGTTTGGCTTCAGAGAATGCTGGCTGTCGCTCGGTTCAGAGCTTTTTGTCTGCAGCTATCTATCCAAAAATATAAAATTTGCAACATACAGAACTATAATTTTGCCGATTGTTTTATGTGGGTGTGAACATTTGTCGCTCACATTGAGGGAGGTCCATAGGTTAAGGATGTTTGGGAACAGGGCACTAAGGAGGATATTTGGACCTAAGAGGGACGAGGAAACAGAGAAGTGGAGAAGGCTACATAATGATGAGCTTTATCATCTCTACGCCTCAACAAATATTGTTGGGTTCATCAGAACTAGAAGAATGACATGGGTGGGTCATGTAGCATTTATTATTATTTATGCATACAGGTTTTTGTTGAGAAACATGAGGGAAAGAGAATACTTGGTAGACATGAGCATAGTTGGGAGAGTGGTATTAAAACGGATCTTCAAGGAGTGAGAAGCGACATGCACTGGTTTGATCTGGCTCAGAGTAGGCATAGATGGTGTCTGTTGTGAATGCGGTAATAAGCCTTCATTTTCCATGAAATGATGAGAATTTTTCGACTAGTAAAGGACCTATTAGCTTTTCAAGAAGGACCCCTTCTCATTGAGTTGTTTATTTGGTTTTTCGGCTGGTCACATCCATTCGCGGGGCGTATATCCAGGTTCTGTACCCAGTCTGTTGATTCTTTGCTTTTGTCCCAATTTTCCTATCGCTCTACTCCTATACAGACATGAGGTAAGTAACCTCAATACTTGTGACAGTGTAATTGCAATAACCATTAAACTGTCGTAATAGCTGTGTCCGGTACGGCTTCCGATTTGTTTCAGCCAGGTCTGTTCTGTGGCCCGCAATCTTTCCTCACTCTGCAACTTCCTTTGACAACATCTTTAGCTGAAATGTCTTGCATGAAGTGTTGGAACGAAACACCAAGCGAATTAAAATATCCTTACAGCTGTCTGTCATACACCATTCGTTCCACGGTGTTCCCACCGACGTCTCCTAATAACTATTTTTAATTTTTTAAGTACGCAAATAATATTTTCCTGCAAGATGAATGTCACCAACAGTATTGCATTTTTCGTTACCTTTATCTCTGAACGCAGTGACCACTATACATATACTACACACCAGTGTAGTGGACAGCGCTTAGCGACAGAAATGGGCAAATGACTTGGAGACAACTGTCATTGAAACTGTGTCCAACTGTCAATTCTAAAGTCGACACAGATGGGGCAGGTGATTTGTGTCTCCTCCGTGGGGGGTCTCTGTGTTATCAACACCTACGCGACCTACACTGTTTTGATCTGAAAGTCTCGGTTAATATGATGACCATTCATCACTTCATGAATTTCTGTACCTTAAATTTACGCCAATGAAGCCTGCACTAGTAACCAAAAAAATCGTTGATTTCAAGTCTGACGTCTGACTGATGTAAACTTTATTATTGAAATATATATATACATATAAAAATCATTGATTTCAAGTCTGACGTCTGACTGTATAATGTAAACTGTATTATTGAAATATATATAAGTTGGAGGGTGAGGTGTTGACTTGGAGCAAGATTAAAATACATTGAAGTATTTCCCAAAGGAATTGTGTTCTGAAATGTGATTCCAATATAATATTTCATGTGCCTTTTCCCCTTATTCTTGCACTTCTCTCCCCTTGTTGTCTTCAGTGTTTATACTTTAGTTACATAGATGGTTGGGGGGGGGGGGGCGGATTCCCCTTGGAAACTACCCAGAGGCTGTTTTAATTTTTTATGTTCCTTTTCCCCTTATTTTTGCACTTTTCTCCCCTTTTTTTCTTTGGGGTTTATACTTTAGTTTAAAAGATGGTTGGGGGGGGGGGGGCAGAATCACCATGGCAACTACCCAGAAGCTGTTTTAAATTTTCAAGTGCAGTAATGTACAATCTCTGTTAGAGGGGAGAGAGCACGGCATACTGGGAGGTTCGGTAATGGATTTTGCACTTTGTACTTTCTCGGTTGCTTTGAAACACGTTTGCAATAATAAGCCTGTGGAACATTTTTATTCAAATAAATTTTCGGCCAACTTTATTCCAGCATGCTCCTGTGTTCGTTCGTAAATTTAGATGACAAAGAAGGGATCAGATATGAGGGGTGTTAACTGTCGTAGCGTGTTTTGATTCCAGCATGCGTCTCTGCCCGTCGCTTTTGACCAAAAAAATAGAGCTCATATCGGTGGTATTGACAGTCGTAGCGGATTTTAATAATTCTTTCTCCACACCAAACAAAGTTTTCGTGTCATGCTTCTCCCCATTACTCTAGAGCAAACAGTTGAATATTTTTGCGTCTAAGGACCAAGTCACATTCGTTAATTCAACTAAATCGCACTCATTGTGTCCGTCATTTGTACTGTATGAGGTCTTTTGTGTCTCTGGGATTCACGAACTAGCAGTAACTTGTATCGTGACGCTACGTAGCTGAGTGTTACCAGTGCAATATTTGTGGTCTTGGCCGTGTAATTTCAAGTTGTAGCAGGATGAAAGCGTTTTGAGGCGCATTCACAAAACTTCGAAAAGCGTCTTTTCGCTCCGATATGTCTATCTGTATGTTGGCATGGAAAAACTAGGCTGCCCTTGAAAGGACTTTCATGAAATTTGATATTGCAGTATTTTTCTAAAATGTGCCGAAAAAATTCGAGTTTCATTAAAATCTGACAATAATAACGGTTACTTTACATTAAGACCAATATACACATTTATAACATCTGGACCAGTTCTTCTTAGAATGAGAATGTTTAATATAATTTGTAGAAAAAATCAAAACACACATTTTATGTTCCATGACGATTTTTTTTAGAAAGTTTAGCCCTTTATGAGATAATGCGGAAAAATATCGTAGAGTCAGGCAGGTTACAAATGACAATGTGGTGCTTGCGCTTTGCATGCTGGATACCTAAGGCTACAAACACACACAATATGCAAAAATGGTTGCATAGGCCTCAATGTTACGCTATACGTACAATGCCTATCGTGTTTAATTTTAATCCCTATAACTCCAGTAAGGCTGAAGGCACACTGATGAAAATAATCCAGTCGATAACTCACGAATATGCTGCAACAGTCAAACCCTCAGGTTCAATTCATTGGACTTAGCTCACAAAGAGACCGATGTGTACGGGAATTCAACAGCGAACAAACGGATCAGTGTTAGCAGCTTCGTATTTAATCGGCCTCTGTTCGAGTTTGTTATACGCCTGCAGACGAACCGAATGAAGTTCAGATTAATCGAATGGAGTGTCTCTCGCTAAGCTACTACATACACGGACCCTCAGTCCACTGGCCTGGACTAGACTCATACTTCATGACACAGCTACCGTATTTAATGTAATATCGTTTCTCATATTTCCTTTAAATTCATTTTACTTCGAAATGATTATTAATTAAGAAATTTAAACATTCTTTCTTGCAACCAAATATTATTATTCACAGTTTTCACGGTTTTTTACTATCTACATTACTGTTTTATGTGACGTGATTTCGTGCAGTCCGCAACATTGATAGGGACGTGTTAATAAGTTCGCCTTGTCACTTTTCTCACGACCGTAACTTTAGCGAGAAATTTTGTCACTGAAGAAGAAAACTGTTTTCATTTTGTATGTTAAGGTTTACACGACTGATTAATTTTTAGAAGAAAGCGACATACTAAAGCGGAGCACCTCAGAATTTCACTTTCAGCCTATCGCCCATTGATCAAATTATGTAACCAGTTGAATAAGTATAGGAGTCTTATGTTTATTGGATCGTGCATCATATTGATAGTTGAGTAAAGAGAGACCAACTTGATGTCACTTGCTTTATTATTTCTTTATTTAATGCTCAACATGTTTCGCATGTTAATACATCCATCCTCAGGAGCTTGCGACTTATTTGTTGAGTTATTTCATGGG
>Ga0123357_10002546_pt1 | contig 20418 bp, 18 predicted proteins | sample TergutEmb28metaG_FD_89873 | JGI IMG/M metagenome (GOLD analysis project Ga0123357, IMG submission 89873) | Embiratermes neotenicus P4 segment gut microbial communities from Petit-Saut dam, French Guiana - Emb289 P4 | ecosystem: Host-associated > Arthropoda: Insects > Digestive system > Gut ... | reverse complement strand
TTGGCGGCACCCTCGGCGAGTCCGCTGTGCATGTCTTGCGCGCCTTGTTTCATGCTGTCCATGCCGTCAGCGAGTTTGGTCGCACCTGTGTATGCGGCGGTCGCGCCTGTCACGAGGTTCGGGATGTTGCTCTTCATCGTCGTGACGCCGGTTTGCAAATTGGTGAGACCGTTGATTTCGTTGGTCGCACCGGTCTTTAGCTGTGTTAGCCCGGTAACTTCGTTGGTCGCACCTGTCTTGAGCTGTTTGGCCCCGCTGACGAGTTTCTTCACGTTGCTTGACGCTGTTGCCAAACCGGCTTTGAGGTTGCTCGTTCCGGTGGAGAGTTGCTGCGCGCCTGCCGAAGCCTGTGCAGCGCCGGAGTCGAGCCCTTGAGCGGCGGCGGCGAGCTGGTGAATCATCGCTTGTCGTTGCGGGCCGGGCATGGTGTTGTAGCCCTTGTCGAGTTGGGTGAGTGCTTGGGAGAGCTGATCCGCTCCTCCAGCGAGCGTCTTGAGGTTGCTGGCCATGGTGTGCGCGCCACTATCAAGTTTGGCTGCGTTAGCGGAAGCGGTCGACATACCTGTCTGTATCGCAATTGCACCGCCATAGAGGTTGTTTGCTCCGGTGGACAGTTTTTTCGCACCGTCGAGTGCGCTAGTTGCTCCGGTGGACAGTTTTTTTGCACCGTCGAGCGCGGTACTCGCACCTGCGGACAATTTTGATACGCCCGATGACAGGTCGGCTGATTTGGTTTTTAGGGTAGACAGCCCGTCGACGAGTTTCCCCGTATTGTCTTGCGCAGCGGTCGCGCCATCGACGAGCTTCACTGAGTTATCGGCAGCTTGTTGAAGGTTGTCATGTAGGTCGTTGAAGTGGATATACACGTTTTGGAGGTACTGCGAGGTGACATTCTGCGTTACCTCGTTGGCGATCGACGTAGCCATGTTGTCAGCGATTGTGCCGACCATGTAGTTGAGGGCATCATTCGTCGTGACCGTAAGCACGGCCTGGCGCGGGTTTGTCGGAGTAGCCGTGGCAGTGGATGTCGCATCGGCGGAAAATGTCTTGGGTACGGTCAGGACAACGTAGTAGCGTCCGTCGGCCAGTCCTTGCGCGGCAGCGTCGCTGGTTGTCTGTGTCCAGGTGAAGTTCTCTCCATCGGCGTTGACGCTTGATGTCGGGTCGGACAAGTTGTCGACGATCGTTTGTCCCAAATTGACCGTTGTCGAGCTGGTGCTGGAGCTATCGGTCGAGCTCGTGTCGGTGAGCGTCACGGCGACATCTTCGTTGACAACAGCGGCAGGAACATCATTGAGGCGGTGGATCGGGTCCGCCATCGCCCACACGAGCATCCCGGCGAACACCGCCGGGACGAGTGCCAGGATCACCACCGTCACCACGCCTTGGATGGTCTGGCGGCGCTTGGCCAGCGCCTCATGTCGAGGACTTCCGGCGTTCGGATGCGGGTTGTAGGCCTGCGACTGACCTTCTGACATCAGCGTGCTCCTTCTTGTCTCGCAATGCCTCGGAGGGTGATCCTTCGATCGTTATGCTACGATAAGCGTAGCGCTACGGACTGAGTTGCGAAAGTGCTTGTCGATCCTCCTTAGCAACGGGAGGCACTACGGTAGACGTAGCGAGTCCACATGAGGAGGCGAAGCGCCATGGTACCGACACGGACAGATGAAGGCCCTGGCCGCCCAGGTGCCGTTCACGAACGCCAGCGTCGTCAAACGGACGACAAGATCATGAACGCTGTCTTACAGATCATCCGCAGTTCCGGCCCCAACGCCGTGACCATGGAGGCAGTCAGCGCACTATCTGGGGTAGCAAAGACCACGCTTTATCGCCGCTATAAAGACCGTTACGACCTGATGGAAGACGTAGCGAGCCGCATCACGCCGGTAACCTATCCCCCCACAGGCCTCACAGCGGACAGCCTTGCCCAGATGGTCAGGGGCCTACAGGATACTTTCGAGTCACAAGTGGGTTACGCCTTCGTCGGCCATCTACTCGCCAGTAGCGATGACTTCATGGTGGCATGGCGAGAAAAGATCATTAGTCCGCGCATTGTTGCATTACGCAGCTTCTTTGAGCGAGGGGTTGCGGATGGCGTCTTGCGGGCCGATGCCGACTACCAGATGCTGATCGAGTTCATCATGGGCGGCGCTGTTATGTGCGCCGCGCTACGCGGCCATGTACCCGCCGACTGGGCTGAGGACGTTGCGCAAACCGTCTGGCCCATCATCGCCGCAGCACACTGAAACCTCACGAACTAGCGCAAGGATGGTGAATGCATGCCGAGGCCGTATCTGTCGCCAGTCTTTACAGAGAGTGGCATGCAACAGGCAGGCTTGATTCCTGGTCCATCAATGTTAGTACGGTTCAGAGGCCCGTGCTCGCAATCCTTCGGCTGGACTTGGAGGCATGTGGGCGCATCAGATGTGTCCGTTTGCCCATGAGCAAAGCGGTGAGGTTCGGCATTGAATTGAATGCTGTTTTGCACCAAGGCGGGAACGCGTCGCCAGAGCCATCACAGTCGCACACCATGCGTAGCAGTCATGATTTCGCGGTTGAGCCTGGCGTGTCATTTTGTGCCCAGACTGTAACGGCTCGCAGAAGTTTCGCACCTGGGGCCTATGACTGGGTGTAGTTGTTCGCGAACCTGGATGGCTTAGTGAAACTCACGAACGACAGAGTGCTGTTGCAAAGATGGTTGGAAGCTTCTCGGTACTTCTTCGGCGCTGCGATCGGTGATGAAGGGCCAGCAGGGCTACATGATCCAAGCACCGGCAACGGAGCGATGGGCTGCCGAGACGATGCCGGAGGGCACGTCGCTGCACAAGTTGGGGTTTCGGGAGTCGCCGGGACCGGGTGAGCAGGTGCGGACTCGGATCATCAATGTGAAGCCGGCCTATGTGTGGGACGTATGCCAAACCGACGGCGACCCGGCTAGGCGGTCCGGTTCAGTGTGTGGGGGTTTTCGCGCATACCTAAGATTCCGGCAATTTGCCGTACGATAGAGGCATGTCAGCCACCACGAGCACAGAACGCGTCGAGTTCCGCGTGAGCGCGGAGCTCAAACAGCAGCTTGAGCAAGCGGCGTCAGCCGTTGGCTTGACGGTCGCCGCGTTCGTCAAAGATGTGGCTTTGCGCACGGCCCGGCAGACCATCCGCGAACAGCAGCAGCTCCAGCTTGATGCAGAATCGTGGGACGAGTTCCGCGCCGCCGTCGACCGTCCTGGGCAGGTCGTACCCAGATTCGCCGACCTGTTGGAGGCCCCGTCGGCCTTCACGAACGCGTGAGCAGCTTCAGCCAGCCGCGTGCTCTGGTGAGGGGCGACGCGGTGTCGAGGTTCGACTGCGGCGTCGCTTCGTTGAACAAGTGGCTGAAGAACCAGGCGATCCGCAATCAAGACAGTGGTGCCTCCCGCACTTTCGTGACGGTCGCGCAGGATGGCGTCATCGGCGGCTACTACTGTTTGTCGTCTTTTTCGGTGGCTCGCTCGGAGGCGGGCCAATCCGGGATGGGGATGCCCGACCCGGTGCCCGTCACCCTCATCGGACGGCTCGCCGTCGACCTCCGGTTCACCGGGCATGGGATCGGTCGAAGCCTGCTGAGGGATGCGGCGTTGCGTGCGGTCCAGGCTGGCCTCCACGTCGGCAGCGCAGGGATTCTCGTCCACGCCGAGGGTGAGGGTGTGGTCGGTTTTTATGAGCGATTCGGGTTCAGGAGTCTCCCTGGCCGCGCCGCCACACTCCTGCTGACCATGAATGACGCCTGCACCACCATCGCATCCCAGGGGTGACGGTGCTAGGTTCGCTAGCGGGCGCTGCGGGTGAAGCGTTTGTGGTCGAGTTTTGCCAGGTAGTCTTTGCGCAGGGCGCGGCGGCTTTCGAAGAAGTACAGGTCGCTGCGAGACAGCTTGTTGTCGTCTGTTTTGGCGCGTAGTAGTTCGAGGGTGCAGCATAGGTCGGCCACTTGGAACAGGCGGTACTGGGAGGGCAGTACGCGGCGGAATTCTACGTCGAAGAAGAATCCGTTGAGCAAGGTGTTGAGGACGTCGGTGATTTCGGCTTGGCCGTTGTCGTAGTAGACGAGCACTTGGTCGAAGGACAGCAGGTAGGCGGCGTTGTCGCGTAGGAAGATGGCCAGTGCGCGTGCGATGGCGCCTTTGAGTATGAGGCGGTTGGGGTGTTCGCGTTTGCGGAAGGTGAACGCCTGGTAGGTGACGGGAATGTGCTGGGCGAACGTGAACAGCCGCGTGAATTCTTTCACGCGTGTCGGGAGCGGCAGGCCACGGTATTCGTCTTCACCGCGGATCGCGGCCCCTGAATGGATGGGATGTTCGGGGTCGAGGCCGTTCGCCGACAGTTGGGCATCCAGGTGGGCGAGGGCTTTGCTGATGTCGTGGTTCTGCTCGTGAAGCACGACGGCGACGACGTAGTAGTCCGATTCGGTGCCGAAGTCGCCGGACTCGTCGACGAAGATGCTCAGCGTGGTCAATTGCCCCTCCAGACAAAAGGAAATGGCGGGGGACTTCCCCCGCCATGATGTGGACCTGGGTCTTTCGACCAGCCCAAGTGGTTTCAACTTACATGGCGGAAGCCGTCTGGGCAAGGGGCCGCTCAGTTGCCGCCAGGCAAAAGAAAGTGGCGGGGGGTTCCCCCCGCCATGATGTGGGCCCGGGTCTTTCGACCAGCCCAAGTGGTTTCAACTTACATGACGGAAGCCGTCTGGGCAAGGGGCCGCTCAGTTGCCGCCAGGCAAAAGAAAGTGGCGGGGGACTTCCCCCGCCATGATGTGGGCCCGGGTCTTTCGACCAGCCCAAGTGGTTACAACCTATCTGTCGGCAGCCGTTGAGACAAGGGCGTGTTTCCGCTCGGCGTGGGGAGTAGCCGGGAGGCAGCAAAGCGCCTACCCTTTGTTTCATGGCGACCCGCGCGTCTTCCCCACCGCGGAGCCGAACCGGCGCGTCTGCGCGTCCGGCGGCTACCCGAACGGCAGGAAGCAAAAAGAGTCCAGCCCGCCCCAAGGGCGGCGGGCAACCGGCGCAACCCCCCGTCGGCGTGCGGGCGTTGAAGGCCACCGGGCGCGGGCTCGCGGCGGCGTGGCGCGGGTTGGGCCATCTGCTCGGCGGGGGAGCGCGCGCCATCGGCGACGGCCCCCGCGACCTGGCTCCCGAATTGCGCCGCGACGGGTGGGGGCTGCTGCTGGTCATCGTCGCGCTGGTGACAGCGGGCGAATTCTGGTTCGGGCTTCCCGGCGCGTTCGGGGCGGCCATCAACATCGGCGTGCGGACGGTGGTCGGCTCGCTGGCCTACGTCGTCCCGGTGTTCGCCGTGGCGATGGCGTGGCGCACGATGCGGCACCCGGAGCGCAACGGGTCGGCGGGACGCCAGGTGGTCGGCTGGATATTGGCGCTGCTGGGGTTGCTGGGCATCATCCACATCGCGTTCGGGCTGCCGCGCGGCTCCGACGCCGCCGCCGTGCGCCAGGCGGGCGGGTACGTCGGGTTCATCGCGTCGTCGTTCCTGGCCGATCTGGTGACGGTGTGGCTGGCCGTCCCGATCCTGGTGCTCGTCATGGCGTTCGGGGTGCTCGTCATCGTCGGCATCCCCGTCCACGACATTCCGGGGCGCGTGCGCGGGCTGCGGGAACGCTTCGCCCGCGAGCCGAAAGACCTCGACGGCTACCACGGCGACCAGGCGTACGAGACGCCGTTGATCGACGACGACCCGCCGCCAGCCGACGATGCCGCCGCCGACGACGGGTGGGCGGACGGCCAGCCAGGCAAGGTCACCGCCGGCCTTCCGCCGAAAACCGCCAAGCCGGAACTGGACGCCCCCATCCCCTCGGGCGAACCCCTGCGCGCCGAGCAGCCGATGCTCTCGGGCGACCTGGTCTACGCGCTGCCCGACGCGGCGCTGCTCAAGCCCGGCACGGTTCCGAAGGCACGCACGCAGGCCAGCGACGCCATCGTGGGCGCGTTGTCGGGCGTGTTGCAAGAATTCGAGGTGGACGCGACCGTCACGGGGTACACGCGCGGCCCCACCGTCACCCGGTACGCCGTGGAACTGGGGCCTGGCGTCAAGGTCGAACGCGTCACCGCGCTCACCCGGAACATCGCCTACGCCGTCGCGTCCGCCGACGTGCGCATCCTGTCGCCCATCCCTGGCAAATCGGCCATCGGCATCGAGATACCCAACGCCGACAAGGAGATCGTCTCCCTGGGCGACGTGCTGCGTTCCAACCGGGCGCGCAACGACCAGCACCCGTTGACCGTCGGGCTGGGCAAGGACGTCGAGGGCGGTTACGTCGTGGCGAACCTGGCCGGGATGCCGCACCTGCTGGTGGCCGGCGCGACCGGCTCGGGCAAATCCAGTTTCGTCAACTCGATCATCACGTCCATCCTCATGCGCTCGACGCCCGACGAGGTGCGGCTCATGCTCGTGGACCCCAAGCGCGTCGAGCTGACCCATTACGAGGGCATCCCGCACCTGGTGACGCCCATCATCACCTCGGCCAAGAAGGCCGCCGACGCGCTGCAGTGGGTCGTCCGCGAGATGGACACCCGCTACGACGACCTGGCCGCGTTCGGATACCGGCATGTAGACGACTTCAACAAGGCCGTGCGACGCGGCCAGGTGAAACTGCCGCCCGGTTCCGAACGGGTGCTCGCGCCCTACCCGTACCTGCTCGTGATCGTCGACGAACTGTCCGACCTCATGATGGTCGCCCCGCGCGACGTGGAGGATTCCATCGTCCGCATCACCCAGTTGGCGCGCGCGGCGGGCATCCACCTGGTGCTGGCCACCCAGCGTCCGTCGACCGACGTGGTGACCGGCCTCATCAAGGCCAACGTGCCCTCGCGGCTGGCGTTCGCCACGAGTTCCATGACCGACTCGCGTGTGATCCTCGACCAGCCGGGCGCGGAAAAGCTCGTCGGCCAGGGCGACGCGCTGTTCCTGCCGATGGGGCAGAGCAAGCCGTTGCGTGTCCAGGGCGCGTGGGTGTCGGAGGCGGAAATCCGGTCCGTCGTCAAACAGGTGAGCGACCAACTCGCCCCCCAATACCGTGACGACGTGGCCGCGCCCGCCGAGTCGTCCAAGGCGGCGTCCGAAGACATCGGCGACGACCTGGAACTCGTGCTGGAGGCGGCGCAACTGGTCGTCAACCTGCAACTGGGGTCCACGTCGATGCTGCAACGCAAACTGCGCGTCGGGTTCGCCAAAGCCGGGCGGCTCATGGACATCCTGGAGAACCGGGGCGTCGTCGGGCCGTCCGAAGGGTCGAAACCGCGCGAGGTGTTGGTCAAGCCAGAAGACCTGGACGAGGTGCTCGACAACCTGCGGCAGGGCTGACGTGCCCGCCGTCCACATCGTCTCCCTGGGGTGCGCGCGCAACGACGTGGACTCCGAGGAATTGGCCGCGCGGCTGGATGACGGCGGCTTCACCCTGACGGGCGAACCGGGCGACGCGGACCTGGTGGTCGTCAACACCTGTGGGTTCATCGCCCAGGCCAAGAAAGACTCCATCGACACGTTGCTGGCGGCGACCGACCTGGCCGAGGGCGGACGGGTCAAGGCCGTCGTCGCGGTGGGGTGCCTGGCCGAGCGCTACGGGGCGGAGTTGGCGGCAGAACTGCCCGAGACGACCGTGCTGAGTTTCGACGACTACCCGGATATCGCCGCCCGGCTGCACGCGGTCTTGCGGGGGGAGACGATCGCGGCGCATGTGCCCGTTGACCGGCGCACGATGCTGCCGGCGGCTCCGGCGTTTCGCCCGCAGGCGGCGAGTGGCGTGGTCGTGCCCGGACATCACGCGACGGGCCTGGCCGGGGGGTCGGCGGTGGCGGGCGCGGTGTTGCGGCGACGGCTGGGCGAGGGGCCGTCGGCGCCGTTGAAGATCGCGTCGGGCTGCGACCGGCGGTGCGCGTTCTGCGCGATCCCGTCGTTCCGTGGGTCGTACCTGTCCCGACCCCTGGACGAGATCGTCGCGGAGGCGCGTTGGCTGGTGGAACGCGGCGTCAAGGAAGTGGTGCTGGTCAGCGAGAGCTCGTCGTCGTATGGGAAAGACCTGGGCGGCGGGCACGGGCTGGAAACGGTGTTGCGGGCGTTGAACGGCGTGGACGGGCTGGAGTGGATACGGGTGTCGTACCTGCAACCCGCCGAACTTCGCGCGTCGTTGATCGACGCGATGACCTCCCTGCCGCATGTGGTGCCCTATTTCGACCTGCCGTTCCAGCACACGTCGGCGCGGATACTGCGGCGGATGCGGCGGTTCGGGGACGCGGACATGTTCTGGACCCTGCTGGAGTCGATCCGCCAGCGGTGCCCGTCGGCGGGCGTGCGGACCAACGTCATCGTCGGGTTCCCCGGCGAGACGCCAGAAGAACTGGAGGACATGGCCGGGTTCTTGTCGGTCGCGCGCTTGGACGCCATCGGGGTGTTCGGGTACTCCGACGAGGACGGAACCGAAGCCGTCGAGTTGGACGGGCACCTGGACGACGACGAGATCGACGAGCGGGTGTCGTATCTGGCGGGGGTCGCCGACGACGCGATGGACAACCGGGCCGCCGAACGCGTCGGCGAACGTGTGCGGCTGCTGGTGGAGGGGCACACGCAGTACGGCGTGGTGGGGCGCGCCGCACACCAGGCGCCCGAGGTGGACGGCACCACGTCCATCGGCGTGGTCCAGGCGCGCATCGGCGACGCCAAGGTGCCGATCGGTGCCATGCTGGAGGGCATCGTCACTGCATCTGACGGTGTGGACCTGATCGCGCGGGAGGAATGATGGCCGAGTCGAGCCCGTGGGGCACGCGGCTGCGCCATGTTCCCAACGCGTTGACCATCGCGCGGCTGGTGTTGGTGCCGGTGTTTCTGGTGCTGCTGTTCTGGGCTCCCGAGGATCCGGGGTGGCGTCTCGCGTCGACCATCGCGTTCACGGTGGCCATCGTCACCGACTTCGTGGACGGGCGCATGGCCCGCCAGCTCAACATCGTCAGCGACTTCGGGAAAATCTGGGATCCCATCGCGGACAAGGCGCTGACGGGGGCGGCGTTCGTCGCGTTGAGCATCCTGGGGGAACTGCCCTGGTGGATCACGATCCCGATCCTCGTCCGCGAGTGGGGCATCACCTGGATGCGGGTGGTGATGCTCAAATACGCCGTGATGGCGGCGGCTGCCGGGGGCAAGGTCAAGACGTTCCTGCAATCCATCGCGCTGATCGTGTTCCTGCTGCGGCTGGCGGCGTTGCCGTTGGCCGTGCAGATCGTCGCGTGGGTGGTCATGCTCGCGGCGTTCGTCCTGACGGTGGTCACGGGGGTCATGTATGTCCGCGACGCGCTGAAGCTGCGGGCGGAAGCGGTGGCGCGGACGGCGGGGGACGGTGGCGAGGTCGGCGGCGGTGGCGATGGGGGCGCGCAGCAGGCTGGCGGTGGGGGCGCGCAGCAGGCTGGCGGTGGGACCGATGAGTGACGCGGCGGCGGTCGTCGCCGCGCTGACCCGGCGCGGTCAGACGGTGGCAACGTCGGAATCGTTGACCGGCGGGCTGGTGGGCGCGGCGATCACGTCGGTTCCGGGGGCGTCGGCGGTCTATGTGGGCGGGGTCGTGGCGTATGCCACCCGTCTCAAGACGGCGTTGCTGGGCGTCCCCGAGGACGTGATCGACGCGTACAGCGTCATTTCCCCGCAGACGGCGACGCGGATGGCTGCCGGCGTCCGGGAACTCACGGGGGCCGATTGGGGGATTGCCACCACCGGGGTCGCCGGCCCGGACCCGCAGGACGGGCACGCGCCCGGCGAGGTGTGGATCGGGCTGGCCGGGCCGGGCGGCGAGACCACCGCTCAGGGGTTCCGGTTCGACGGGGGGCGTGACGACGTGCGCGCGCAGACGGTCGCGGCGGCGTTGGCGCTGCTGGGGGAGGCGCTGGATGCGAAGGACAGCCTGGGCGGCGTCGTGAACGGCGCGGATGCCAGGCTGGGGGCGTCGTCGGCGTCCCAGGACCACACGGAGGTGGTGTCGTGAGGGCGTCGAACGTTCAAGCCGGGGTGGAGAAAACCAGGCCCGTGTCCACCGTGGGGCCCCGGAACCGTGCGGTGTCGTTGGCGTCGGGTACGCTCGACCCTATGATCCGTCAGTTCCGCGAACGCCCCGTGCTGATGCGCGAGGCGATGGGCGAGGTGCTCCACGAGGCGCGCGTCGCCCGGAACCTGACGCTGCGCGACGTATCGGCGCGCGCCCAGGTGAGCCTGGGGTACCTGTCCGAGTTGGAACGCGGGCGCAAAGAAGCCTCCAGCGAACTGCTCAACGCGATCTGCGCGGCGCTGGGCGTGCCCCTGCCGTCGTTGCTGCGGCGCACGTCCGACCGTCTCGACGCGCTGAGGGTGGAGGCCCGTCGCGAGAGCCTGGTGGGCCACCTGCACATTCCCGACGAAGCCGCCGCCTGAGCCCGTCATGGCCATGCCCGAGGCGGAACTGTGGAACCGCCTGAACCACGCGCTCGGGGATGCCTACGCCCCGACGTGGGCCAGCACCGTCGCCGTGACGCAACTGGGCAGCCGCACCGTCGCCGAAGCGTTGGCCGACGGCGTTGGGTGCTTAGAGGTCTGGCGCGCGGCCTGGGCGTTCCTGGAGTTGCCGCCGCACGACTTGTGACCGGGGGGGTGCCCTATGCTGGGGCCATGTCTGTCCCGTCGTCGGCGCCGTCGAATTGGTATCCAGATCCGGCTGTCCCGGTGGGCTCCGGCGTGGCCGCAGGGTCGCTGAAACAGCCGTCGGGGGCCGCGTCGGTCGTCTCGGGCGTGTTGTTCCTGGTCGCGGCGGTGCTGGCCGTCATTTCGGTGGTCAATATGAGCACGTTTAGGGGCATGTCGGCGATGGTGTCGCGGTTCGGCTTCGTGTCTGGTTTTCCGTTCGATTGGTACGTCTTGTTCTTGCCCCAGATGCAGTTCCTTCGCGGGATGCTCACCGGGGCCATCGTGACGCCGGTCGTCGTCTTGGCGGTGTGCGGGGTGGCCGCGTTGGTGTTAGGACGACGCGCACCGCGCGCGGCTGTGCTGGCGGTGGCGGTGGCGTTGAGCGTCCAGAACGTGTTGCTGGCGGTTCCGTTGTGGACGGGCGCGCCCGCGCCGTGGTACGGCGTGCGAATGGGGCTCGTCGCGCACATCGCGAATTCCGCTGTGGGGGCGGGGGTGGTGTGGCAGTACGGTTTCGTGCTGGTGCTGCCGGTCCTCGCCGCCTTGTGCGCGGCGGGGGCCCAGAAGATCCGGCGCGTGTTCTTCGTCGTCTTCCTGGTCGTGGCCGGCGTCTACGTCGTCGGCTATCTGGCCGTCCTGCGCGTGGTTCCGCCCAACGACGCGTACGTCCTCACCCCTGGCTACCCGGCCCTGCCGGGCACCTACCTGGCCCCGCTCGCCACGATCGCCTGTCTGGTGGCGATGGTGTTGGTGGCGTTGTCCGCCGTCCGTCGTTCCGCGACGCGGCAGCCGAAGTCACGTCCGTCAGCGCACTGAATTGGCGCTCTGAATACGACGCTGAAGCCCATCGTCAGGCGATGCTGGCGTCGTTGTCACGCCGGGATCGCGGCGAGGCGGTAGGCGCGGTTTTTGCTGCGGGGTGGGGCGGTCGCCTCGACGCGGTGTTGGGTGACGAGGGCGGCTAGGGCGCGGTCGATCTGGCGTTTGCTCATGCCGCCGATCCCGGCTAGGTCTGTGGCGCTCAGCGCCGATCCGGCCCGCGACAGGGCGGCGAGGATGGCCTCGGGTGCCGAGGCGGCCTTGCCTGGAGCGGGCTGGCTGGCGGGTGTCGCCGGGTGGCGTCGTAACACGACGACGAATTCGGTGACGCGGTCGATGAGTTCGGGGTCGGGCAGGCCGGCGCGTCGCATCAATCCGACCATGCGGCGCAGGCCGGTGCCTTTGTTTTCGGCCACCGATTCCCGGCTTCCGGACAGTTCGGCGTCGGCTAACAGGTTCGCCAAGACGGCGTTGCGGGAGTGCGACCCGCCGCGCAGGAGGTCGTCGATGCTCTGGCCGCCCCACACGCCACCGGGGTTGTGGATCTCGACGCGGTCGGGGAACACTTCGACGCGCACCTGCGAGCCGAGCGAGAACGGCGAGTAGTCGCGGTGCATGACCGCGTTGGTGACGGCTTCGCGCAATACGCCTTCGGGGATTTCCCATTCCTGTTGGCCACCCATGCCGGTGGCCAACACGCGACGGCTGAGGTTGCGTCCGACCGCTTCGACGGAACGGGCGATGATGCGGGGAGCCGGGCCGTCGATGATCTGGTTGTCCAGCAGGCGCACGCCGTCGCTGATCTCGGTGCCGTCTACAGTCGGGAACACGGCCACCGTCGCTGTTAACTGGGGGAACCATTGCTGCGGGAACCCGCCGAACGTCAACAACCCGGCCAGCGTGGGGTGTTGCCCGTCGACCACGACCATCCGTTCCAGCGCCTCGGCGATGGTCGGCTGGTCGTCCAACGCCGCCCGGCCTGCGGCCCGAAGCCTGCGCAGATACGTGTCGACCGCCTCCGGGTTGAGGTCATCGACGGTGGCGCCGTCGACCGGCGCGCGGTCGTCAAGCGGCTGGGCGCGGTTGGTCTGGTGCATGAACACCTCGAAGGCCGACATGTGACGGTCTCCGTCGCCGACCCGCTGATAGGAGCCGTTGACGACGCCCTGGGCGACCACATAACACGGACGCTGGACACCGGGCAGCGGCGCGACATCCACCACCACGACGGGGCCGCCGTCGACCAAGGCAATGTCGATGCTGTACGGCACAGATGGCATGACCTTCGGGTTGGCCCGATCTTCCATCCCGGAGATGAACCCTTCCCGGATGCTCGCCGCGTCGAATCCGGGCGACAACGCGAAACCGTCTTTCTCGCTCAACCCCAGCACGATGACCCCGCCCGACGTGTTCGCGAACGCGCTGACCGTCTCCCACACGGATTTCGGCACGCCTCCCACGGCGGTTTTCACCTCGACGCGCGCCAAATCCGTGCCCGCCGTGCGGACCCGGCTAACCAGGTCCGGCAACAATCCCACCGATGTCTCGAAACCATCGGTTGCAGCATCCTTGGCCATGCTCGTACTCCTGTTTTGAAGATGGGGGACGACCCCCATACCCCCGCGCGCTGCGCTGCCCGTCTTCCATCCATCATGACGGGCAGCGCAGCGCCCTTCGGAACTCACGTCGACACCATCATAACCGATCATTGCCACATCATCGCCATCATTGCCAGGATCATTGCCACGGTGGTGATGATGGTCCGCGCGCAACTCCTTCGGCATGCCCGATCCCACCTCGGTGCGTCTCGCTAGAGTGAGCGTCATGGGAACGCTCATCGCTCAAACGCCCGCCGTCACCATTCGCCAGCGGGCGGTGTCGTCGATGGATAACAACGTTTATGTGTTGACCTCACGGGTGAGTGGGCAGCAGATCCTCGTCGATGCGGCAGACGACGTTGCGGCCATCAAGACCATGATCGCCGAGTCGGGCCACGACGCGCCGGTGCCGTGCGTGGCGTTGATCGTGTCGACGCATCGGCACGCCGATCATGTGCGGGCCCTGGCGGCGCTCGCCGAAGCGACCCACGCCCGCACCGTCGCTGGCGCCGACGATGCCGCCGCCATCACGAGGCAGACCGGTGTCACGATGGACGAACTCGTTTCCCACGGCGACGCGGTTGGCGTCGCCGGGTTGAGGTTGGATGTCGTCGGGCTGCGTGGGCATACGCCGGGGTCGATCGCGCTCGCGTATGTCGAGCCAGGGCAGCCGGTCTGGCTGTTCACAGGAGATTCTCTTTTCCCTGGTGGCGTCGGCAACACGGATGGCGATCCCTCACGGTTTGCCCAGTTGCTCGGGGATGTCACCACGCGGATCTTCGACGTGTACGGCGACGACACGGTGGTCTTGCCCGGCCACGGGCGTGCGACCACGCTCGGCGCGGAACGGCCACATCTGGGTGAATGGCAGGCGCGGGGCTGGTGAGGGCTGGGCGCGGATCTCGCGCGAGGCATCCGTTGGGCGTGTCGAAATCATTCGAACACATGTTCGGGTAGGCTGTGGGTAACTTCCGTTGGTGGGAAAAGTTATCCACAACTTTGGCGGAAGTGAAAAATTGTCAGACGCGGTCCCTATGGTGACTGGTGTCAACTGATGAAAGGACACGACCGATGGCAACGGCAGACCGCGAGAAGGCCCTGGAGGCCGCACTGGCGCAGATAGAGAAGCAGCATGGCAAGGGGTCCGTCATGCGGCTGGGGGACAAGAGCCGCGACCCGATGGAGGTGATTCCCACCGGGTCGATCGCGCTCGACGTGGCGCTGGGCATCGGCGGGTTGCCGCGCGGGCGCATCGTGGAGATTTACGGCCCGGAGTCCTCTGGCAAGACGACGCTGGCCCTGCACGCGATCGCCAGCGCGCAGGCCGAGGGCGGCATCTGCGCGTTCATCGACGCGGAACACGCCCTCGACCCGGAGTACGCCGGCAAGCTCGGCGTCGACACCGACGCGTTGCTGATCAGCCAGCCTGACAACGGCGAGCAGGCGCTGGAGATCGCCGACACGCTGGTGCGTTCCGGCGCGCTGGAACTGCTCGTCATCGACTCGGTGGCGGCGTTGACGCCGAAGGCCGAGATCGAGGGCGAGATGGGGGACAACCACGTCGGCCTGCACGCGCGGCTGATGAGCCAGGCGCTCCGCAAGATGACGGGCGCGCTGGCCGGGGCGAACACGACGGCCATCTTCATCAACCAGTTGCGCGAGAAGATCGGGGTGATGTTCGGGTCTCCCGAGACGACCACGGGCGGGCGCGCGTTGAAGTTCTATTCGTCGGTGAGACTGGACATCCGGCGCATCGAATCGCTCAAGGACGGCAGCGATGTCGTCGGCAACCGCACGCGGGTCAAGGTGGTCAAGAACAAGGTGGCGCCGCCGTTCAAGCAGGCCGAATTCGACATTTTGTACGGCCAGGGCATCAGCCGCGAGGGCAGCCTGATCGACTTGGGCGTCGAGTGCGGCATCATCCGCAAGGCTGGGGCGTGGTTCACCTACGAGGGCGATCAGTTGGGCCAGGGCAAGGAGAACGCGCGGACGTTCCTTAAGTCGAATCCCGCGGGCACCACCGAGATCGAGCATAAGATCCTGACGCAGCTCGGGGTGGGCGTCGAGGTGCCAGAGGGTGTCGATCCGAAAACGGGCGAGGTGGCATTCTGACGCGCGGCGAGCCGGGTGAGCAGCCGGAGGAGTTGGGCCACGACGCCGGGACTGACGAGGGTGCCGATGGCGGGCCGGACGCCGATCCTGTGGAGGTTGCCCGCGAGATAGCGCTGCGGCAGCTCACCGTCCGGGCGCGCAGCCGCGAGGAACTGCGTCGGGCGATGGCCAAGCGCAACGTGCCTGGCGACGCGGCTGAGGCCGTCTTGACCCGCTTCGCCGAGGTGGGGTTGGTGGACGACGCGGCCTTCGCGCGGGATTGGGCGGCCAGTGGCCGCTCGCGCACGCGCAGCCGGATGATGCTGCGGCAGGAGTTGCGCGGCAAGGGCGTCGACCCCGACGTGATCGACGAGGCGTTGGACGACGCGGGCGCCGACGACGAAGACGTGGCGATGGCGTTCGCGCGACGCAAGCTGCGGTCGCTGGGCGGGCTGGACCGTCGGGTGGCGTACCGGAGGCTGTGCGGGGCGTTGAGTAGGCGCGGGTTCGGCGCGTCGGTGGTCGCGTCGGTCGCGGCGGCGGCGTTGGGGGAACTCGACGACGGGGAGTCGGTGGGGGACGCGGGGTTGTGAGGCGGCCTGGTCGATAGCGTTCCGACGGGTGCGTGGAGCGGGGTTCGCGCGTCCGGGCGTGATGCGAGGGTTGAGGGTTGACCGGGCGACACGCCGGTCGGCGGTCGTGCGTAGTAGCCTGAAAGGGCGTCCGCCCCTGGTGGGCGCGTTGAATTGACATTGGCTGGGGTTGGAACCCCATAGGCGGCGAAACACGCCCTGCTGCCGCGTTGTCCGTGCGCGCGCGGGGCTGGTTTTGCGGCGAGGAGGGCGGTATGCCGAGTAGTGCTGTCGACCCTGTGATCGTCTTGTGCATCGTGACCGGCGTGTTGGGCGCGGTGCTGGTGGCGTTGGCGATCATGTTGGGATGGTCCACCGTCGGGCGGCGTCGGGCGGCGGACGCGCGGGTGACCGCGTGGGAATCGCGGGTGAGCGACCGGGAGAACGTCGTCGCGGCGCGCGAGGACGCGGTGACGAGCCGGGAGTCCGCGCTGAGCGCGAAGAAGGCGGCGTTGGCCGACGCTCAGACGGAGCTGGAGCGGGTGGCTGGGCTGAGCGTCGCCGATGCGAAAGCCGACATTCTGCTGCGTGCCGAACAGCAGGCGCGCCTGGAGGCGGCGACGTTGGCCCGCGACATCGAGGTGAAGGCGCGCCAGGAGGGTGAGCAGCGGGCGCGCCGGGTCGTCATCGGCGCGATCCAGCGGATGGCGTCGGATATCACCGCCGAGACGACGGTGTCGGTGGTGCCGATCCCCAGCGAGGAAATGAAGGGCCGTATCATCGGGCGCGAGGGCCGCAATATCCGGACGTTCGAGCAGGTGACGGGGGCGAGCGTCCTCGTGGACGACACGCCGGAGTCGGTGCTGCTGTCGTGTTTCGACCCGGTGCGGCGCGAGGCAGCGCGGTTGGCGTTGACCGACCTGGTGGAAGACGGACGGATCGACCCGTCACGCATCGAGGCGGCCTACGAACGCGCCCGCTCCGGCGTCGAGCAGGCCGGTCTCCAGGCGGCGGAAGACGCCGTTGCCACGCTGGGCATCATTGGGCTGAACCCAGGGCTGTTGCCGACCATCGGCGCGTTGGCGTTCCGCACGTCGTATGGGCAAAACGTCTTGGCGCACAGCGTCGAATGCGCGCGGCTGGCCGCCCTGATGGCCTCGGAACTGGGGCTGGACGTGGACATCTGCCGTCGCGCGGGGTTCCTCCACGACATCGGCAAGGCGCTCACGCACGAGGCGCAGGGGAGCCACGCCGAGGTCGGCGCGGACCTGGCGCGGCGTTTCGGGGAGCCGCCCGACGTGGTCCACGCCATCGCCGCGCACCACAACGAGGTCGATCCGGGGACGATGGAGGCGGTGCTCACGCAGGCCGCCGACGCCATCAGCGGGTCGCGTCCGGGTGCCCGCCGCGAAAGCGCCGAAGCCTACGTCAAGCGGATGGTGGACCTGGAGCAGGTGGCCGCCGAACAGCGCGGCGTGGACCGCGTGTTCGCCATGCGCGCCGGGCACGAGGTGCGGGTCATGGTGCTGCCCGAGGTGGTGAACGACGCGGAGTCGGCGGCGTTGGCCCAGGAGATCGCGCAGCGGATCCAACACGAGCTCACCTACCCCGGCAGCATCAAGGTGACGGTGGTGCGCGAGTCGCGCGCGACCGCCGTGGCCGCATGAGCGCCGCCGTGCGCGCCAGCACGGGTGGATCGGGCGTCCTGGTGTGCGGGGGCATGGGGACGGCTGCGAGGATGAGAGGAGCGTTCGATGAGTGACGCGCGCACGTACCGGGTCATCACCTACGGGTGCCAGATGAACGTCCACGACTCCGAGCGGATCGCCGGGGTGCTGGACGAGGCCGGCTACGTGCCGGCACCGGGCGACGATGCCGACGTGGTTGTGTTCAACACCTGCGCCGTCCGCGAGAACGCCGACAACCGGTTGTACGGCAACCTCGGGCACCTGGCGCCCGTCAAACAGCAGCGCCCGGACATGCAGATCGCCGTCGGCGGGTGCATGGCGCAAAAAGACCGGGACATCGTGGTGTCCAAGGCCCCCTGGGTGGACGTGGTGTTCGGGACGCACAACCTCGCCTCGTTGCCCACGCTGCTGGAACGCGCCCGCTTCCAGCACGCGGCCCAGGTGGAAATCCTCGACGCCTCGGCGGGCAACGGCCCGGTGCTGCCGACGCGCCGCGATTCGGCGTATGCGGCCTGGGTGTCCATCAGCGTCGGCTGCGACAACACCTGCACGTTTTGCATCGTCCCGTCCGTGCGGGGCAAGGAGATCGACCGGCGTCCCGGCGACGTGTTGGCCGAAATCCGCGACCTGGTGGACTCCGGCGTCCAGGAGATCACTCTGCTCGGCCAGAACGTCAACACCTACGGCGTGGGATTCTCCGACCGCCAGGCGTTCGCCAAACTGTTGCGCGCGTGCGGGCGTATCGACGGACTGGAGCGCGTGCGGTTCACGTCGCCGCACCCCAAAGATTTCACCGACGACGTGATCGCGGCGATGGCCGAAACCCCCAACGTCATGCCGAGCCTGCACATGCCGTTGCAATCGGGGTCCGACAAGGTGTTGCGCGAGATGCACCGCCCGTACCGCAGCGAGCGGTTCCTCGGGATTCTCGACCGGGTGCGCCAGGCCATGCCCGACGCGGCCATCACCACGGACCTGATCGTCGGGTTCCCCGGCGAGACGGACGACGACTTCCAGGCTACCCTCGACGTGGTGGCGCGCTCCCGGTTCGCGGCGGCGTTCACGTTCGAGTACTCGAAACGTCCGGGCACCGTGGCGGCGTCGCGCGACGACCAGGTGCCGCACCAGGTCGTCCAGGAGCGGTACCAACGGTTGGTCGACCTGGTGGGCCAGATCGCCTGGGAGGAAAATAAGAAACAGGTCGGGCGGGTCGTCGAGGTGATGATCGCCGACGGCGAGGGGCGTAAAGACGCCCAGACGGCGCGCATGTCGGGCCGCGCGCGCGACAACCGGCTCGTCCACGTCGCGGTGCCCGACGACCCTGCGGCGCGGCCTCGTCCCGGGGACATCGTGGAAACTGAAGTGACGTATGCCGCGCCGCACCACCTGAACGCGGATGCTGGCGTGCAGACCTTGCGCCGCACCAGGGGCGGGGACGCGTGGGCGGCTCGTCGATGACCACGAGCCCCACGCCTGGCCCGGACGTGCCGCCCGTCGTGGTGCTCAACGGCCCCACGGCCAGCGGGAAGACGGCGGTGGCGGTCGCGTTGGCGCAGGCGTTGGCCGCCAGCGGGCGTCCTGCCGAGATCGTCAACGCCGACTCCATGCTGGTCTACCGGGGGATGGATATCGGGACGGCCAAGCCGACGTTGGCCGAGCGCGGCGGCGTCACGCACCACCTCATCGACATCATGGACGTGACCGACACCGCCAGCGTCGCCGAATTCCAGACGCTCGCCCGCGAGGCGATCACCGGGTGCCGGACACGGGGCGCCGTCCCCGTGCTGGTGGGCGGCTCGGCGTTGTACGTGCGCGCCATCGTCGACGATTTCGACTTCCCCGGCACCGATCCGGCGGTGCGCGCGCGGTGGGAGGAACGCCTGGCCGAGGTCGGCGCGCCCGCGTTGCACGAGGAACTGGCCCGCCGTTCGCCCAGCGCGGCGGCGGGAATCCTGCCCGGCAACGGGCGGCGCATCGTCCGCGCCCTGGAGGTCATCGAGCTGACCGGGCATTTCGAGCCGGTGATCCCCGACCGGCGTTACGCCATCGGCCCCGTGGCGCAACTGGGCCTGGGCCTGCCCAGGGACGACCTGGACGAGCGGATCGAAGCCCGCGTCGGGCGCATGTGGGAGGCCGGTTTCGTTGACGAGGTGCGCGGGTTGATTCCGTTGGGGCTGCGCGACGGGCTGACGGCCTCGCGCGCGTTGGGCTACCGGCAAATCCTGGCGTTCCTCGACGGGCAGACCGACGAGGAGGAGGCGAGGCAGGCGACTGTCGTGCGGACGCGGCAGTTCGCCCGCAAGCAACTGGGCTGGTTCCGCCGCGACCCCCGGATCGTGTGGACGAACGCGCCCGGTGCGTCGGAGGATGTGGGGCGGGTGGTCGAGTGGGCGTTGTCCGAACTCGGTATCCAGGGTGAGCGTGGTGACGCCAGCGCGCCGGCTCGCGGTTGACGGCGGGGTGTGGTTGACGGCGGGGCGGGCGGGTGCGCGACGTTGACGGGTAGCCGCGACGGAAATCTGTCAGTGGGCTCGGATACAGTAGACGACGTGTTTGTGATCTCATTCGTGTCGGGCGCCTGGCAGAGCAATTGCTCCCTGGCGGGCGTCGGCGTCGAGTACCTGTCCCCAGCCTTCTTGAGGAACTGATGCCGAAAATCGCACCCCTGACCGGGTTTCCCGAATTCCTGCCCGCCGGGCGCATCGTCGAGCAGCAGGTGCTCGCGTGCCTGGCGTCCACGTTCGAGCTGCACGGGTTCGCGTCGGTCGAAACCCGCGCCGTCGAGCCGATGGACCAGTTGGCGCGCAAGGGCGAGATCGACAAAGAGGTGTACACCGTCCGCCGCCTGCACGCCGCCCAGGACGCGCCCGCCGACCTCGGGCTGCACTTCGACCTGACGGTGCCGTTCGCCCGCTACGTGCTGGAGCACGCGGGGCACCTGGAGTTCCCGTTCCGCCGTTACCAGAT
>Ga0123357_10002545_pt1 | contig 20418 bp, 12 predicted proteins | sample TergutEmb28metaG_FD_89873 | JGI IMG/M metagenome (GOLD analysis project Ga0123357, IMG submission 89873) | Embiratermes neotenicus P4 segment gut microbial communities from Petit-Saut dam, French Guiana - Emb289 P4 | ecosystem: Host-associated > Arthropoda: Insects > Digestive system > Gut ... | reverse complement strand
AATTCCGTTGCGCGTGGCGATTCCAAACAAAGTTATAAATCCTATAATGGACGGAATACTGATAATTCCCGAAGTGAAATACACCGCCAGCACGCCGCCAATGAGGGCTAAAGGAAGATTGAGCAATATGATTGCCGAAAGCGTCAGGTTCTTGAACTCGCCGTAGAGCAGCAAAAAGATGATGCAAATAGCTAAAATAGAAGCGACAAACAGTATGCGTGCAGCATTTTCGGCGCTCTCGAACTGTCCGCCGTATTCAATACGATAACCTTCGGGAAGATGAATGTTTTGGTTGATATTTTTCTTAATATCGTTTATCACACTTTTCATATCTCTGCCCGATACATTAGCGGAAATAACAATTCTACGCTGCACGTTTTCACGACTGATAGCGTTGGGTCCGCCTGCGGAAACCACGTCGGCAATTTCTTCCAGCGGTATTTTGCGTCCGTTGCCTGTGTCGATCAGGGCGGCGCGTATTCCGTCTATGGTTTCGGTATAGTTTTTATTCAATCGCAACACAAGGTCGAAACTGCGCTGTCCCTCGTAAATATCGGCAAGTTTTTCGCCTGCAAAAGCAAGTTCGATGTATCTGTTGAAATCCTCTATCGTGATGCCGTATTTTGCCAACATGCCGCGATTGGCGCGTATCTGTATTTGCGGCGTTTCGGTCTGCTGTTCCACAGCTACATCCACTAATCCGTCAATGTTCCGGATAGAATTTTGAATTTGGTTGCCCGTCATAAACAGCGTACTTAAATCCGTACCGAAAAGTTTAATGGCAATACCGGCGCGTGTTCCGGTCAGTATATGGTCGATGCGGTGTTCTAACGGCTGTCCGACAGTACTTGCTATTCCGGGAATACCTGCAAGCGTTTCCCTTACATCAGCCAAAAACGCTTTGCGGCTGCGTTTTTTCAGATGAAAATTGACGTCAATTTCCGCACTGTTGGCGGTTTGCGAATGTTCGTCCAACTCGCCGCGTCCCGTTCGCCTTGCGGTGCTTATTATTTCGGGAATATTCAGCAATTCGTTTTCTATCAGGTTGCCCAAACGATTATTTTCATCAAGCGATACGCCGGGTTTAGTTACCGCCGAAATCGTTAGCGAGCCTTCGTTAAAATCGGGCAAAAAACTTTGTCCTATTGTGAAAAATAACAGTATCGAAAGGATAAATACGGCAAGTGTCGGATAAAGTATTTTCTTTTTATTATCTAAAACATAAGCAAGCGAAGCTCCGTAAATTCCTGTGAGTTTGCGGGCAAGCCAACTGTCTTTTTCGTTTTTATCCAAATATTTTTCGTTCGACAGCATGAGTTTGCACAGCAGGGGCGTCAAGGTCATTGCAACAATCAGCGACATGAACAGAGCCACGATATAAGCAATACCCAGCGGTTTCAACATGCGACCTTCCATTCCCGACAGGAAAAACAGCGGGATAAACGCTACGATGATGATAAAAGTGGCATTGAGGATAGAAGCGCGAATTTCACGGGAAGCGTCTAATACAACGTTGAATGCAGATTGCCGTTCCGCTTTGGGCAGGCTATGGTTTTTCCGCAGGCGCTTATACACATTTTCCACGTCGATAATGGCGTCGTCCACCAGCGAGCCGATGGCGATGCACATTCCGCCCAAGGTCATGGTATTGATGTTCATTCCCAACAGGTAAAGGACAATGACGCTGCCAAGCAATGACAACGGAATGGCAATGACCGAAATCAGCGTGGTGCGGAAACTTCCCAAAAAGAGGAAAAGAATGATAACAACAAACAGCGCTCCTTCTATCAAAGCCTTGCCTACGTTCCTCACCGATGATTCAATGAAATCGGCTTGACGGAAAATTTTGGTATCCATTTTCACGTCGGGGGGCAGCGATTTTTGAATTTCCGCCAGATTGCGCTCAATGTTTTCGGTTACGTTAAGCGTATTGATATTGGGTTGTTTGGATATAGATAAAATCACTGCAGGTTTGCCGTTTTGTGAGGCGTAGCCCAATTTGACCGCGCTGCCAGTCGCTACATCGGCAACGTCCGATACGACAACCGGTTTGCCGCGTACGGTTTTGATGAAAGTCGAACCTAACTCTTCCAAATCGTTGGTTCGCGCTATGCCACGCAACATAAATTCGTTGCCGTAGTCGCGCACCACGCCGCCCGAAGAATTGACGCTCATCGTGCGGCCTGCCTGCGCCAGTTCGTTCATCGTCACGCCGTAAACGTCCATTTTTTGCGGGTCGGCAAGTATTTGATACTGTTTGTAATCGCCGCCGATGATAGTTACCTGCGACACGCCGCCGGTAGCAAGTATCTCCGGCTTTACGACCCATTCGGCTAAGGTGCGCAAGTCCATCAGCGACGTGGAATCGGATTCGGATTGCAGACCGACAAACAATATTTCGCCCATCACGCTCGATTGCGGCGCAAGTACAGGCACTACGCCGGCGGGTAGGGCGCCTGTAAGCGTCACCATTTTTTCGCTGACAATCTGGCGGGCTTTGAATATATCCGTCCCCCAATCAAATTCCACCCACACAAAAGACGAGCCTTGCATGGATGCCGAACGGACACGGCGTACATCGGTTGCGCCGTTCATCGCCGTTTCGATATGGAAAGTCACGAGACGTTCCACTTCCTCAGCCGATAAACCGCGTGCGTCGGTCATTACTACTACTGTGGGGGCTGTCAGGTCGGGGAATACATCGATATCCATTTTCTGCGTGATGTATAATCCGCCGACTGTAAGCAAAACTACCCCTAACAGTATGAACAGCTTGTTGTTGAGCGAGAATTTTATTATTTTGTTTAGCATGAATTATAATTCTAATGAACGTGTCCTGCATGAGGGTCTAACGCTCCCGACGCTTGCGAAAGTTTAACCAGCATTGCCCCTTTGCTAACCACCCGGTCGCCATCTGCAACCCCTTCTGTTATTTCGGTACGGACGCCATCGGTTACGCCTTTTTTAATAATCCTTTTTTCAAAAAGTTCGGGAGCAAGTTGTACATAAACAAAATAGTTGCCCATCTCTTCGATAATCGCTTCGTTAGGAACGGTAATCGCTTGCGCATCGGTTTGCGTTTTGATGAACAGCTCCACAAAACTGCCCGGCAAGAGTCCGGCTTTATTATTTACCTGAAACAGAACGGGAATAAGCGGATTGCCGATGTCGGTCGATTTACCGAAGGAAACCACGCGACCGTCTAATTCTTCAAGCGTATAAGTGCGATTGCTGTTCATTATCCGGATATTCGCCGAAGTGATGTTGCTCAAAATATCGTAATACTTGGGTTGTAATTCGGCTTTAATTAAAAGGTTGCGATTCTGAGACACAACTAATATGGGATGTCCGGCTTCGGCGTATTGTCCATTGCTTACGAATACGCGGGTAATGAATCCGCTGATAGGAGTGGTAACGTTCTGCTTGCCTGAAGCAAAATTCTTTCGCAGGTTGTTATACACAGCTTCGGCATTCGTAAACTCGGTTTGCGCTTTCAGCAACTCGCTCTGAGACGCAATTTTTTCTTTTGCCAGTTCCTGTTTCCGTTCATATTCGGCTTTTGCGCGGCGGTATTCGCTTTCGGCCTCAGAAAAGCGCACCGACAAGTTATTATCCGCCATTTCGCTACCGTCGATTGAGAACAGCGTTTGTCCCGCGCCGACCGCTTTCCCTTCTACGATATTGTTATTTAAGAACGACACAGTCCCGCCTGCTTTAGCGGTAATGATTCGCTCGTCGCCTTGCGAAGGTTGGATTTGCGCTGTTGTACGGATGATTTGCCCGAAAGGTTGCCTGTGAACTTCAGTAGTGGCAAAATCGACTTTCCGGCTTTGTTCTTTTGTGAATACAACTCTGTTGCCGCCTGATACTGCGGCAGTGGCGGCAGCCGGATAAGCCTCATGTTCATCGGCATAGGCATGATTGTCCGTTTCTTTTACATGATGACCGGTACAGCCGACAAGAGTTAATGCAACAAATACAATTTTTATTATACAGCGTCGCTCTTTATGAATCATGGTTTATAAGTATTCATTTTCAGCAGGTTTTTTGCTGTCTCAATCAAAGTATCTTTCCCCCTTTTCAAATCCTGATCCGACAAATCGACATGAATATCCGGGTCAATTCCAAATTCGGTTTGTTGCATAGCGGCGTCGAACATAGGGCAGGCAGAAAACCGCACCGACCATCCGTTGGGAATTTCCGAATTGAAAGGCAGACCGCTGCCGCCGCCGGTTTTGTCGCCTACAATAGTGACGTTCGGGCAATAGCGCATCGCATTGACAAAATCGTTTGTAGCGCTGAAACAACTGCGATTGGTGAGGACAATAACCGGTTTCTGATACCGCAAGCGAGTGGAAGGTACATTGTAGCGTGCAAGCGGCTTGGAAAAATCGTTATGTCCTTTTCCGTCTTTGTGTTGGATATATCCTACCAGCGTTTTTTCATTTACAAAACGAGCAGCCAGAATCTCTGCATTGGATAATAATCCGCCACCATTATCGCGGACATCAATAATTATCCCGTCGCAAATGGAAAGTTTATCGATGATATAATCCAGATTGGCTTCTCCCAGTGCGGAAGAAAAATCGCCATAGTACATATAACCAATGTTATCTTCCAAAATGGTATAGCGGATTCCGCCGGAAATGGCATAGTCAGAACCCAAGTACTTATCGATGATATTCAAGCTGAAATTACGGGGATAATCTTCAAACCATTTCCAATAGCGCCCGACGTCAAAAGGCGTGATTAGGTTGACGTGACCGTCTTTTACTTCTTGAAGCATTTCGTTCAGCAGCATGAATAATGATTCGCTATTCATCGAATTGTCTATCCGTTGAGAATAAGCGGTATGAATGCTGTCCCAGTTGATTTGCTTGTAATCGAAAAAGCAATAATGTTCATCCATAATTTTCCATAGCGCTTCAAAATTACCGCGGGGATCGTTTGGAAATTCTTCGACTTTCAGGCAGGAAAAAAGAGATAAAAGGTACACGATACACGGTAAAAGGTACACGGTACGCGGTACACGGTACACGGTATGCGGTACACGGCTAAAACGAATTTGTTTTTCCATCGTGTTTCGTGTACCGTGTACCGCATACCGTGTACCCTTCATCTTCATCTTATTCAAAAACATATTGGTAATTATTTTTTTTCTGTTTTCCCGAAACGACAAAAAAGTTTTGAGAAAAGCCAATACAGAACGTATTTGTAATCAATCGCGTATCTAAACTGTTTATCCTTGTTTCGTAATACGAAAAATAGTACGAAAGCCGCAGGGTAAACCTGTTAAAAGGAATTTCCGCCGATAGCATATTCCTCAGGGATAAATAGTTGTGAAAAGAAGCCAAATGAACCAGATTCGTTTTATCGCCCAAACTGATTTCGTAATACGATTCGCCATATTGAGGCGAGTACATCGCTCCGATAAACGGAATGCCGACCTGGTCTCTGAAAAGAACCGGCTGCTTACGGATTTGCAACTTGTAATCAACCATTCCCGACAGACTCAGGTTCAGATGCGCTTTTCCGGTTGCCGGATTATTGTCGTTCCGCGTGTTGTAAACAAAACCCAGTAATCCGCCGGCTTGCATTCCCGCAAAGAACTGCCATTTTTCTACCGGCTTGAAACGATAATGCAGTCCATAATTATATTCGACAATTCCGGAATAGTAAGAGGCTGTCCCTGTGCCATTTTTAGTCCATGAATAATCAGCGTCAAAAAGATGCTGGGCATAAATGTTTCCCTTCAATAATCCCGTGCTTTTCATTTGCTCGTAATACAATCCGAAATTATCTCCTGTATAGTTCAATGGGGATAAATAAGAATCGTAAACGCTGCTTGTTCCGAAACCTATCATCGTGGCTTTATAGGTTAGGGAAACAGGCTCGTCTTGCGAAAAACCGAGCTGCGTGAAAAATAAGAGGCAGAAGGCGAGAAACACATGGTACACGGTACACGGTGCGCGGTACACGATAGACGAAAAAATTGTTTTTCCATCGTGCACCGTGTACCGTGCACCGTGTACCATGCTAAAACAGCCTTCTTTGTCCGGTGATTTCATCGATTAATTCATTTAACGGTTTATCATCTTCTTCCGGCTCAATATCAATATCCGGTTGAGGCGGATTATCATCTTCCGGTTCCGGGAAACGGGCAGGCTCGATTTCCTGAACGCCGGTTATCTCATAAGTTGTAATCCGCTTTCCTTTAGCTTTGAAGCTTTTCACTCCTATAAATTCTTCCACGTCGATGATTAAGGAATCGCGGAAATTGTCTTTTCCTCCGAAAGTCACTTCAAATCGCGGATACACGGTGTCGCTCATCAAAATCAGGCGGGAAGCGGGATTGTCGCCGAGAAAACTTTGCTTTTTATTCGTTGCTTCGAGCGGGAAACGTTTGAGGTAGGGGAAGCCTTGCTGGTCTTCGTCGTAGAGCGCTGCCGACCAGACTTTGTTTTCATCAAATTTTTCAATGATTTTAATCCCGTCCTGGTAGTGATTTCCCGAATCAAAAGTCGTTGTATAAAATTCGCCGTTTTCCTGAATAACCAGAATCAAATCGTCGGCAAAAAATTCGCCGAGGAAATTGCCTCTTCCGTCGTAGTTGATTCGCAACACGTCGGGGTCGAACCAGACCATGCGACCGCCCAAAGTCGAACCGCCTTTCTGTTTCAGGGAAATCTTGTGAATCTCCGCTTTGGTCAGGGTTATGCCTCTTGTGCTACGCCCTTTGATTTGTATGCTGCTAAAATCCTTGTCGAATAACAATAGCTTTTGGCGGGGCTTGGGTTTCAGGATGACTTTCACCGTTTCTGCTTCGCCGTTAGGGTTTGCCGAGAAATACAGGATGCGGCTGCCGGCTTTTCCGGTAGTCAAATCGTATTCTTTATCGCGCGTGATTCCGGTCACTGGAAAACGTTTGATAAAATTGGTTCCGTTTTTGCCTTCCCTGTATATCACGTTGTAAATGGTGCGGTTATCATTGCGTTTGAATACGTAGAGATAAAGCACATTTTTTCCTACAAACATTTTCTCGCTGACTTTGACAATCTTGTATTTGCCGTCTTTGTAGAAGATTATCACGTCGTCGATATCCGAACAGTTGCTGATGAATTCGTCTTTTTTCAGACCGTATCCGATAAAACCTTCTTCACGGTTGATATACAGTTTCTCATTGGCTTCCACCACTTTAGCAGCTTCGATCGTATCAAAATTGCGGATTTCCGTTTTACGCGGATAGTCTTTTCCGTGTTTCTCTTTCAGGTTACGAAACCAATCGATGGCGAAATCAATAATGTGTTCGATATGCTTCTCTATTTCTTTGATTTCCTTCCGGTAAGAAGCAATCAGGCTGTCGGCTTTATCCTTGTTGAATTTGAGAATACGTCCCATTTTGATTTCGAGCAGGCGGAGCAAATCGTCGCGGGTGACTTCGCGAATGAAACCGGCTTTGAAAGGTTCCAACCGTTTATCCACATGTTTCAAAGCTGAATCGATGTTTTTAGCATCTTCAAATTCCTTATCTTTATAAATACGTTCTTCGATAAAGATTTTTTCTAAGGAGGCAAAATGAAGGCTTTCAAGGAGTTCCTGCCGTTGGATTTCCAGTTCTAATTTTAGCAGTTGCACCGTATTGTCCGCAACTTCTCTCAACACATCCGAAACCGTCAGAAAATGCGGCTTATTGTCTTTGATTACGCAGCAGTTGGGAGAAATGCTGATTTCGCAATCGGTAAAAGCATACAGCGCATCAATGGTTTTATCGGACGAAACGCCGGGCGCCAGGTGAATAACTATTTCCGCCGTAGCGGCAGTCAGGTTATCGACATTCTTGATTTTGATTTTGCCTTTTTCATTGGCGCGCAAAATAGATTCCGTAAGCGTCAAAGTCGTTTTTCCAAACGGGACTTCAGTAACCGATAATGTTTTATTATCGACTTTGTTGATTTTGGCGCGGACTTTCACCGAACCGCCCCGCTCGCCGTCGTTATAACGCGAAACATCGATGTATCCGCCGGTTTGAAAATCGGGATACAATACGAACGGTTCGCCTTTGAGATAAGCAATAGATGCATCCAGCAGTTCATTGAAATTATGCGGGAGTATTTTTGACGACAGACCGACTGCGATTCCTTCAACGCCTTGCATCAGCAGCAGGGGGAACTTCACCGGAAGGGTAACGGGTTCTTTATTACGTCCGTCGTATGAAAGTTTCCATTCTGTTGTTTTCGGATTAAAAACCACTTCAAGGGCAAACTTCGACAGCCTTGCTTCAATGTATCGGGGAGCGGCTGCATCATCGCCTGTCAGGATATTTCCCCAATTCCCCTGGCAGTCGATTAGCAGCTCCTTCTGTCCCAATTGAACAAGCGCTTCGCCGATAGAAGCGTCGCCATGCGGGTGAAACTTCATGGTTTCACCGACAATATTAGCCACTTTGTTGTAACGCCCGTCTTCCAGCCGCCGCATGGTATGAAGAATCCGGCGCTGCACCGGCTTCAATCCGTCGTTGATGTGGGGAACCGCGCGCTCCAGAATAACATAAGAGGCGTAATCCAAAAACCAGTCTTGATACATTCCCGAAAGCACATGCCGCGTACCGTCCGTATTTACAGGGACTTTATAGTCGGAATGTTCTTTCTCGAGGTCGTTATTTTCTATATCTTCGTCAAAATATTCAGTACTCATCAGATAATTTTACTTTGAGCCACAAAAGTACGGGAATATTTTGAAAAAATCAAATTGCGGGGGGTACTGTTGCCATCTCGCAAAACCGCATGTTGCACGCAGGTATTTTCATAGCAAGAACTGAATACTGAAATTCATTAACATATCCCTTTGGAGTGGTAAACTTTTCACATTTCTCCGCACCCTGCAACTCTCAACATTATCCCTGATTAACCCGGAGATGTTATACTTCAACAAAAAAAGCAGGTAAACAATAAGGTTACTTTTTTCATAGAATCATCATTATTAGTTAATAAATAAAATAAATATAATTTTTATCAATAAAATGCAAATATACACAATTTTTTCACGAAACAATAATTTCATGAAAAATATTTGTATTTGAGGGTAAAAAAATTTGAGTACTTTTGCACTCCGATACAAACAGGCTCACTCAGTTCACAAAATAAAAAATAGATATGGAAAAAACATGGCGATGGTTTGGTAAAAAAGATACGATTACGCTTTCGATGCTCAGACAAATTGGCGTAGAAGGGATTGTTACGGCTTTATATGAACTTCCCCCCGGAGAAATCTGGCCGTTGGAAGCGATTCTTGATTTGAAACGGTTCATTGAAGCTGCCGGATTGCGCTGGTCGGTTGTGGAAAGTCTTTCGGTGGGCGAAGCAATCAAATATGCAGGCGAAACGCGAGACGCTCTGATTGAGAACTACAAAATCAGTTTGGCTAATCTGGGAAAAGCTGGCGTTAAAACCGTGTGTTACAATTTTATGCCGGTCATCGACTGGGTTCGCACCGATTTGGAATATCCGTTGGAAGACGGCTCTTCCTCCCTCTATTTTGATAAAATACGCTTTGCCTATTTCGATTGCCGGATTTTGAAACGCGCAGGAGCTGAAAGCGATTACACCGATGAAGAGATGCGCCGGGTGCGAGAATTGGATAAAGTGATTACAGAGGAGGAAAAAGACGTTTTAATTGACACAATCATCGTAAAAACGCAAGGTTTTATCAACGGGAATATCAAAGAAGGCGACCAGAATCCGGTAGCGATATTCAAGCGTTTATTAGCGCTGTATGACGGCATTGACAAAGAAAAGCTGAGCCAAAACCTGTACTGTTTTCTGGAGCAAATCATGCCGGTTTGCGATGAATACGGCATCAATATGTGCATTCATCCCGACGATCCTCCCTGTCAATTGTTCGGACTGCCGCGTATTGTTAGCAACAGGGACGACATCCGCCGGTTTTTGCAGGCAGTCGATAATCCGCACAACGGGTTGACGTTTTGCGCCGGCTCGCTCAGCGCCGGACTTCACAACGATGTGCGACTGTTGGCGGAAGAATTTGCTTCGCGGACGCATTTTGTTCATCTCCGCAGTACGCATGTCTTTGATAATGGAAACTTTATTGAAGCATCCCACTTGGGCGGTCGCGGACATTTGATTGAATTGGTTCGCATTTTTGAAAAGGAAAATCCGGGTTTGCCCATGCGGGTCGATCATGGACGCCTGATGCTTGACGATAAAGACAAAAACTACAATCCGGGCTATTCGTTTTATGGCCGGATGTTTGCGCTGGCTCAAATGGACGGCATCATTGCTACGGTTAAAGATGAACTTCTATCGCGTTTACCAAACCTTTAAATTGTAAAGAAATTTTTTGTACATTTGCAAAATATTAAAAAATTAAACTATGTTCAAGAATCACCCAAAAGGTTTATATGCTTTAGCTTTAGCTAATACCGGCGAGCGATTCGGTTATTACACCATGCTCGCTATTTTTGTTTTGTTTCTACAGGCGAAGTTTGGACTTAACATAGACCAGGCAGGAAGTATTTATGGATTATTCACCGGCTTTGTCTATTTTATGCCGTTTATAGGCGGCATATTGGCTGATAAATTCGGCTTTGGTAAAATGGTTACTACCGGCATCGTTGTCATGTTTGCCGGCTATTTGTTTTTAGCAATTCCCATACAGGAAAATTCTATTGCTTTATGGGTTATGTATGCCGCATTGTTTTTTATTGCTATCGGCACCGGATTGTTCAAAGGCAATCTGCAGGTTATGGTGGGCAATCTGTATGATGCTCCGGAACATAAAGATAAGCGGGACAATGCTTTCAGCCTTTTTTACATGGCGATTAATATCGGCGCTATGTTTGCTCCGACTGCCGCTACCAAAGTAGTTAATTTTTTCCTTGCTAAAAACGGATTGTTTTACAGCGCTCAAATTCCATCGCTTGCCCATCAGTATCTAAACGGTACGATTACAGCCGAAGGAACGGAACGATTGACTCACTTGGCTTCTGCTCAAGGCGGTTCGTTCGCCGACTTGGGAGGATTTGCCTCAAACTACATCACAACGCTTTCCGAAGCTTATAATTACGGATTTGGCGTGGCTTGCATTTCCTTAGTTATTTCCATCATTATTTATCTGGCGCTAAAAAAGACTTTCCGTCATGCCGATTACAATTCCAAGCAGAAAGCTCAAACCGGCGCTCCGCTGGAAGAACTTAGTCCGGCTCAAACACGGTCGCGGATTATTGCTTTGGTATTGGTCTTCTTTGTAGTGATTTTCTTCTGGATGTCGTTTCACCAAAACGGACTGACAATGACATTTTTTGCTAAAGATTATACTGCAAATACTGCAACAGGCTTTGACTGTTTCGGAATCGATATTTTTAATCTGGTTTTGATTATAATCGGTGTTTATGCTGGTTTCAGTATCGTTCAATCGGAAACTTTTCGTGGAAAAATCATTTCAGGCGTAGTGTTGGCAGTTGCCTTGGCGGGTATCATTACCCGTTTCATCGGATTACCGGAATCAATTGCTATCGAACCGCAAATATTCCAGCAGTTCAACCCGTTTTTTGTAATTGTGCTGACTCCTGTATTTATCAGCTTGTTTACGATGCTTGCAAGGAAGAATAAAGAGCCTTCTACACCCCGAAAAATTGGCATAGGGATGGTTATCGCAGCTTTAGGGTTTGTTATTTTAGCGTATGGATCGCGTAATCTTGCAAGTCCTGCAGTATTGGAATCGGTAGGTGGAGTGAGTGATGTGTTGATTTCTCCCAATTGGTTGATCGGTACATACCTGGTTCTTACATTTGCCGAGCTGTTTTTAAGTCCGATGGGTATTTCATTCGTAACGAAAGTAGCGCCGCCTAAATACAAAGGATTGATGATGGGCGGATGGTTTACTGCAACTGCTATTGGAAATTATTTGACACGGGTAATTTCTAAGATATGGGGAACCGGAATGGAATTATGGATGATTTGGGGAGTATTAATCACCGTTTGCCTGCTTTCGGCTTTATTTATTTTTTCTGTTATTAAACGGTTGGAAAATGCAACAAAATGAAGTTAGTGATTTAGTGATATAATATAGATTTTACTATGGATGATAAAAAATTTGCTCCGTTCGTTTCGTCGGACACAAGCATGAAAGAGTTTACCGTACGGGCATTGCTCATCGGTTTGGTGCTGGCGGTAGTTTTAGGCGCTGCCAATGCGTATTTGGGTCTGAAAGCAGGGATGACCATTGCTGCAACTTATCCTGCGGCGGTGATCGGAATGGCTCTCTTGCGTTTCTTCAAAGGAAGCATACTGGAAGAAAATTTCACCCGTACTGTCGGTTCTATCGGAGAATCGGTAGCGGCAGGCGCAATTTTCACTCTTCCGGCGTTTTACATTTCCGGAATCTGGAATGGCGAGGAATTTAGTTCACTGAGCAGTTACCTTACCGCCTCGTTGATTTTGATAACCGGCGGTACGCTGGGCGTTTTGTTTGTAGCTTTGCTGCGCCGCGTCATGGTAGAAGACAAAGAGTTGCCTTTCCCTGAAAGTCAAGCGGCTGCTGAAATACACAAAACGGGGCAAAGCGGTGCAGGGGGGTCAAAATATCTCTTCTCTGCAATGATTGCCGGCGCTTTGATAAAAATCGCAGGCGACCTTCGTTTGTTTGCCACCGAATGGACGCATTTTTTCAAATCGGCTCCAGCTACGTTGGCAAATGGTAAAACCTTGCAGGGCGGATTTTTAGCCGGAGGACCTTCCATCAGTCCCGCTTATCTGGGCGTAGGATATATCATTGGCCCTCGTCTATCAGCTTTGAACTTCAGCGGTTCGGTATTGGCTTGGGGATTGATGGTTCCTATTTTGCTGTCGGTTCTGGGCGATCCGTTCGTAGCCGGACTTAAGGTAAATATTGACAAAGGATTAGATGCCGCTTCATTAGCAGCTTGGGAAAATGCCGCCACTGTTGTGTGGAAAGAAGTAGTCCGAATCATAGCCATTGGCGGAATGCTGGTTGCCGCCACCTTCACGCTCTACCGGATGCGCAGCAGTTTAGGCACAGGCTTGAAACGCTCGATGAAAGACTTGAAACGCGCCGCTCAAGGTTCGGGAGAAAACGTGGAACGCACCGAAAAAGATTTGAAATCGGCAGTTATATTGATTGGCATCTGTATTGCCGCTGTGTTGACTTTCATCATTACATTCTTCATATTCAAAACTTCAATTCTGGTAGCAATTGTGGCTTCAACCGTAATGATTGTTTTGGCATTTTTCTTCGCTGCCGTATCGGGTTATTTGGTCGGTATCATCGGTTCGAGCAACAATCCGATCAGCGGATTGACGCTCACGGCGTTGGTTGTAACCGCTTTGATTCTGGTTGCCTGCGGCGTTTCGGGACACGAAGGCGTAGCTGCTGTTTTGGGTATTGCCGCAATTGTGTGCGTAGCCGCTGCCGTTGGCGGTGAAATGTTTCAGGATTTGAAAGCGGGGCATATCTTAGGCGGTACGCCCTGGCGGATGCAGATAGGCGACATTATCGGCGTCGTACTTGCCGGATTTGTGATGTTCGGCGTACTGATTATTTTGAATCAGGGAGATATTAATACAGGGCTTAAAGAAGGTTATATCGGCGGTTTCGGGAGCAAAAATCTTTCCGCTCCGCAAGCCGGTCTGATGGCGGTGCTTTCGCAAGGTATTGTAGGAGGCGAAATGGCATGGGCTTTGATTATTGCCGGTATGATTATGGGCGTAGCATTTATTCTGATGGGCATAAAAAGTCCAATGCTGATATTTGTCGGGATGTATTTGCCGTTCAGCACCGTGTTCGCTATTTTCGTAGGCGGTTTGATTAAGGGGATTCTCGATTGGTATGCAGCTCGCAGAAAATACAACGAGCGACAGTTGGCAACAGCGGAAAATACCGGTGTGTTACTCGCTTCGGGTATGATTGCCGGAGAAGCTCTCATGGGATTGATTATCGCCGCCTATGCCGTATTAGAGAAAGATAAACTATTCTCGGAAATCATTTTCCCGAAAGAATTTAAACCCTACTATATCATAGGGTTAATCATTGTCGCTATCATTACTTACTTCTTTGTTACCATTCCGTTGAAGAAAGCGAATGCGACAAAATAACCGGAACGTGAGAATGAAACAGAACTTGTTTGATTTGGTTCCGTTTGTCGGCAAACATATTACGACTGAAAAAGAGGGAGAGTTGTCGGTGATTGCTTTCCCTCGTTTCAGGAGTAAGTTCATGCAAAAGTATTTTGTTCTGAAAAACAAACCGGCAATCATTCGCGTCCGTTTGGAAGAACACGGCACGGCAGTTTGGGATTTAATCGACGGGAAACGGACTATCAAAGAAATAGCAGAAATCCTGGCCGACCATTTTCAGCAGGAAGAAAACTATGAATATCGTGTTGCCGCTTATTTTTCGCAACTGTACAGGCAAGGATTTGTGAGATATAGGAAGTGAAAAATTCCTGAAACAAAACAAAATTATTTCATATTTCCAAAAAAAATAAGTAATTTTACCGAAAAATTTATAAACTAACTTTTAAACATGAAAAATAATATTTTTGAACTGACGACAGAAGAACTAAAAAAAATTGCCGGTTCGCTTCAAAAGAAAATTGAAGAAGGGCTTGAAAAAGACGGTATGGAAATCTCGTGTATTCCCACCCATATCGTGCCGAAAAAGAACATTGAAGAGGGGAAAGTGTTGGTTTTGGATTGGGGAGGAACCAATTTCAGAGCTGCCATTGCTGAATTTAAGGATGGAAAAGCAACGATTATTGAAACGCTATCGAAAGACAAGAAATATCCTTTGTCGGCGAAAGAAACCGTTGGCTTCGATCAGAACAAGCTACATGAAACAATGGCAGGATGGATTTGCGAACTCAAAAAATTAGACAAAGATGTGACTAAGATCGGTTATTGCTTCTCTTACCCGGCAGCGTCCCGATTGAACGGCGACGCCATACTTCTCCGCTGGACAAAAGGAATAGGCATGTCGGACATGATTGAGAAACCTGTGGGAGAATCGCTGATGAATTTTTTGAACAATTACAAAGGCATTAAAACAAAATTCACCGACATCAAAGTAATCAACGATACGGTGGCTTGTCTTTTTGCCGGATTGAACAAATCCGGTTACGATTCCTACATGGGCTTGATAGTCGGAACGGGAACCAACATGGCAAGTTTAATGCGCTTAGACAAGATCAGCAAGCTAAAAAAAGACGACAGCGGTTCTATTCCGGTCAATCTCGAATCAGGTAATTTTTATCCTCCGTATTTGACGGTTGTTGACGGTTTAGTTGACGCCATGTCGAACAACAAAGGCCAACAGCGTTTTGAAAAAGCAATTTCAGGAGGCTATGTAGGCGAAATATTCAAAACGGTTTTCATCAACGAAAAAATTGATTACGACTGTGACGGCGGTACTTTAGCCAAAATGATCAGAAATCCTGAAGCAAACACTGCCGAACATGTAGCGGTGGCTCATTGGATTTATGAACGGTCGGCAAAACTTGTCGCCGCTTCTTTAGCCGGTTTGGTTCAAGTTCTTGTCGCTCAAGACTCGTCTATCAAAAAGATTTGTCTGGCGGCCGACGGCACTGTATTTTGGGATAAAGATAAAGATAATAAGCTTTACTACAAAGAATTAGTCGAAAAAGAACTTAAGCTCTTATTGCCTGAAGGAGTTAGCGTAACAATCAACGATAAGATGGAAGATCCTAACCTGATTGGTTCGGCTATTGCAGCGCTTTCATAAATAAAGGTAAAAGGTGAAAGGCAAAGGGTTCATAAATAATCATGTTCCCTTTGCCTTTTTTCTTTTGTCTTTCATCTTTCTCCCCTATTCACAATATTTGGATCTTCCAGACCGTAGCCTTTTTTCGCATCTTCGCGTTTCAAAAGAAATGCGACAAACACCGACAAGATGGCGATTCCTGTAAAAATAATCATGGGAAGGGTGTAATCGTATATAGGTACCGGTTCTTCTTTTCCGTCAATTATTTTTATAACTGTCCCGATAATACAGTATTTATCCAACACAACGCCAATCAGTAGAGGAATACACATCAATCCTATGTTCTGCACCCAAAAGATAAGGGCATAAGCTGTGCCGAGTTGTTTTTCAGGAATAATTTTCGTAACGGCAGGCCACATTGCCGAAGGCACCAATGAAAAAGAAATACCTAATAAAACAGTCAAACAAGCGGCATAAACCCAATTGTTTATCCCCGGTATGGAAAATAAGGCGTGGACGCCAATCAGCATTAATGCCCCAATAATCATGATTGTAGCGCCTTTACCCTTTCTATCGTAAATCGAACCGAAAAATGGCGTAAACAAAACAGTGCCCAAAGGCAAAATAGCAGGAATTACACCCGACCATTTTTCTTCAATACCGAATTTGTTGGTCATCAAGTCGGGAGCATACTTTAGAAATGGGAAAACGCAGGAATAAAACAATACACAGAGAAGCGTCAACAACCAGAAGCCATAATTACCAAAGACAATTTTCACGTCAGAGAGCTTAAATTCATCTTCCGGCGATGCTGCGCTGGCTGTTCCAATTTCCTTATCCAATTTTTTATCCAAAGAAATATTATAAATCAGGAATGATAACATTCCGATAATAAGTAATACAATGCCAAACATTATCAGATTTGGAATATTTTGGAGATAGTTGGCTAAAGGGTTAGCGGTCAAATAAGCAATTCCGGTTCCGATACGGGCAATAGCAACTTGCAGTCCCATTGCCAAAGCCATTTCGTAACCGCGAAACCATTTCACAATGGTTCGGGTAACAACTACGCCTGCTACTTCGGCGCCAACGCCATAAATTCCAAAACCGACGGAGGCGTACAATACCTGATTTTTAATACCGAACAATGCGCCGTCCACCGGTAAAATCCGTGACAATGCAGCATATTTGATTAATGCTCCCAGAACCATCAAACCGGTAGCTAAGCCGCCTGTGAAGCGAATACCTTTTTTGTCGAGCAATAGTCCGCCCAAAAACAGCATCATCAAGAACACGTTGAACCAGCTGTAGGAACTTGTAAATATACCATAATCAATACTGTTCCATCCTTGCGTTCGTTCAAGCATTCCTTTCAGGGGCGCCATTGCATCGTAAAAGAAATAGGCAGCCATCATCGTAAACGAGACGATCATCAAAACCGTCCAGCGTACACTTTTTTTATCCCGTAAACCCATTTATTTGTATTTTGTAGTTAATAATTCTTTCAGAGTGTCTGCCACTATAAACGTGCTTCCGCCCACAAAGATAAAATCTTTTTTCGCAGCATTTTGCTTTGCAACCGAAAAAGCTTCATTTACAGCAGGATATACTTCGCCTTTCAGCTTAAATCCCGCTGCTTTTTCCGCCAACAGATGCGCATCCAAAGCACGGGGAATATTTGCCTGAGTAAAATAATACAGAGCGTTTTGCGGTAAAAGTCCGAGAACGGAAGTTATATCTTTATCGTTTACCATACCGAAAACGATGTGCAACCGGTCGTATTTTTCCAATTGCAGCTGATGTACAATACATTTGATTCCCGCTTCGTTGTGTCCTGTATCCAACACGATTTTCGGATGTTGACCGACTATTTGCCAGCGTCCCATCAATCCGGTATTCTCAATTACATATCGAAAACCCCGATAAACGGCTTCCGCCGGAATTGAAAAAATGTCTTTTTTTAATATATTAATTGCGCACAAAACAGTTGCCGCATTTTTTTCCTGCGCCCAACCGCCTAATTCATCAATTAACCCGGTATAATTCGGAGTTTCAAATTGCCAATAACCGGAAGGCAACTGTTTAGCCGAACGAATGTGGTTGTGCTCTTGGGCAAAAATAATAAGATCGTTAGGGACTTTGAGGGCTTTAAAAAATTCTTCCACTTCGCCTTCTGCTTCTCCGATAATCGCAGGAATGCAGGGTTTGATAATTCCTGCTTTTTCTTTGGCAATTGCCGTCAACGTATTTCCCAACAACTGAACATGGTCGAAACTGATATTGGTGATTATACTTAAAACCGGCGTGATGACATTTGTGCAATCCAACCTGCCGCCCAGACCGACTTCGATAACCGCCACATCTACTTGCTGTTCGGCAAACCAGGCGAAAGCCATGCCGGTAGTCAATTCAAAAAAAGAAGGCTGTATGGATTCAAAAAATATCCGGTGGCGGTCGAAAAAATCAACGACAAACGCCTTGTCAATCATTTCGCCGTTGACTTTGATTCTTTCCCTGAAATCCAACAAGTGGGGAGATGTGTAAAGTCCTGTTTTATAGCCAGCTTCCTGCAAAATCGAAGCCAACAGATGGGAAGTAGAACCTTTGCCGTTGGTTCCTCCTACATGAATCGTTTGGTATTGCTTGTGCGGATGATTCAAATGCTTGTCAATCAGGAAAGAGTTTTCCATACCTTCTTTATAGGCGCTGCTTCCGACTTGCTGAAACATCGGGGCGAATTTATAGAGATATGCTATGGTTTCTTCGTAAGTCATTTTTATTTAATCACGTATTCATCCATATTTATCGACCTCTTTTCGAGCAGATTTCCATCGTCATCCGCGTAAATAAACAGGTAATCCAAACCCTGCATCCGGTCGCCAAGAGCAACCGCGCTGTCTAAATCCATTGTCATAAAAACCGTTGCGAAAGCGTCGGCGGTCATGCAATCCGAGCAAATAACCGAAGCGCTCAAGATGTTGCTTTCGGCAGGATAGCCGGTGAGTGCACTGAGCGTATGCGCATATTTTTTCCCGTCCTTCACATAATAATTGCGGTAGTTGCCGGAAGTTGCCAACGATTTGTCGCAAAGTTCAATTACTTCCATTCGTTTATTGATTTGACCGCTTGCATCGTCAACCGGCTTGGAAATCTCAACGCGCCAACAACGGTCGGACGGATTTTTTCCTTTGGCGTGAATTTCACCGCCTATTTCGACAATATAATCCGTAATTCCATACGATTCAAGGAGTTCAGCAATTACATCGCAGGCGTATCCCTTTGCAATAGATGCACAATCCAATTCGAGACGCGGGTCGTCTTTGATTACTTTTCGACCTTCCAAATGCACTTTCCGGTAACCGACAAACGTTTTGAGGCTATCAATTGTATGTTGTATATCCGTTCCCTGATCAATTTTTTGAAAACCAAATCCCCACAGATTAACAAACGGCGCACAGGTTATGTCGTACGTTCCTCCCGAAATTTCGGCAACTTCCTTTGCTTTGTTAAAAACGTTGATGAACCAATCGTCCACTTCGACCGGCACGTTGTTGTTGACTTTATAAATAACGGATTCTTTATTGAAAGGATTCAATGACAAATCGAATTTTTGGAAACAATTCCGAATTTCCTTATCCAATACCCTGTTATATTTATACTGGATATGGAAATACGTTTTAAAGACTTCTCCGGAAGTTTTATAATATGCGTTTTCTTTTTTACATGCGGAAAAAATCAGGCAAAAAGCAAGTATGAAAAAGAAATGCTGACTTTGTCTTTTTAAATGGTTGTAACGCATAAATATTGTTTTTATTGAATTATAACTACTTTTTTCCAAACACTTGACTACCTTTCTCCGTTGTTATATACTTTTGTTTTTTGCTTTTGGGTTTATCAGGCAAAGTCATTGCTAATAAACCTTTTTCAAGCAAAGGAACAATATGACGTTCGTAGTTTTTTGTTTGTGTACTGAGTCCGAGTAAATCCAATATTTCTTTACGGCTTCTTGGAATTGTGGTAAAAGTAAGAATTTTTTTATCATAGTTACCATCATAGTTACCATCATAGTTACCATCATAGTTACCATCATCATGTACACCATCATATACACCACTATTTTTTACATCCAAAATTTTAGCAGTTACATACTTTTGTTTTCTGCTTTTAGGTTTATCCGGCAAAGTCATCGTTAATAGTCCTTTTTCAAGCAATGGAGCTATGTAGCGTTCATAGTTTTTTGTATGTGAACTTAATTTGAGAAAATTCATGATTTCTTTACGACTTTTTGGAACTACTGTAAAAGTAAGAATTTTTTTATCATAGACACTATCATAGACACCATCATAGTCGTTTTCTTCTATTTCCGGTCGGCGGATTGTTGTAACAAATTCTTCTGTTGTATAATTATTGTCAAAAGTAATATTATCGTAACTTTTAATTGCTCTGATAATGCCACTTCCCACACCAGTGTAGGGAAGTAGATGTTTTGCATTATTGAAAAGCAATTCATTTCGAGGTTGAGATATTCCTTTTTTTATACTTTGTTCGGTAACAGAATGAGGCAACATGCCCGGCGAATGAATCTCAACTCTATCATCAAAAATAAATACCCTTATCGGCGAATTTTGATAATAGTCTCTATGTAACAGAGCATTAATACCTATT
>Ga0123357_10002543_pt1 | contig 20420 bp, 12 predicted proteins | sample TergutEmb28metaG_FD_89873 | JGI IMG/M metagenome (GOLD analysis project Ga0123357, IMG submission 89873) | Embiratermes neotenicus P4 segment gut microbial communities from Petit-Saut dam, French Guiana - Emb289 P4 | ecosystem: Host-associated > Arthropoda: Insects > Digestive system > Gut ... | reverse complement strand
CCGGAAGGAAGGAGACCACTGGGGAGACCTAGGCGTAGATGGGTGGATATTAGGATGGATCTCCAGGAGGTGGGATGTGGGTATATGGACTGGATTGGGCTGGCCCAGGATAGAGACAGGTGGTGGAGGCTTGTGAGTGCGGTAATGAACCTTCGGGTTCCGTGAAACGCGGGGAATTTCTTGACTAGCTGCACACCAGTTAGCTTCTCAAGAAGGACTCTGCACCATGGAGTAAGTAAGTATTGATTCAGAAAAAAAATACTATAGTGTTTTCTTGCAGTACTAAATTACAGTTTAGCTTCTTTCGTGTGCTTGACGTTGATTAGACATGCAAATCAGTACCGAAGTTTTTCCACCAACTACTTGCAATTCATGGACTCAGCAATGGTCACTACGTGCCACTTGCATTTTTCTTACCGGCCAATAAACATCGAACGTGCTGTGAGGATGTATTCAGACAGATAGTATGAGAGGCTGCAGAATTTGGTGTGAATGTTTTTCCAGCAATTGTTTATGCTGACTTCGAAATAGCCATTCACAACGCAGTGACAACAGTGTGGCCAGGCTGTGGAGTTCAAGCATTTCGTTTCCATTTAGGAGAGAGACGGTGGCGGAAAATACAATTTTTGGGACTCAGCAGGCAGTATGGAAAGAACGACTCTGAGGTTAAGTCAGTTCTTGAAGAAAATATTCGGACTGTCGCTTATACCACCGGCGGAAGTCAGCGACTGCTTTGCGTTGGAAATTTTATCCAATCTTCTGAACGACAAGCGAGTGGAACAGTTTTGCGACTACCTGCTAGAAAATTACATTGATGCAGACTTCACTTTTCCTCCGTCTGTTTGGTCTGAATGTTCTGCGTCATCGAGGACCATAAACGCATGTCAGGCGTTCCATTACTGCTTGCATTTACGATGCCACATGCCACTTCTGTAACTGTGCATGTTTTTGCACAAAAGGGTAACATAATACACATGTTACACCAAAGTGAGCTGAGAAATTTAAGGTCGGATGGTTTACATTTTAAAAATAAATATAAATCCATTATACTAAAAAGTACCATGATGTCACAAATAAAAGAAGCATTTGTTAGATCCCAACGTAAGTACAAAATCTACATTACAAGGTCTTTCGGTTTCTGTTCTGATGTCTCGTTTATAGGCACAATATTTTCAAGAAACTGGCATCTGTTATTTGTGCTTAATTTATAATTTCAGATTTAACGTTTATGTTTTTGCCACTCTCAGGAAGTTGAGGGTGTTTGAGAACATGGTGTTGAGAAGAATATTTGGACCTAGGAGGGATGAGGTAACGGGGGAATGGAGGAGATTGCATAACGAGGAGCTAAATGATTTGTACTCCTCACCCAATATTGTGCGGATGATAAAATCGAGAAGAATGAGATGGGCTGGGCATGTGACGCATATGAATGAGGAGAGTGGGGTGTATGGGGCCTTGCTGGGGGAATTGGAGGGATGGAGACCACTGGGGAGATCTAGGCATAGATGGGTGGATAATAGTAGGATGGATCTCCAGGAGATGGGATGTGGGTATATGGACTGGATTGGGCTGGCCCATGATAGAGACAGGTGGCAGACGCTTGTGAGTGCAGTAATGAACTTTCGGGTTCCTTGAAATGCGGGGAATTTCTTGACTAGCTGCAAACCAGTTAGCTTCTCAAGAAGGACTCTGCACCATAAGCAAGTAAGTACGTTTTTGCCACTCTCATTATTGGTGACAAATTGGTATCTGTTCATCCTGATATTTCGAAGATCTTTTTTCGATACAGAACAAACCCTTTACACAAATTAAAGTTGAAATAAAAGAAAATTCATACAAAATGGCTGTGATGATTCCAGTAACAGATTATGAAAATACACAAGGAAACAGCAAATACGTTGGGAGTAAATTAACAGATTTTTGCATTTATTCTCTTCTTGTAATATTTCCAGATATATTACGGTATATATCATTTCTTACTCAAAGCCACTGCACCATGTTATGCTAGAAGGAAATGAAGGAAAGCTCAGATTTAAATGACATGGCTGTTATTCCCTCATCCTCCATTCTAAGCTGTACACAGTATATCCAGACTTTCCCTTCAAAACACATTTCTTTAATGTTACTTTTCATTAAACAGTGCTGTACCATGTTGCACTTTCAATTAATATAGACAGCGTGATCCATATGTTTTAGGACTGATTTTTTTAAATAACAGAACTAGAGCGATCTATTGGCCAACCCACTGAGTACTATCAATCAACATCCCTTCACACACCGAGTTTCGTTTATTTATCTTTGACAGTGCCAATGCAGACAAAAATTTTTTTAACAAAATTTTTATAGGACCTGGTGTTTTGCCTATGACCCCAAAACAAAATGACAGAGTTCAGAATGGGTTAGTGAGACATCCCCTCAGCCGAAGAAAATGAAATTCCAAAGGTCCCACATCAAGACTATGTTGATAATTTCTTTTGACTCTTAAGACAGTGCACAAAGAAATCATACCAGAGGGAAAACCAGTAAATGCAGAATTTTATAAAGGAGTAATGGATCACCTCCTAAAGCGCATTCAGTGGGTTCATCCAGCTGTGTTCTGCTCTCGAGATTTTATCTTGTTGCACGATAATGCGGCCGCCCACAAACTCTAAGTGTTTGCCAATTTTTGACCCAAAAAAATGTTACAACCCATTATCACCCCCTGTACTTTCCAGATTTATCTCCGCCAGACTATTTTCTGTTCCCCAAGTTGAAAATTAAGTTAAAAGGACTCCACTTGGTGGGTGTTGTTGAAATACAAGAAGCCGCAACTGATGAATTAAAGAAGGTCCAAAAAGAGAAATTTTCAGCAGCATTTCAGAAACTGTAAGACCATGCAAAAGCCTGTATATATGCCAGTGGAGCTTATTTTAAATTTTAAAAAAAGGTATGTGTCTTCGATTTTTAAAAAAATCAGCCCTAAAACTTTTGGAGTGCACTGTATATGTTCATTCCAGGGTACAACATTATTAAATATCAAAATTCGTAATACATATGTGACATGTTTAATATTTTGAGAATATTTGTATGAATAACAGCAGTACACCATGACGTCACTAATTTGCTCACATGCCTGTCCATGACATAATCAAGTCAAAATGCAGAACATGTATGCCATATAAATTATAATACATATTACAGCTGCATCTGAGACTGAACCCATACAGTGTTATTTGCATTAAAACTGAAACACGAAGACTATGAACTGGAACTTTTGAGCAGAGGTTGGGTTCAGTGTGGTATAAACCTCAAATATGTCCAAACTGCCTCAAATCCTGCATCATTTTGTGCAGAAAAATCACACTGTCATGTCAATGGCAGTTTCTATAAATAAATTATATCTTATCTCAAAATGTTCATTCTTCCTGAGAAGGGGAAGAAAATTAGGAAGTTACTGTCAAAGTGCAAGCTGAAAGACTGCTTTAAAACACACGACACTACACACAAGAAATTACTACAAGTATAATAAAAAATTCATTATAATCTTTGTTTCCAGAACATTTACAAGGTATGCAGAATTACTTCAAACACATCACATTGAAGAAAAGCAAAGGGAGTTGTATGGAAATTTCTATCTCACAAAACTGAATTCCGTTAACACAGAATTCTCAGGCATCACATTATTGCTTGACAACACACTTCACAACAAAAAGTGTATCAACTGCTTGTTCCCTATAATCACCACAACTTATATCAAATCAACTGCACATTACATGCTACTTATAACTTTGTCTTGAGGTAATCCTACACAACACCACTGTACATAAACCACAGAAAAAGGGACAGGATTTACTTTTTGTAACAGGCAGAAAGAATATGTTTCAATATTTTACTTTCATCATCTCATTAAATCATATGCACCCCCATTTGGCAAATCACGCAGCTTTTCTATTTAGCTTCCGGGTTCTACTTCCCACACATAAGGAACAAAATGTGATCTTGAAAATAATATTGATACAATACAATGTACAAATACAATACAAATATGTTGTCATTTTTGTAGAAAATAAACTGTAATGACTGTACATCTTGCCTATGATATACAAAATGAGCACAAAGCATCAATATAGCTCTTAGGGCCTAAATTTTATTTATGAATGGTTTGCAAGTTCTGACATTTTTCACAACATTATGGTTGAAGCTTCTGTTCTTCTGAGATATGACACTGTGTCACTGGGTAATCAGTTCTTGGCATTTTAAACAACTGAGTGCCTCACCTTCAAGAATCTACAGTTCCCAGAAGAATGCCAGACACGACCAGTAGAGGGAAATATGCAGGTACAGTGTTACCAGTAATACTGCTCAACACAGTAACCTTCAGTGGACACAACAATAGTCTGTGCTTAGTTTATGGTGTTCTGGGATTGATGACAGTAATGCTATGGCACACCATCTAAACTAAAAAAATGAACTTCAACATGGATTGTATCTGTGATTGGTATGATCAGCTTTTTCTTGACTGCTTGACCACTGAAGATACATTCGTTTGCTATAATAAGAACCTCTCACTGAACAACACATCACATCCCAGAAGACGTAACTCATCAGCAACACTGCTGTGAGAACCTCATCTCACCAGATCAAAAAAATTCTGACAGAGATTTCTTGATGGTCTGTTACCAGTAAAGTGGAATCGTTACCATGATCAAAACATTCTATTTAATTTGCCAGACTTACTTATGTGGAAAAAAGTGTTGCAAAAACAAACATAAGACCTTCAACCTAATGAGGAAAGGCCGAAGGAAAATATGTCACATAATACTTATAAGCCACATTTATCCTTTGAAACAGAGCAGATACTAAACGAACCACCTGTTGTAAACTTTAAAAAACTGTAATTTGATCACACAATGTAATTGTGTGTCTCATATGACACTCAAAATAAGCAGTGATAATTTTCGTATACAGCATTGAGTAACTTCTGTAACGGAGGCAGTATGTTTTCTGTGAAGTACAAGCTCTTTAAATAAATTTACATAAACTTAGAGCATTCAGGGGTCACATTGTTCTTAGGGGTATGAAAACTGTCTACACTACAATACCCCTGTACAGTATATTTCATTAGTGAAATACACTGTAAAGTTTGAAACTGCAAACTACAAAGAGCAGTGGTACACATCACCCTTTTTATTCTTTTATGTAGGGCCTGATGATGGCTACCTTTAGTAGCTGACACATGTAGCATTCTGTTGACATCTAACAATATGTGTTGTGTTGTTGGATCATTTGTTGGTTTTATTGTGGCACTAGAATGTAATGGGTATCAATTGCCATCTAACTTTCCAATGTTTGGAAATCACTCTACTGTGAAGAAGCCTGTAATGCTGCTTCCCCCCCAGTCTGAGTTAAAACCAGTTTCAACCTCATACAAAGTGTTTCCATATGCTTATCTTCCATGTTCATTCAATTCTGCAGTGTTGCCCTGTATTTCACACAAATGCTGCAACACAGTACCCTTAAATTCAGTTCTTTATGCATCACTTTTTGGTAAAGTAACTTCTGGAACATACTCTGTATTACAGTAATGTATGTAACTGGTTACAAATAATGACATTACATTTTTTACATTCTAAAAGCCACTTTGTGCTCATCCTGTTAACCCATGCATAATGCATGTGAATACATTACATACCCTGCCTATTCTGTCGAGGTACAAATAAGAGGCTGTGCTACTACTCTGCAGAAATTGGTAACCCATACACTGCATACTGATATACAGTACCCTTACACCATCACAGATGAATGCCTACGCTACAAATACACAACATACCACAACAAAGAGTTTGGATTATAAAGTAATTCTGCGACACTTTTACACCCCAAATAAAAGCCATAATTTGATTACAGGCTGTTTAACACCTTGGCACAAAAGCATATTAAAAATAATTTTCTTCTGTTATTGCAGTTACATAATCTCTCTCTCTCTCACTCACACACACACACATATGCAGACAACCAACTTTGTGTTTTGTAAATACAAGATACAAAATAATATACAGCACTTTGAATAATTTACATACAGTCCAATTATGACCACACTGAATAATGCTGTATTTTAACAAAAGAACTGTCATGGATGTTTTGTGTACCAGTGGAATTCTTAACAATGATAAAAATTTGAAAAATACCACAAAGTGCGTAATACATATCAGGTTTTGAAGCGTTTTACCTGACTGCCAGTTACAACTCTTTATAAAAGCACATAAAGGAACACAAATTATTACCTCTACATTGCAGTTCATTTATGAGATTTCTGCCTTAAATATTCACTTCAACAGATATTTAATAAGGAAGTCTGATTTTACTCATCATTTGGAACTGTACAAATTATGCTTCGAACATAACATTTAAGACAGTACGGTAACAGTTTCAGTAAACGAATAAAGCAAAAATAAATTACAGGCAATCAGTGATACTCAAAACATGCCAATAAAGAATACTGCCGTAATTTAAATTGTAAAAGAAATGGTGTCCAAAACACGCAAAATGACAAATGTGAACAATATGAATAATTTATGAGGCCATTTAAACACAACTTCACCCCGCAAGAAGTCAATCAGAAATACAATTTTGGGTTTTATTTTGACTTTTGATAAAATACATTGGAAAGTCAAACTATTACAGTAATATAAATTCAGTACAATAAAACATGTTTACAATGGAATCCCAAGTGATCCCAACATGCTGCTGTCAGATTCATACTTAAAACAAGTACATCTACATAAAGGAACTGCCAATTATACACCCCACACATTTATGTACTTTTGTTATAATTGATAGGTCATAAATTTATATTATTTATGCACTATATCATAATATTAAATTTATTAAGGATGAAGATAAAAAATTATGTGAAGAAATTCATTCACTAATAGAATTAATATGGACATCAGCAAGAATGCCAGAGAAATGATATACTGCAATAATAAGCTGCAGACATAAAAGGGAGAAAAAGTGCAACAGAACAATTACAGAGGGATCTCACTACTAAATGTATGTAATATATAAAATATACAGTCTAACACAACACTTGTTTAGCAATTATTATTGAAAGATATTTATATATTTCACAACTACATGTTTCGGCTTGTTTCTATGGAGCCATCTTCAGGCTGAGCTTTTAAAAAGGTACTGTATACAATTGACAATGTTTTTGTTGGGTACAAGATCGCATATTACATTTTATAACATATATTATGAATTAAGTTAAATATGATTCAAATATGCAACAGGTATTAAGATTAAAATTACAAGTAATAAAATGAAATAAAATTGAGTTGTAAGGCATTTAACAGATTGATATTTCGGGAAAGTTGTGGAGTTGTCAGAGATCTATTCCATTTAAATTGTGGGTGTAAAATCTTTGTCGATGTGAAGGCATATCTTTCGTGTGGAGACGTAATGTTCGGTTTGTAGATACAATATTGTTATGTAACAGTAATATGCAGCAATGTAGTAATGTTTCAGGGGTTATTAGTTGGATGCTATCTTGTATCTGCATCTTGTCTAACCTGATGCTCACTGATCCACTTGTATGTCTTGTAGACAGACAACCGGTCTCTAAAAGTTTTGAGTGTTGAAAATGACTGGCTGTCCATTCCTTTTGAGATATCGGACTTAATAAGGTCATCTTCTTTTCAAATTCTCTTCAATCTCCTCCAGTTCTGGTGAATGACTTAATCATCAGAAGAAGTAAGTTTCTTGTATGTTAAGTGTACACCAAGCTTAGAAAGTTGCTGCTTCTGTTCTTTTGAAGGCAAATGAGTGAACTGTGTTTCAATGCAATGGGGTTCATGAACTGGAAATGGTACCATTATTTGCAGTGACTGAGAGTGATTGAAAAAGCTGTAATAGAACTTAAAGAATCTACATCAAGCGCTTCATTAGTGACAAATGAAAGCTAAACAAAATAAAATACTTGGAAACAAAGATAAATATAAGAAATATACGCAAGATCTGGTAATAAACTGACAGGTAATTGAAGGGGTTCAGAATTTTGGATATTGAGGTACCATGACAAATTTATAAAATGTACAAGTGAAGAAATACAATCAAGGATTGCTGCAGGTAATTCAATGTTTCTGTAGGCTTGGACATAGAAGGCAGTGAACAAAGGGGGATGGGTGACTGCAATTAATGAGGCCAGAGGGCTGTACAGCCAAGGAGGGAGTAAGTAATTATATCACAATGTAGCTAAGGACAGACATTTTCAGTTGTCTTTCTACCCTCTTTCACTAGTTGATTAAAACATTCTACACACACTTGTTGATGACTGGGATTTCTCATTTCAGACAGATGGCACAGCATAAATATTATATAAAAGCACAAGAACTGAAGCATGTGACTCAAATACAGTCCATGCAACATTTTTATTTTTTTTAATGGAATCATGTAATAAATAACCTACTCTGCAGATGTGCATATCTTTAGCAGATTACAGGCTACATGGAAGGGTAAGACGTCCTTGGAGAATGGTAAATTAAAGAGTTAATGAGCGAAGCAATGGTCTGCTGTTTGCTGCAGCACTGTTACTAGTTTCACTAGTTGTGACTGATAATGACGATTTATCTTTCTGCCAAAAGTATGGATGAGAAAACATTTTTAAATGTAAAATGATGGTCTTTCTTGTTTTTACACCCCGAACGCCACCATTTGAGCAACACCTGCCATAAAAACCGAATAACTTACATTTTTACATCCTACATCAAAATTAAACAGAACTTCCATACATATAAAAGAATACAATTTGCTAAGTTGTCATGCTGGACTGCATAAATAACATTACACCTTGTCACTGTGGCAGTTAATTCTGATACTGTAAACATGCAAACTTTTCCTGCGGTACAGGGTAAGAACAAGTGAATCTGCTGTGACAGAAACTGAAGGGATTATTTCATTTCTGATGCACTCCATTTGGAAACTTGGAATTTTCCTGTAGCCCCACCAGATCCCCCACTGACTTTTGCCACCCAACTGTCTTTCCTACACACACAAATGCAGTGTAACAAATATAGTGCTAAGAGAGTACCACTATGTAATTTATAGTAGCAACAAAAATGTAACATAATTCTAAACAACATAAGTTCTTCTTATGAGGTTGTCTAAACATGATCATTATGCACGTACACATGTTATCAGTCTTTGGTTACTGGCTGCCTTTCATAAGCAGTATTTATCTTCATTACAAAAAACTGTTACACATTAACACAGTAGTGTTGAAACAGCACATAAGTTGTAACTGGCATGTGTGGCTTATTTTCTGAACAGCTGATACACATAACTATTCACATGTAGTTTCATTATTATTTAAATGTCTATGGATGGACCAAAAGAAGTAGGAATAAGCTATCACAGTACAGCATCTTTTTTTCCTTTCTTTCAAGGCCACAAACTCATCTGTAGTACATTCATTGGTGTTTACATTTGTAAGCAGTTTCTGAAGGAAGAGAATAAATGATCATTCAGTGCCCCTTTTTATTGCCTGGTCTGACTCCATTTACAAATGACAGCCAGTAGCATCATATTTGCATACACTAACAAATTATTAGGACAGAAACATTTTTATTTCCTTTAAACACTCTTATTATGTGTTACTTGTCATCAGTAATCAACTGTTTTCTGCAAATACATTCAATTATGAGATACCTGCAACTAATAATAAAAATTCAGATTTGCCTTAAAGTGGCTGACTGGGACCTTGATATCTAACTCCTCGACATGTCAGTTATCCTTGCGCACCTTCATCTTTTTTATTTCCAATACTTATTGCATTTACTGAGAGTATTACACGCTCATCAGTAAGCTATTCATGGATCCAGCTTGACATGAACTAACATCAAATTATCCATGAACTAATGACCAACTACAGCATATGTATGGTCACCGGTTTTCCTTCAAATATATGAAAAAACATATATATTGACAAAATAGAGCTTTGCACTAGAAATAAATTATTTTTATTATGCACAGTATAAATGCAGATGCCTGACCACATTCATAGTATTTCGGTATCGTAATTTGGCCTAAAATATCACACCTAAAACAATCCTGAACATATATGTGGTGTGATCATACCGTTTCTGGACTGACCATGATATGACACTACTCTTGCTAGCATGAACCTCTACTGCTAGTTTCAATACAACAGAGTCTGTTGCAGGGCCAATGAGAGGGGGGGGGGACAAATTAATGCAAGCAGGGCCTGCCAGTCCAGAAGTGGGGCCCAACTGTGTTGCATGTGTGTGATTGCAGGCTTTCGTCGCGAAGTAGATGAGAACTGCGCCTGCGTCTTAATAACCCAGAAGACAGCAATTCTCATGCTGCATATGTTTTTGTGTTGTCAATTGTACAAATTAAATCCTTTACATTAAACACAAGTCACTCTGCAACTGTGAGTCAGTCTTTCCAATTGAGTGTAAAGATTTTTAGCCACTCTGCCCTTGTTGTGAGGAGTGCGAAAATATTTCTTCGCCATCCCCTGAACTTGCCTTCCATGGCCCTGATCTGTTGAGTCATTTCCTGCTTGGAAGAAGGATGCATCACATGATACTGTTGATCAGCATGTTTCAAGTAGAACGGTGTTGTTCCATTTGTGATTCTAGTGCAATATACCTAAAAAATAGTGTCTGCATCAAATTTTATTTTAAACTGGGGAAAACTGGCAAGGTATCTGTTGCGAAGTTGAAAGTAGCTCAGGGAGCACAGAAAACAAGATGAACACAATATTTTGGGTGGTGTGCAAACAGTGGTGTGACCTCTGCTGAAGATGCGAAAGGTTTGTGACAACCATCACGAAGCAAAACAGACGATAAGTGGATCAAGTGAAGGAACATTCCCACAAAAGCAGAAAAGTCAATATCTTTTTAAAGTTGCTAACATGATGGGAATATAATTTGGGCCAGTTCAGAGCATTCTGAAAGACAATCTGAACACACATCAGATTACCACCAAATTTATGTCGCATGCCTGCTCACTCTGCTCTTGTCTGTGTGAATTAATGTAGTGACTGTTGCTGCACAGCCATCTGCTTACCAGAGTTAATTCTGTGCAACTTCTTTCTTTTTGCAAAAGTCAAGATGTTGTTTAAAGTGAAGGTGGTTTAATGACTGAAGCAACATCATGGCACACACATCCCACAATGCTTCAAATGCCAGCACAATACAAGATTCCCTGTATAAAGTCACAAGGTGACTACTATTAAGGGGAAAACATTGATAAGGAGGTAAATGTTGTCATTACAGAGAAATAAATTCAGTTCAGCACCCACCTGATCAAACAGCATATGCTATACATACACAGGATGACCACAAATGTTCTTCACAGTTTTAACATTGTACTACTCAAAGCATGTTTCAAGTGCAGCTGAAATACTGAATTGTAAACAACCCAAATGTTTGAACAACGTACCTGGTTGCAATCTACTGTACATTCTGAGAATGTTGCTCTTATGGGTCATTACACAGTGAGTAGTAGTAATTTCTTACCAACATTTTGGGACAACCTATTGGTCCCAACACCCCTGAAGACAGGACAGATAGGTTGTCCTGAAATGTTGGTAAGAAATTACCACTACTCACTGCATAATAACCCAGAAGGGCGCAGGTCTCACCTACTTCGGGTCGGAAGCCTGAAATCATGCATACTGTGCATTCTGGCTGCTAGATAGAGCTACTGTTATGACTATTGCAGAATGGCATTTGGGCCAAAAATTACATTCTGTGTCTTAGCTTTTCATGAAATGAAATCATTTATGTCATCCAATGATGCTATGAATAACAGAAGATTAGAATAGTAAAAATTATCTACCAAAGTGTTTATACCATTATACAAAATAGACAATACCTTCAAGAGTACACACAATGGCATAGTATCTATCACAATCACCATGAAAAAAAAAGTGTAAATAATTGCTTCCCTCTAAATAACAAACATGAACCAGCCAAATTTCATTAAATCTGAAGAGACACCACTGTTGCATTTATTAAATCCAGCACAAATTCTCACATATGGTTGTACCATGATGTTTTATGTTGATCATTTATTCTTTCATTGGGTTTCAAACATACAACTATGGACATTTTGTATCATTGTACTGCATCGTATACTGCAGTATGATGAGTCTGAAATCCTACGTATAAATGGCATTAAATTGTGCCTGTGCTTACAAAACCTCAGCACAACATGTGCACACCAATGAAATGTAACCCCCTAATCATATTTATGTTTATCAAATGTTCTACTTTTAGTAAACCAAACTGTAACCCATGCATTATGAATTTCATGAAAGTTACACTTTAATAAAAGCTTGAAACCTTTAAAAATACTTAATGTACTTCTACTCTAAGCTCAAAGTCTTTACTTCAGCATGACTAACATTTGTATGTTCAAATGTCTCAAATAACTTAGCTCATTATTTGCTAAACATTGTTACTAAAAAGGAACATACACACCAATATTGGCCAATAAAGAAAGAAAGCATACACTCCAGATAGAGTTTGGATATCATCACTTAGATCCTACAGCTACACAGTTCTACAACTAATATACGCATTTTTAGACACAGAATAATCCCCATTTCCATAACAGAATGTAAAGATAAATTCAAAACTGAAGTCCACCCACATTCCACATGCATTATTTGCAACAGTGGGCATATAACTGTTCTTGAAGTTAATTTATTCTGCAGAAAAATCTACTGTTGTATATCTAATCACACTGAATGTATCAAGCCAACTATCAAAAACTACTTTTCCTTGTATTTCATTACACAGATACTGTATAAGCAAATTTTTCTCATAACAGTTCAAGATCTTAACATGGCCTGTACTTTACATTATGAAACAATACCTGCATATCAAATCACTTTTAGGGACAATAATTAAATTGAATTTGTGCCTCATGCAAAGTAGGGGCTGTACCATACCAATATGAAATTTAAATCTGTCCAACAATATTTGGCATAGAATCCAAATACAGCCACTTCCTGCTTAATGTCACCAATCCGTTCCTGAAAATCAGATGTTCTGTGCTAAACACTAACTGGGGGCCTATTTCCCATTATTTTAAATGGGAAAAATTATAATGCATTACAACATCAACCAACTCCCAACCAATTTCCTAAAATTTAAATACAACACACTAAAACGCCCATATATAAATAACAAACTATCATGTTAGGATGTGAAATGTTTAAAACACCACTTCCTGATCACCAAACAATTAATATGGTTAACAGTGTTTTGTATGCAGCAGCATGTACAGTTGCATGCACATTGTTTTGTTAAAAATGTTTCAAGTTTTTTAGAATGTTAATATAAATTTTCCCTATATAAACATCAACCAAAAAACACTGTATTGGGAGATATGTACATTCCATGAAGTTTGGATATTAAAAACCAAGAGGCAGTCTACTGGAATAACATAAACTGGGGAGACGTTCTGTGGGGTATGCCTGTACCAAGTTCCACTTAAATTCAATATCAATAAGCAGCCATGACTTCGCATTATGCATTCATTTTATGAACTTCATCCACAGCAAGCACATACATTTATAAGTATAGTGGTATTTGTGCTCACAATACAGTAGAATGTCAGTGTCTGTAATACAATAATGACTAAAGTGTGAAAGAACAGTGCTGCATCCTGCGTGAAAAAGCATTACGCAGTGATGTCACTATTTTAAAGTTATTATATAGTTTCTCACTACAAAACTCTACTTGCCATATGCATCCTGTATCAAATAGTGTATCACAGTGGACTTTACAAAATGAAAGTCAGTAAACACCTGTGAAACAAAAGCATGTCTACAAACGTAGTGAATACATCTATAACTCCAGTTTTAAACATTGTATTTTGACAATGATCGAAAGAATACATTACATTTGACACGACTGAAAGATCTGATGTTCTCACAGCAGTGTCGATGAAGACCCCCGTCTATCAGGATGTTATGCCGGGTAAAGTGGTATACGTCGAGTCCAGTCAACAGGATGTAACATACCAGATGACCTGAATCTTAACTGAATTGCTTATGCCACTCATCACTACCTAACCTCCAGTCATGTCTAAAGCAAAAGAATGTAATAAAATTAGATTCACTGTGTTGTGCTTAACCTTTATACGACAACATGGGCTTTACATTGTGGGACTGACAGGTAAATTTAATCTTGGGAATTTTACATTGCAGTGGTACTAGCATTGGAAACATGTATATACCTTGAAGTGTGCCAGCTAAAATGTTGTAATAAATATACATGAAGGACACAGCCACCTTCCCATAATGTTATTATTTACTATTACAAAAACTGTTTCCAAACAAAAGCTTACAGATTCCTGAAACCAAACAATATATTCTCACATACCCCTCACGCATTACTGGACATGTTTTCCTTCCCAGGTTCTGATGGAACTCTAGGAATTTGAATTTACATGGTAAATACAAAAACAGTAGTTGATACAGGCCGACTTCCACCCATTCATTTCTTCTTGGCTGACACAATGCAGCTGGCCAAACAGTGATCAGTGTTTTGAGCTTCAAGATGGGACATTTTACTGGCTTGTGGATTTGGTTTCCTCTTGGGATAGACTGACTACAAGGCTCCCTGGCACTCATTTCCAACACATTTCAAATGTTGTGAGGTAAAATTTTTGGTGTTCTATTGCACTACCACAGGATAATAGCATTGGGTAACAGGATAATTTGGAATGGCATAGAAGAAAGCAGTCATGGACTACTCTGTGGTACAATCATAGAGTTTGCCTGAGGGGATTCAGAAATACCACAAAAACACATCTGGGCCAAAATTTTAAGCTCACACCTCATTAACAGAAAACAAAAAGGAAAAATTCTACATCTTTGGCCATATTTGGTGCTGTATCTAATCATTATAGTTAGAAAGAGCAGGTAAAAAATTCTTCTTGTGTTCATTTTGATGTTCTACACACAACTCAACAGACAATAATTTTGTCCGCACAGTTCATTTTGTTACTGTAGGTTTGCTGGTATTTATTTATTTACGAAGAGTACTGTTTTCTAAGATGTGATGCCATGCAGTTTAGTATATGAGTGCCAACATTTCAGAGGCTCCTGCTGGTTCCATCATCAACACAGATGATGAACATGGTAGGTTCCTCTTAAATATCAGTATGCACCTATCTGACTGCAAAGTATCATATACAACAATATAGTTATCTTCAAAGTCACTGCCATGCAAACCTCAAACTTTGCATATTCATTTACATTTTATTTTGCAGTGCTACAGACAGTTCAGACAATACAATGCAGAATGAAGGGATAATCGGTGAATAGTGAATATGAAAGGATGTGGGAAGAAATGATCATGGCACAACTGAGATACTAGCCTGGTATTTGCCCTTGACAGACTGAGTAAATTAACCCTTATCCTGCTAACGTGGAGAATATGGTGAGCTCCTAATAATGCCAGCAAATGGCAGATGGGATTTAATTCGGCGTTTAAAGGGTTAATGACGTTGCTCAGGCAGGATAGCTGGTCCCCAAAATGAAATGCAGGAATGCTTTCCAATTTTATGACATTCAGTGACGTAGCTATTCAAGTCAGATGCACAAGATTAAAAAAAATACCCTTTTGTCCACTTTTTTTACAAAGAGGCAAATATTTTGTTGTTGAGTACAATAATATAAAACAGATTCACTCTTGTCCCCTAGCATAAGAAAGTCACTCTTGATGGCAGGTACTTCTCACACTCAGTGTCACTCAGAGGTGCACATGTCCCTGCTCCCACCCCACTTTTTCCAGATAAAACATATAAGAAATTTTCATTCACTGTTTTATGCAGTTCTTTAGAAATCCAGCATCCTCACACACTATCCACTACCAAAATGCTGGTAACTGAAACTTCAATGGCTGCAGCATAATATCATTTCATGACTGAAATGAATTAAGAGTGAATTTACTAGAGTTAATATTTATGCATAGTTCACATAAGCAGAGCTTGCAAGTCTGTGTACAGCACTGGACAAAATTTCAGTGCCACAACTGCTACAGAGATGCTTCAAATAAATGAGAAAATGCATTCTTGCAATATTTCAAAGCACAGTGCTGCAATAATGCACTGCACACCTGATGACAATTAATAAATAAGGGAGTACTGTAGCAAAAATACTGACATCAGCTATTCAGATAGCATCAGCATTTAGCAAATTTTTTATAGCATGGCAAAGGGTCAAGATGTTTACATGAAATTAAGGACAAGGAAGACTATTAAAAGAGGCACTATGGTACAAGAAATTTCCAGTTCAGAAAATGGGAGGGAGAGGAAATGTGTACAACAGGCTTCTAATTAACCTTTTGGTGCTGGAATTATTTTTTTAAATTTTAGCACACTCTGTGTATAAAATGTGAATAAAACAGGAACCAAATATATTAGCATTATGAAACAAACTGCATTTTGAAGAGGAAAAAACGGAGAGTATACACCATGTTTAAAATATTCAGTACCTGTATTTGTTGAATAAATATATAAAATGCAACGTTTAGAGGTTAGTGGTGCGGTACAACCACTATAGGGGTTGTTAGGCGTCAAAGGGTTAATCAATACCATGACTGAATGTATGAGCTGATAATGAAGTACAGTAGAATACAAAATTATTTCATACGGTAGAACTCCACTTATCCAGATTAATTGGGATGGTGAGCCATCCAGATATGCACAAAAACTGGATAATTGGATTTTTGTTTGAAAATAGGCTACATTGGCAGTTTGAAATTTGGCTGTAACTATTTATAGTATGTACCTGTGTCCAAATATTTCAACCACACTTGATTTGAAGTTCTAGAAGCTATAACATTGTACTGTACTTGATCCGACAACCGGTAAATTACAAGGCAAGTTAGTCTTGTAGAATTATTGACAAATATATGCAAAGGGCCAAGCTGATCCAGATAATTGGTAGTCGGATAACCAGCATCAGGATAGGTGGAGTTCAATCATACTTTCATTTTCTAGCTATAGAGCTTCTTCTGCTACAGGGCACTGACAGCAATATTCATATAAATGACACAGAGATCATTCTGACTTTCTGGCCAACTGTTGTTTTCCACTTCCGTTCTTAAAATAACATCAGAAAGCTGACAATATATTTCTTTTTATAGAACACAAACAGAAGTCTTAATAGAGAAATCAATGTACACTCACAGAGTAAGACGTCTTCTGTTTTGGCATGAACAGTAACTCCTCACACTGTGTGGTTTTGCCCAGTACGGTTTTGACTACATGCTGTTGAAAGTAATTTAATAAATGGGGAACAAACTTTTTCCAGATACTGAAAAATTTAAGTACACATGGATAAACCAGAGCCACTATTCCCTCACCTGCTGTGGGAGCTGGCAGCATTAGCTACCCAAACACAATGTAAATGTCTAATATCCAAAAATATATTTTAAGTAGTGGATGGTCCATATGCTTTCATGTTCACATTACCCTATTTGCCAATATGAAGTCTGAAAAACGTGATTTTGCCCAACATGCCATGGTCACCCGCCCCAACCCCTGCACAGGATATAGAATCACTGCATTTATTTTAAGCTTAGAAACAGTTCAGTTTACAAAATACAGCAATAAAGGTCGACACAGAAAGCAGGAAGAGGTCAAGACAACAATGAGAAGCATGATGAGATGGACTATATGAATTTGATAAATAAAGTTAACAGGAATTTAAGGAGAAAAATTGAACTGATCATTAAATAAAAGGTGGAAGAGCAAAAAAATGAAAGGTACAGCAGAAAACAAAGCAGCACTTATAATCAATTACAAACACCTCCAGAAAAATTATAAGAGGAACAGTCAGAGTTACAGTGTGGTTACTTAGAACACACATTCACACATTCCTCCTCCTTTGGCACTGCAGGCTAATCTGGACTACAGTATCCTCTATTATAAACATTTCCCAAATCCCTATTAAGACTACATGGGCAGAGGATCAGAAAATTACAAGACATATCATCACAGTACAACACACACAATGCACAAAAGCCTTCATGCTTCATGAAAGATTTAAATCCATGATATCAGTGCCTTAATGGCTGACTATAAGGTTGGGTCTAAGCAAATTAACTTGTCAAACATTTGGCACTGTTGTGACATGAAAGACTATGACTTGGACAACTGGTGTGGCAACAGAGCCAACAAACAGTTTGTAATGGGGAAGGGCAGAAGCCTGTTAGTCAAAGAAACATATCAGAAAGTTTACAAGGAAAACACAGCAAGGACATTAAGGGCCAGTTTATTTGTATGAATAAGTAAGTGTTACTGGTTATGTGGTGATGTCAGATGGTGTCTTACACAATCTGATGACATTCAAAACTGGGCTTGAAATCATGTGCATGACGTAACATTGGTTCAGAATGGAAAGGAGGGGTGATACATATAAGCTGACCACAAAGAGAGGTCAATTACATACGAAGGACGGGATAGTTCGAAGATGGACTTTTTGGATACACTGAGTTGCAGTGGTGTTTTATGTTTACTGGGGACACATCAGATGCTACTGACTGACAAGGTCAGAAATGTCACCTGAAGGTGGAAATGGAATTACATACCTCTTGAATACAAGTGTGCTGCATTACCTCTCTGGATAAAAGTTAGAACACAGAATTTTCACAACTACAGGACCATAGATAAACACCTGTCCACTTCTTATTTCAAGACCACTCCAAAGATGTTAAAATACTGCTGCTCCGCAACAAAGACTGTCATGGGCTCTTTTGGTACTTTATGATAGGGTCTTCAGTCTCTTGAAATACTACACAGTGTTCATTGGTAGTTAGTGACTACTAGTTAGTAACTACCAACCAACCAACCAACCAACCAACCAACACTGCGTAGTATCCCAGAAGAATGAGGACTTCATTTACACAGCAGCAGCAGCAGCCTCAAATCATGCTTCTAAGACACTGAACACTGGGCCTTTGGCTCTAGTCTACAATAATCTACCACCAACACAGTGACCTCAATGGAACTTTCTGAGTACAGCTGCTGTGTACAGTCATCTTTCCATTACAATGGCAAATGTATTCACCAGCAAGTGGGAAAAAAACTAGCATCAATTGTCTCTACCAGAATATAACATTACACATAACACATGCAGATTTAGTTTTGCATATATACATCTAAGTTGTAAACTGAAACATTAGAAATAAATAGTTATGGTTTGCCCACACTTTACTAACAACTAAGCTGATAACCTACAGTGTATGTACAGGGAAGTTAAATATTTAAAAAAGTCTTTCCTATGAAACTACTGGTACTGTGTTTGTATTTCCTACATTAAATTCGTTCCAGCTCATGCTTGTATCTGACTGAGATTTCACTCTTTTGATCGTGAGATTTAAAACATTTATAAAATACATTATACGTCTTCAATTTTAAAGTGTACTCAAATCTACATATATACTTATATTCATATATATATGTATATTATTTTACAATTACAAGTTACTTACGAAAGCATGTTATTCTGCGCATATGTTAAAATAATGTGATCTTTCAGACTTGAATATTCACCACCAGCATACTGCTCAATGGACTCACCAAATAAAACTTCACTCTCATAAAAAAGGATTACTGGAATGCCCAGTTGATGCAGGACTAGTACCAAGCTGAAAACAGCACAAACAAACACAATTAGCCCACCAATATGTGAACTTTCTTGCCATCTGGTGCATTCTCTTAAATAAGGGATTTTATATTTCTCACATTCATTACACTTAATACGATCTGGCCACAACATGTCATCAAAGTCACTATCATTATAATATGATCCTAAATTCATAATACAATGAGCCGCCCGTCTCCGGTCGGCTACAGGTCTTGCCCTCCGGCAAAGAAAACCGGTTTGCTCCCCTCCTTACTGTTCCCCCTGAGGCTATCGTCTGACCATTGGCTGTTCTCGCAGGAAAAGTGAAAGGCAAGGGCGTGCCCCGAGTTTTTCTTTTGAGTTTTGATTTTTGTATTCGGTACTCATGTTCCTGCATTCAATGCAACCACCTCTGGGATCCCTCTGGCCAGGGCAGGAGCCGCAAGCGCCTTCTTCAGTTGCTTTTCTCTGAGAAGGGCTACGCAGACGATCGGGGCATGGTTTCGCAGGTAAAGTTTAGTTTCGGAACTTATTGTTTTCCAAATTGAGGTCTGGTCATGTTTAACTGTGAACCCCGACGTCTGCCTAGCGTCTACCTCGGGACGGGCTGGTACAAGTATGCCTCCCCGTAAGTAGTGTTATTTTGTTTCTTTATATGAGTCAAAGAGATGTGTTTGGTTATTCTGTTGCTTCATGTATTGACTGTATTTCTTTTATACGCACGATGAATGTAACGTTGAGTCGACTGATGTATTAGGTCCTATAT
>Ga0123357_10002542_pt1 | contig 20430 bp, 21 predicted proteins | sample TergutEmb28metaG_FD_89873 | JGI IMG/M metagenome (GOLD analysis project Ga0123357, IMG submission 89873) | Embiratermes neotenicus P4 segment gut microbial communities from Petit-Saut dam, French Guiana - Emb289 P4 | ecosystem: Host-associated > Arthropoda: Insects > Digestive system > Gut ... | reverse complement strand
TTTCAGAAAGCTACTGCATTTATGGAGTTTTTGGTTAAAACCCCAGAACGGGTAATGTCATATTTCAAACATCCCCATGTTCAGTATGCTGCATTATCTTGTAATTGATTGCCGGGTTAATAGCCATAACCACTATGATCATCTTGACGAATCTTCCGTTAGGGAACTGGTAAAAAGAAAGGCTGTTTTTGTCGTCCCGCTGGGGTTAAAGGATTTTTTTCTGAATCTTGGGGCAACCGAGGTTCATGAACTCGACTGGTGGCAGGAGGTGGCGTTAAATGCCGTCAAATACACATTCCTTCCGGCTCAACATTGGTCACGAAGGATAGGTCAGTCAATAAATAGCACCCTTTGGGGTGCTTTCATGATAGAGGGAAGCAAAAAGATATTTTTCTCGGGTGACACGGGTTATTTTGTCGGGTTCAAAGAGTTTGGGGAGAAATTTCCTAACATAGATTATGCCCTTTTGGGTGCAGGGGCTTATGAGCCGCGCTGGTTCATGTATTATTCTCATATGAGCGTGGAAGAATTCTTTCTGGCAGCAGACGATCTTGGTGCCAAGGTTTCAATCCCCATGCACTTCGGCATTATCGAGCTCGGCAAAGAACCCGTACTTTATCCCCCTTATCAAATGGATCAATACATGGATGAGAAACCCGCCTATAAAGAGAAGGCGTGGATCATGAGAGTGGGGGAACATATCATGATGGGGGATGGGAGATAATGGTTGAAATTTGCTATTAAATGGCTCTACGCTTGCCGGAATGAAGGGTTAGAGGGTATTCGATGGAGATTTGTGTTTGAGCTCGAAGACGCGAACGATGACGTACGCGATGAGCGCGAATATGAAGAAGACGAGTAGCATCCATGCGATACCCTGCAAAGTTTCGATGATAGTACGATAGACCTCAAGCACCCAGCGTTCGGTAGTGAGTTCGAGAATCCTTGCTTTCTCGTCGTACTGAGCAGGGTTGATGTATTGCTCCAATTTCCAGACGCGAACACCCGTTGAGATACCTACAACGTAGATGGCGAACTTTAAATACTTGAGCCATGCATCGCTGATGTCATCGGCAATGATGCGTTTGAGGATGCCAGCGATTGGCAACCCGAAGAACCTCACAACAAGGGACGAAACGACTGCTGCGATTACAAAGGTAACTAGCAAGAGCGTAACGAACATGGTGGTAGACCTCCTCTAGCAATGCTGGCTGTTGTCTAAGCTATAGCTGTATTTACAGTACCTACGCCATCTGCCGCATCAACCTGCCCTTTTCCCGATCCCAGTCGCGCTTTTTCTCATCCTCGCGCTTGTCATAGAGCTTCTTGCCCTTTGCCAAGCCGATGTCGGCCTTCACGCGCCCCTTGCTCCAGTGCAGGTCGAGCGGAACCAGGGTGAAGCCGGCGCGTTCGACCTTGCCGATCAGGCGGGCAATCTCCTTGGCGTGGAGCAGCAGTTTGCGGGTGCGGGTCGGGTCGGCCTTGATATGGGTGGAGGCGCTGACCAGCGGGGTGATGTGCATCCCAAGGATGAACAGCTCCTCCCCGCGCGTGATGACATAGGCTTCTTTGATGTTGGCGCGCCCACCACGGATGGCCTTCACTTCCCAGCCTTCGAGCACGAGCCCGCCCTCGAACCTTTCTTCGATGAAGAAATCATGATGGGCTTTGCGGTTCTGGACGATGCTCATGGGGAGGCCGGGGTTCGTTGCGTGATGCGCGGGCAAAAAGCTGAAGGTGATGCGTTAGAATCTTATATCTTATCAGTTTGACCGTTGCACCAATGGCCGATATTCAAAAGAAGGTTCTGATCGAATTCACGCCCGCGCAGATGTTTGCCCTGGTCGATAGCTGCGAGGACTATCCCCAGTTCATGCCGTGGTGCAGCAGTGTCCAGTTGCGTTCCCGTACCGACGAGATCACCGCCGCCACGCTGCACGTCAATTACCACGGCATCAAGACCCATTTCAGCACCGAGAATGCCAAGCGTTATCCTACCGATATGTTGATCCGTCTTACGGACGGCCCATTTACCCGCCTTGATGGCGGCTGGCATTTTACCCCCCTGGGGGAGGCCGCTTGCAAGGTGGAGTTCGAACTGCATTATTCGTTTTCAAGCCGCCTCCTCGAAAAAGTCCTTAACCCGGTGTTCAGCCATATTGGTAATACCCTTGTCGAGGTGTTTGTCAAACGCGCAAGCCAAATTTATGGAGTTTCACGGTCATGAGCGGTGAGTTCATTGAAATCGAAGTTGTCTATGCTTTGCAGAATTACCAGGATGTCATTATGGTGAAGATGCCGGAAGGAGCTACTGCGCGCGAGGCGGTGGAGGCATCCGGCCTGTTGCTCAAATACCCGGAAATTGAACTAGGCGAACGTAACAAGCTCGGCATTTACAATAAGCCCGCCAGGCTCGATACTGTACTGCGTGAGGGCGACCGGGTGGAAATCTACCGCCCGCTGATCGCTGACCCGAAGGCTGTGCGCAGGCAGCGCGCTGAGGAGGGCAAGGTAATGAAGCGGGGCGGCGGCGCGATGCGGGACGCTTGACCGGGTTTCAATCCTTGCCGCAAAACGCCTCGATCAGTTTTTTGGTACGCTCAGTTTCGGCAGCTCGTTCCTCGTCATCCAAAAACTTGCGCTCGCCGCTTTCGGTGAACCGGGAGATGCGCTGGCCATTGTTCAATGCGACATGTTGGGCACGGGCACGCTGGCAGCTCTGCTCGTCCTGCGCAGCGCGGGCAGCATTTTTTTCCGCCTTTTCCCGGGCTTCGGCCGCAGCGGCGCGGCGCTTGCGGAATTCTTCGTCGCGGTATGCGGCTTGGCTCTTTTTCAAGGCGGAAACCACTGCGGTGGGTTTTTCTAGTTCGGCATTACCTTTGCCGCTTTCAGCTTCGGGTTCGTCCAATGCCGGTTCGGTGTCTGTTGCGGGCGGCTGTGCCCGTTTGAACATTTGTACTTGGACGTTCGGCTGGTTCGGGGGAGGTGTATCCGAAAAATGCGTCGTACCGTCTTTGTCCTTCCACTGGTAGATCTGGGCGCTTGCAGACAGGGCAACAGCCAAGCCAAGAATGGGCGCGATAAATCGGGGCAGGAACGTGCATTTCATCGTTGTCTCTCCTGTAGCGCGGCTTACGCGGTCAGGTGGAGCTTTGTATAATGCACGTTTGCTCGAAAGGAAATAAGTCATGCGTGTGATCCAGAAGGCGCTGACATTCGATGATGTCCTTCTTGTCCCCGCCCATTCGGCAGTGTTGCCGCGCGATGTAGGGCTGAATACACAGGCAAGCCGCAATATCTGCCTCAACATTCCCTTGGTATCTGCGGCAATGGATACTGTCACCGAATCGCGGCTTGCTATTGCGCTCGCGCAGGAGGGCGGTATCGGCATCGTGCACAAGAACCTTTCCCCGGCAGAACAGGCCGCAGAGGTGCACAAGGTCAAGCGTTTCGAGTCCGGCGTGCTCAAAGATCCCGTGACTATCCCACCCACCATGACCGTGGGCGATGTCATCGCACTTCAGCACCAGCACCGGTTCTCGGGCGTACCAGTGGTTGAGAATGGCAAGGTAGTTGGTATTGTCACTAACCGCGACACCCGTTTCGAAACCCGGCTCGATCAGCCCGTACGCGAGATCATGACGCCGCAGGAACGCCTAGTGACAGTGCACGAAGGCGCAAACCTCGACGAAGCACGCGAACTGCTGCGCCTGCACCGTCTCGAACGGGTGCTCGTGCTCAACGATGCAGGCGAGCTTTGCGGCCTCATCACGGTCAAGGATATGATGAAGGCCACCGAATACCCGTTTGCTACCAAGGATGAACAAGGACGGCTGCGGGTTGGCGCGGCGCTTGGTGTCGGCGCGGGAACCGAAGAGCGTGCCGAACGGTTGGCAGAAGCCGGGGTCGATATGTTCGTCGTCGATACCGCCCACGGCCATTCGCAGGGCGTGCTTGACCGCGTGGCCTGGGTCAAGAAACATTTCCCGAACATCGACGTGGTCGGCGGCAACATCGCGACCGGCGAAGCTGCACTGGCACTTGTCGATGCCGGGGCAGACGGGGTCAAGGTCGGCATCGGACCAGGTTCCATCTGCACGACCCGCATCGTTGCAGGGGTTGGCGTGCCGCAAATCACTGCTATCGACCTCGTTGCCACTGCACTGGCAGGAACCGGTGTGCCGCTCATCGCCGATGGTGGCGTCCGCTTTTCGGGCGATATTGCCAAGGCCATCGCCGCTGGGGCCAATAGCGTAATGCTTGGTGGCCTTTTCGCGGGAACCGAAGAAGCACCCGGCGAAACGGTGCTTTTCCAAGGCCGTTCGTACAAGTCGTACCGTGGCATGGGCTCGCTCGGTGCGATGGAAAAGGGCGCGGCGGATCGTTACTTCCAGGACAGTTCCTCCAATATCGATAAACTTGTCCCTGAAGGCATCGAAGGCCGTGTGCCCTACAAGGGGCCGGTCGCGGCGGTCATTCATCAGTTAATCGGTGGGTTGCGCGCCTCGATGGGCTACCTTGGTTGCGCCAACATCACAACCATGCATGCGCAGGCGCAATTCGTCCAGATTAGTTCTGCCGGAATGCGTGAGTCGCATGTCCATGACGTACAGATTACCAAGGAAGCCCCCAACTACCAGGTCAGTTGAGCCGCCTTTCGCGGACGGTCATAGGGGATGCTGCCTTCGGTAGCCCAGATGGCATATAATTCCTTTTCATTTACCCAGTTGCCTACGTGCATGACCCACCAGAAAATCCTCATCCTCGATTTCGGCTCCCAGGTCACGCAACTCATCGCCCGCCGAGTACGCGAAGCCCACGTCTATAGCGAAATCCATCCTAACGACGTAAGCGGTGAGTTTATTCGAGCATTCGCGCCCCAGGGCATCATCCTCTCCGGCAGCCATGCCAGCACCTACGAGGATCATCAGTTGCGCGCCCCGCAAGCCGTATGGGAGTTGGGTGTCCCGGTATTGGGCATCTGCTACGGTATGCAGGCGATGGCCGTGCAGCTTGGCGGCGAGGTCAGTTGGTCCGACACGCGTGAATTCGGCTATGCCGAAGTGTGCGCGCATGGCCACGGTTCGCTGTTTGGCGATGCTGCAGATTTCATCAATGCCAAGAACCACGGTATGTACAAGGTGTGGATGAGCCATGGCGACAGGGTTATGAAGCTGCCTCCTGGTTTCGCCCTCATGGCCTCTACCGAAAGCTGCCCCATTGCCGGGATGTTCGACGCTACGCGGCGCTTTTTTGGCGTCCAGTTCCACCCGGAAGTCACCCACACCGTCCAGGGCGCGGCCATGCTCACCCGCTTTGTGCGGGACATCTGCGGCTGCGCGGGCGATTGGGTGATGGGCAACTACATCACCGAGGCCGTCAAACGCATCTGCGAGCAGGTCGGTGAAGAAGAAGTCATCCTTGGCCTTTCCGGCGGGGTCGATTCCTCTGTTGCAGCCGCGCTCATCTATCGCGCCATTGGGGATCGGCTTACCTGCGTTTTCGTCGACCACGGCCTGCTGCGCCAGAATGAAGCCCAGGTGGTCATGGACATGTTTGCCGGACGGATGCACGCCAAGGTCGTGCACGTCAATGCTTCGGCGCAATTCATGTCCAAGCTCGCCGCCGTCACCGACCCTGAGAAAAAGCGCAAGATCATCGGCCACGAATTCATTGAGGTCTTCCAAGCCGAAGCCCGGAAGCTCGGCAACGCCCGTTGGCTCGCGCAGGGGACGATTTATCCCGATGTCGTCGAATCCGGTGGCACGAAAACGCGCAAGGCGTCCACTATCAAAAGCCATCACAACGTCGGCGGGCTGCCCGAAACCCTCGGCCTCAGACTGCTGGAGCCGTTGCGCGAACTCTTCAAGGACGAAGTGCGCGAACTTGGCATTGCCCTCGGCCTGCCATACGAAATGGTCTACCGCCACCCCTTCCCAGGCCCCGGCCTGGGCGTGCGCATCCTGGGCGAAGTCAAAAAGGAATACGCGGATATGCTGCGCGCTGCCGATGCGATTTTCATCGACGAACTGCGTTCTACTATCGAGCCCCACAGCGGCAAAAGCTGGTACGACCTTGCTAGCCAAGCGTTTTCCGTCTTCCTGCCTGTTAGGAGCGTGGGCGTGATGGGGGACAGCCGCACCTATGAATACGTTGTGGCGCTCCGTGCCGTGCAAACCTCCGATTTTATGACGGCAGACTGGGTGGAGCTGCCTTGGGCGCTCCTGAAACGCGTGTCGAACCGCATCATCAATGAGGTACGCGGTATTAACCGCGTCACCTATGACGTGTCGAGCAAACCACCAGCGACGATTGAGTGGGAGTGAATAAGAAGGGACAGATCGCAATTACCCTTCTGTGTCGCCTTGTAGTTTGTTTACTATTGGCTCTATTGGTCGATGCTCCTCCAATTATATGAGATGACAACGTATTTTTGCCAGAATCGGTTTTTTGTCCTGCAGATTTAGTGATATTTAATTGTATGTAATAAGTACAACCATGGTGCACAAAAAATAATGCGTCTAACATTTTCAGAATGTCTGGGTATTAGATACGCTGGTTTTTGCATAATCGGGCAAATCAAAAGTGTGCGATAATGGGTAAAGGGAAGATTTTGACAAACAAAACGCTTGCTGATATAATGAAAAATTAGTACTTTTTGGGCAGTAGATCATGAAACGCACTTACCAACCTTCTGTTGTTCGCCGCAAGCGCACGCATGGCTTTCGAGTTCGTATGAAAACGCGCGGTGGCCGGGCAGTTATTCGCGCCCGCCGTGCCAAGGGTCGCCATCGCCTCGCCGTTTGAGTCCATGGATACGGGGCAGGGTTTTTGCCATGTTTACAGATTGCTGAAAACGGATGAGTTTTCATCCGTTTTTGCTTTTCGGCGTTCGTTGCGCGGCCGTTTCTATACGCTTTACTATCGGCCCAATGAACTGGCTACCGCCCGGCTGGGCGTGACGGTGGCCAAGAAACTGGCCAAGCGCGCCAACGGGCGTAACCTGCTCAAACGCATTGCACGCGAAGTTTTTCGGCGGCAGCGTGAAAACCTGCCGTCCTGCGATTTGGTCATTCGCCTGCACGCACCGGCGGGAACTGCGCGCCGTGCGGAACTCAACATGGATGTCAGGCAGTTGTTGGGTCGCCTTCCCGGAAACCGGGAGCACGCAGCTGGCGACGTCTTCACCTGAACATAGGTTTCCCCCGCTTTTTGTTGGGACGCAGTACGCCATTCGCGGGTATCATTACCGCCTTTGTGCGCTTTAATCTGCGCTTTTTCATTCTCGTCGTCTGCAAGGCTTTCTTCTCCGATGGAACAACGCCGCCTCATCCCACTCGTCATTTTCGTCCTGTCACTCGTGATGCTGTGGACAAACTGGGTCGAATACAATAAACCCGCTGCTACAGCGCCGCATGCCGCCGCTCCTTCCGCCGTTTCCACGCCTGAGTCCCAGGCTCCCGATGATTCGGTACCGGCGCCAGCCCGTGCCGCTACGCTCCCGACCATGGCTCCTGCCCCGTCCGCAGCACCACGGGTCAAAGTGGAAACCGACCTAATACGCGCAGAAATTTCTGCCAAGGGCGGTAGTATCGTCCGCCTCGAACTCGTGAAACACCGCTCTTCCGAGAACCCCAAAGAAAATGGCTATGTCATTTTAGATGATGGCGCTGCACATGTATTTGAGGCTCAATCCGGCCTGCGCATCGTGGATAAGGAAGGTCACCTGAAATTGTCTGGCGATTTAAACTTGCCTGATCATGTCTACACCATGTTTGAGTTACCCGACGGCAATCAGACGCTTGCCGATGACCAAAACAAACTAGTGGTGAGATTGAAGGCACCCGTGGTTGATGGTGTGTCTGTGACCAAGGTGATGACTTTCACCCGCGGCAGCTATCTGATCGACGTTGCCTACGAAATTCACAATGAAAATACCGTCCCATTGGCCATGTATGCTTATTACCAATTCCTGCGTGACGGCAAGCCTGCTGAAAAAACCAGCGGGGGGCTTTTTGGAGGCATACGGACGTTCATCGGCCCGGCCTTTTATACCGATGAGGGTAAGTTTCAAAAGGTTTCTTTCGGTGACATCGATGAAAACAAGGCCAAGTTCACCGCTAATGCCGACAATGGTTGGGTGGCGATCGTTCAGCATTACTTTGTCAGTGCCTGGCTGCCGCCGCAGAAGGAAGTGCGTCAGTATTTCACCAATAAGATTAACCGGGGCAGCTATACGGGTCACTACACGGCAGGCGCAGTCCTTGACCCGGTCACTGTTGAGCCTGGTGCAACAGCGCAGGTTGGGGCGCGTCTTTATGTCGGGCCACAAGACCAGCACAAGCTCGAAGAAATTGCCCCTGGCCTCAAGCTGGTGGTCGATTACGGCATCCTGACGGTTATTGCCGCCCCACTTTTCTGGCTGCTCTCATGGCTGCATTCGCTCACCGGCAACTGGGGGTGGTCTATCATTCTCGTGACGGTCATTGTCAAAGCGATCTTTTTCCCGCTTTCGGCGGCAAGTTACAAATCGATGGCCAAGATGCGCATGCTTGCGCCCCGTATGCAGCGGATGAAAGAGCTATACGGCGATGACAAACCCAAGATGCAGCAGGAGATGATGAATCTTTACCGCACCGAGAAAATCAATCCACTTGGTGGTTGTTTGCCCATCGTTGTGCAAATTCCGGTATTCCTCGCACTCTACTGGGTGCTGTTAGGCAGTGTTGAAATGCGGCAAGCGCCGTGGCTTGGTTGGATACAGGATTTGTCAGCGCGTGACCCTTATTTCATCCTGCCGCTCATCATGGGTGCCTCCATGTTGGTTCAGTTCAAGCTGAACCCAAGCCCGCCTGACCCCATGCAGGCCAAGATTATGATGGTAATGCCAATCATATTCACGGTCATGTTCCTATGGTTCCCCTCAGGGTTGGTGCTGTATTGGACGGTCAACAACCTCCTCTCCATTGGACAGCAATGGCAGATTACGCGAATGACTGAACGCGGTGGCAAAAAAACCGCTAAACCCGCTAACGATCCAAAAATCTGATTTTTAACGAACATAAAACCGCCGCAGGTATGTCCTCCGGCGGTTTTTGTTTTTCATTGGTACAAGTTCATTATCCGCGCAAAGCAATTAGCATCTCTGATATGGTAAATTCCAATTCAACCGAATCGCATGGGGGTGTGTGCCGAGCGTAGTAGTCCCGTTTGTATGGTGTGTCGGATTGGGGTAGGTTTACGGAGGCGAAGGTTCGCTTTTTCAACTCAACAGTATTTCCTGACCAAGAGGGGTTTTGGGCGGCTCAAAAGGTATTTTCTTATGAACAAGCGTTTTCGCTTTATTTTCGTTTTGTGGGTGCTTGGTTTTGTTTTGCTGCTTCCAGGGTGTAGCAGGGAATTGCAGCAGCAGCACGCTTTTATCAGTTTCTTGCAAAAGGACGTGATCCCGCGCAATAGCGGGTTCATCATTCCGAACTCGAACATGCGCAAAAAATTCGGTGTCTACGCAGCACACTATAGTGTCATCGTCGAGTACAACAAAACTATCTCTGAAAAAGTGAGCAAACCTCTGGAAAAGCTACAACGAGAATATCAGGAAACCGTAAAACCTGAATCAAGCGTTGAGGAGCGCAAAGAGGCTATCATCAAATATCGGGAGGCACTTCAGTTGATTAGGGAAACCCTTGATAAGGAGTTTGCTGCGGTCGAATCGAAACTTGCAACGTTGAACCAACCTGATGAAGTGAAAGAAGTTTATCTCCAGGCGGTTGAAAAACATGTACGTACCCCAGTCAAGAACCTTAAAATCTTGATTCCCTCAATCGAAACGATGCTGAACAAAAATCTGGACTTGTTGGATTACATCGCTGCCAATAAGGGTAAGGTAGAAATCAAGGATGGCATGATTCAGGTCGACAGGAATAAAAAAGACTACCAGTCGACGCTTGACCATCTCGATGGGATGCAAAAAGAAATCCGCGATATGGCGGATACCATCCAAACACGGTATGCTGAGTTTATGCGGCAGTCAGTCAGCAAATGAACGAACACAAGGATGTTTCACGTGAAACATCCTTGTGTTCGGAACCATTCAAAACCATGAAACAGACCGAATACCATAAGGTTAGGTCAACCTCGCTAAAACCAGATAGCCTTGCCCATGCCTTGTTTCATGCAGCGAAATTAGTCGCGGCCGTGCTCGAAGGAGCAAACCTTACCGAATACTACGAGCGTGTGATCCGTTCAAACCCCAATTGGGACGAAAGTGTACGTGGCGCAATCCGTGATTTGACCTGGAATTCACTGCGTGATTATGGCCGTGGCGATGCCATACTTCGCCATTTCCTTGGTAAACCGCTTCCCGTATCTATTCACGCTTTACTGTTGGTTGCAGTTTATCGTCTCGAACAACGTCCAGAGCAGGCACATACCTTGGTGAATCAGGCGGTGGATGCAGCCGCGCATCTGGCGGGGGGACTCAAAGGCGTGGTCAATGGTGTATTGCGTAATGTCGTGCGCCAAAAATCCAGTCTTGCAGCGTGGCGTGATGAGGATATTGCGGCTCGTTATGCTTATCCTGCATGGTGGATCAAGCGTGTCCGGTGCGAGCATGGGGATGATTGGGAAGCGATTCTTGCGGCAGGAAACATGCATCCCCCGATGAGTTTGCGGGTCAACCGTCGCCGTACCACAGTCGAGGGGTATTTGTCTGAAGTGGTCGATGCAGGGTTTGATGTAACGAGATTCGATAACGATGCTTTGCTCCTGAAGCATCCGCTACCTGTGTCAAAGTTGCCAGGTTTTGCCGAGGGTAGGGTTTCAGTGCAGGATGCCGGCGCACAATGGGCTGCACCGTGGCTGTGTGCGTGTGATGGGGAACGAGTGCTTGATGCCTGTGCTGCTCCTGGTGGCAAAGGTGCACACCTGCTGGAGCTCGCCGATGTTGAACTCACTGCACTGGAACTTGACCCAGTGAGGATTGAACGGATGCGCGACAATTTTGCCCGCCTCGGATTGGTTGCCAAAATAATGAATGTCGATTGCTGTGCATTGAATACTTGGTGGGATGGGCGACCATTTGACCGTATCCTTGCTGACGTACCATGTTCGGCTTCCGGTATCGTGCGGCGGCATCCCGACATCAAGTGGTTGCGGCGTGATAGCGACATTGGCAAATTTGTTGCACAACAGGCCAATATCATGAATGTGCTTTGGCAGACTCTGGCTGATGGTGGCACAATGCTCTATGTAACATGCTCGGTTTTTGACGACGAAAACCATCGTCAAATCGAGCATTTTCTTGCGCATCACCCAGATGCAGAACTGTTCATGCCGCAAACTTGCTCGATACATTCCCTGTTGCCGACGGCCAACCATGATGGCTTTTATTATGCATGCCTGCGCAAAGAAGCTAGGCGTGCCTAAGCCACTGCATTGCTCGTTACTGTTTGTCGCGTTCCTGGCAATTGCGTCGGTTCCTGCGAGAGCTGGCGATGCCAGCGTCACTCATGCCAAGATCGTTTTGTCTGAAGAAGGATACGTGCTCAATGCGGATTTCAGTTTCGACCTCAATCAGAAATTGATCGATGCCTTGGAGCATGGTGTGGCGTTGTATTTCGTTACCGAACTGCGGGTTGAGCGCCCACGTTGGTATTGGTTCGACAAACTGATCGTTCACCGCCAGCTCGAATACCGGCTTGCCTACCATGCGATGACCCGTAGTTACCGACTCAATATTGGGAGTTTGCACAGGAACTTCGACTCGCTGGCGGATGCTGTACATACTATGGAGCGCATTCGCAATTTGTATGTGGCTCCTCCAGGGACATTCAATACCAATGATAAGTATGAAGTGACGTTGCGTTTTTTCCATAATACCGCCCTACTTCCCAAGCCTTTTCAACTCTCCGCCTTATCCAATGGTAAATGGGATCTTGGTACGGGTTGGATAAAATGGTTATTCACGTCCGAAATGGCAAACTCTGAAGGTGCAGCAGCAGCGCAACCAGAAGAGAAATTGTCGGGGGATGCGGCTCAGAGAGAGATGGTTACGAAAGAATGAAAAACATCGCGGTTGCCATTGCCGCTATCTTGGCGGCCATTTCACTCTATCTCCTAGCTTCGGCTAGTGCCAGCACCGGGTTGTTCAGCGGCTCGTTTCCTATCCTGCTTGCGATCTACGGAATAGTCACGGTGACGTTGGCGGCGACGGTTGTCTATCAGCTTATCCGCCTGTGGCGCGAGTACCATAACCGACGCTTTGGTTCGCGACTCAAGTACCGATTGGTAATGATGTTTGCATTAATGGCGCTTTTGCCGGGTCTGTTGGTGTACGCAGTGTCGCTCCAGTTTGTCGTGCGCAGTATCGAATCCTGGTTTGATGTACGGGTCGATTCCGCCCTTGAAGGCGGCGTTGCCCTTGGCCGGGACGCGCTCGACTATCTCGTTGTGCAGCTCAAGGACAAGGCTGCTGCTATGACCATGGATATCGAAAACCAACCAGGTATTTCAGCAACCCAGGTCAATCGCCTGCGCGAATGGGCTGGGGTTGGTAGCGTTACCGTGTTTAGTGCCAACGGGCAGGTACTGGTCAGTTCGATTGACGGCGATATTGCCCATTTGCTACCGGAAGCCCCCCAGCCCCATGAGTTGCACCGCGCTTCCCAGGAACGTGGCTTGAGCGTGACCGAGGTGGCTTCCGATGGGCGGTGGGTTATCCGCGTCCTGGTCCCGCTCGAAGGGCGCGGCCTTGCAAAAGGATCCCGTTTGCTGCAGCTGACCCAGCCCGTTCCGGAAACCTTCAGCCATAACGCCAGTGCAGTAGAGGAGGCTCGCCGCGATTACCGGGAACTGAGCTGGGCACGTACCGACCTAAAGCGTATCTATTCATTGACTTTGACCCTGACCCTGCTGGCAGCGCTGTTTGCCGCTATTGCAATCGCTTTCGTCCTTGCCCGGCGGCTTGCCGCACCGTTGCGCATTCTCGCCGAAGGCACTGAGGCCGTTGCCCAAGGCGACTTCAGCCCGCGTCGGGCTTTGCCTGCCAGGGACGAGTTAGGGATACTGACTCACTCCTTCAACCAGATGACCCGCCAGCTTGATGAAGCACGTGCGCAGGCCGAAAACAGCCGGGTCGAAGTCGAATCCGCCCGTGCCTACCTTGAGAGCGTGTTGACGCACTTGTTGGCGGGAGTCCTGGTTTTCAGTACGGAGGGCGAACTTCGCGCTGCCAATCGTGGCGCGCTCGACATCCTTGCTGATGAACTCGGCAGTTTCGAGGACATCGCGCTTGCAGACTGGCCACGGCATACGGTGCTGCGCGACGCGCTTTTGGAAGGTTTTGCTTCCCACGAAGGCGACTGGCAAACCGAACTGGAAATCCCTCGCCCCGACAATCCCCCGATGACCTTGCTGATACACGGTTCGCGCTTACCTGAAACTACGGGGGGAGGGCTGGTGGTGGTGTTCGATGACATTACCCGGCTGATCGAGGCACAACGCACGGCAGCCTGGGCAGAGGTTGCCCGGCGGCTCGCGCATGAAATCAAGAACCCACTAACCCCGATCCAACTGTCCGCCGAGCGGCTAGCCATCAAGCTTTCTCCAAACCTCAATGATGCGAGTCGGCGAATGCTCGAACGTTCGACCCTGACCATTGTAAATCAGGTGGAAGCCGTCAAGAATTTGGTTAACGCTTTCCGTGATTACGCACGTTTGCCCGCGCCAATACTTGCGCCGCTCGACCTTGGCGAACTTTTACATGAAATCCTTGTTCTTTATGAAAACACATCGGCGAAAGTCGTACTGCAAATACCCATTGATTTGCCGAAAGTAATGGGAGATGCTTCGCAAATTCGCCAGATTGTTCACAATATGTTGCAAAATGCGTTGGACGCATTGACGGACCGGGATAATGCTGAGATCGTGCTGACAGCGCACGGAGAAGGCGATTGGGTGCTGTTGTCATGTCAAGACAACGGGCCAGGTTTCCCGCCGGAAGTGCTGGCGCGTGCATTTGAGCCTTATTTTACGACTAAGGCTAAGGGGACGGGGCTGGGTTTGGCAATGATTAAAAAGATTGTTACAGAACATGGCGGTGAGGTAAAAATCGCCAATCGAGACGGCGGGGGCGCAGGGTTGCGCATCCGTTTCCGTACAATTATGACAAAAAATTAATTCTGAATATGGCAAAGATACTTATCGTTGACGACGAAATCGGGATTCGCGAATTGCTCTCCGAGATACTTCGCGACGAAGGGCATGACATCATTTTGGCCGAGGATGCTGCTACGGCACGGGCGATACGCAATGCATCCTGCCCGGATATGGTTTTGCTCGACATCTGGATGCCTGATACCGACGGCATTACCTTGCTCAAGGAATGGGCGGTAGCTGGACAATTGACCATGCCAGTGGTGATGATGTCCGGCCATGGCACGATCGACACTGCGGTAGAAGCGACCCGCATCGGCGCAATCGACTATCTTGAAAAACCCATTGCCCTGCAAAAGCTACTTTCCGCAGTCAAGCGCGGCCTACAGCGTCAACCGGCAGTACCTGTCCCCGCGGCGCTCACCTTGGCGGCTTTCCCGGATTCGGCGCCTTTGCGCGAGCTGTACCGCTGCTTGCGGCAGGCTGCCGGGCAATCGCGCTTGATACTGCTCCAAACCGGGCCAGGCCACTTGGCCGAGCTTGCTGCCCGCAGCTTGCAGACACCTGGCATGCCTTGGTTCGATCTTGGCGCGTTCGACGGTGCATTCGATCCAACGCGGTTGACCGCGTTCCAAGGTGGGCAGCTTTATCTTTCTGCCCTGGAGCGGCTGTCGCGTTCCCAACAAAAGAATTTGACTGCTATTGTCGACCGCCTTGAACGATATGATCTCCGGTTGCTCGTTGCCAGTGGTTCGAACCGTGAAGAACTGCTGGCCGCCGGATGGGATTCCGCCTTGGTCGAGCGCCTTTTCTCCCATGTGCTGATGAGCGTTCCCACGCTCGCTGATATCCACGTTGATTTGCCCGAATTGGCTTGCCGCATCCTGCGCCATCTTGTCGATACCAAAGAAGTACCGCTGCGCCGTTTTTCACCCGCAGCCCTGTCCCAATTGCGTCGGCGCGACTGGCCGGGCGGCTACGGCGAACTGGTTGCCACGATCCGCAACTTGGCGCAGGTTTCGACAGAAGAAGAAATCAACTTGCCTGAAAACGGCCTGCACGTCTCGGATACCTCGGCGGCTTACCCAGTTTCGTTTGACTTGCCTTTGCGCGAAGCGCGCGAGGTATTCGAGCGGATGTACTTTGAATATCACCTGCGGTTGGAGCGTGGCAACATCACCAAACTGGCACAAAAAACTGGGCTCGAACGCACCCATCTTTACCGCAAGCTCCGGCAACTTGGCCTACATAGTGGGCGGCATCACGAAGAAAGCTGAATACGGGCTCGGCGTAAATAGGATCGTTACCGCCGTTTCTTGCCGCAAGCTACCTCTCGTTTCCTCCACAGCCTGCAAAACGCGTAGAATCAGCCATTCCTTGCCCATGCGAAGGCTCTGGTGAACATCATTATTCTTGGTGCAGGACAAGTCGGTGCATCTGCCGCAGAAGGGCTGGTTTCCGAGGCCAATGACATTACCCTCGTTGATACTGACGCGGAGAGCCTAGCCGAGCTGCACAGCCGCTTCGAAATACGCACCGTATGCGGCAATGCTGCCTCGCCTTCAGTGTTGCGTGAAGCAGGCGCTGACAATGCCGACCTGTTGATTGCAGTCACTCAGTCCGACCAAACAAACCTGTGTGCCTGCAAGATTGCCCGGACGCTTTTCAACTTGCCTACCCGCATCGCCCGCCTGCGCTCGGCCGACTTTGCTGATTGCCCAGAATTACTCGATAACAGCAATTTTGCGGTGGATTTCTCCATCTGCCCGGAACAGATCGTCACTGATTACATTCGTCGCCTGATTGATTTTCCAGAGGCGTTACAAGTACTTGACTTCGCGGGTGGGTTGGTCAACCTTACCAGTGTCATTGCACATGAAGGCAACCCACTGGTTGGGCGTCCGTTGCTCGATTTACGCACCCAATTGCACAAAATGGATGCGCATATCGCGGCAATTTATCGTGCGGGCCACCCCATCATACCTTCTGACCAAACCATCATTATGCCGGGGGATGAAGTTTTTTGCCTCGCCGCAAAGCACCACATCCGCGCATTCATGCAGGGCCTGCGGGGCGTGACCTTACCCATGCGGCGGGTCATGATCGCCGGTGGCGGCAATATCGGCTCGCGCCTGGCGATTTCGCTCGATAGCGATTTCAACGTCAAGGTCATTGAAGTTGATGCCCAGCGTGCCGAAAAGCTTGCTATCAACCTACATAACGCATTGGTTTTGCATAGCAACGTCACTGACGAAAAACTGCTTGAAAACGAAGGGATCGACGAAACTGACCTGTTTGTTGCGCTCACTAATGACGAAGAAGACAATATCATGTCGGCCACGCTTGCTAAGCGCATGGGTGCACGTCGCACGTTGGCGCTCGTCAACCGCAAGAGCTATGTCGGCCTGCTCGAAGGGGGTTTGATTGACATCGTCATCTCACCCGCGCAAGCTTCCATCGGTGTGCTGCTTACCCATGTGCGTCGGGGGGATGTCGTGGCCGTGCACAGCCTGCGGCGCGGCGCTGCGGAAGCGCTCGAAATCGTTGCGCATGGACAGCGCAACGATTCCAGGGTGGTCGGGCGCGCCATTGGCGAAATTCACCTACCCGAAGGCGTTACGATCAACGCTATCGTGCGTACCTCCCCCGAAATGAATGGAAACTACGAGGTGCTCATTCCAAACACTGACACAATGATCGAAACTGGGGACCATGTCATTGTGTTTTGCCCACACAAAAGTTTAGTAAAAAAAATCGAAAAACTGTTTCAGGTTGGTTTCACTTTTCTGTAGATGTTGCGAATACCGTTTCGCGCCTATGCCGCGCCGCTCAACGCCCTTGGCCTGATTATTGCCATTTTCGGGATGCTGATGCTGTTCCCGCTCCTAGTGTCGCAATACCTAGAAGATGTCGCGGTCAAAGCGTTTGACCGCGCGTTTCTTGTGACCTTCTTTAGCGGTGTGGCGCTTTTTGCACTGACCTACCGTTACCGCCGCGACCTGAGGGTGCATGACGGATTTTTTCTTGTTGCTGCGACTTGGCTGATACTGCCTGTGTTCGGTGCCATGCCAATATCGGCGCAAGTGCCCACGCTTTCCGTCATCAAGGCATATTTTGAAGCTACCTCCGGTTTAACCGCCACTTCCGCGACCGTCCTCTCCGGCGTCGACAAACTGCCTTTATCAATCAACCTGTGGCGCGCTTTCCTGCACTGGATCGGCGGCATGGGGATCATCGTACTGGTAGTCGCCATCCTGCCATTGCTCGGTATCGGCGGACGGCAGGCCGCCAATACCGAAATCCCCACGCCGATGAAGGAGAGCAGCCTCACCCCCCGCATCGCCGAAACCGCCAAAGGGTTATGGGGCACATACATCTTGCTCACCGTGGTGTGTTGCCTTGCGTTCCTGTTGGCAGGGCTGGATGGATGGGAAGCACTCATCTGGGCCTTCACTACCGTAGGATTAGGCGGTTTTTCCAACCACGACGCTTCACTAGGTTGGTACAACAATGGCGCAGTCGAATTTATCGTTGCATTTTTTGCGGTTGCCTCAGCGTTGAATTGGTCAACGCATTACCTTGCGCTTTCGCGGCGCTCATTTAAACCCTACCTCCGCGACCCGGAAATCCCGCTTTTCTTCGGCGTTGCATTTGTCAGCATCGTCATGCTGGTGGCTTACCTGATGTACAGCGACTACAACGCTGGGTTTTTCGGTACCCTGCGCAGCGTCAGTTTTCATGTGTTTTCACTGGCCTCTTCAATTGGGTTAAGCACGGGCGATTTCGATCACTGGCCAGTATTCGGCCAGCTCTGGATACTCTTTCTGAGTAGTTTCATGCCCTGTTCCGGATCGGCAGGTGGTGGCATCAAAATGCTGCGCGCAATTATCCTCTACAAACAAGTATGGCGAGAGTTCATCCGCTCGTTGCATCCTAACGTCGTGCGCCCAGTGCGAATCTCCGGCAAACCTGTAGGGGAAGGGGTGCTGCATGCCGTGCTGGCTTTCAGCTTTATGTACATGATCAGCATCGCTGCGCTAACCCTGCTGCTCACAGCAAGCAAGCTGGATCTCGTCTCCTCCTTTTTAGCCGTCGTCACCTGCCTTAATAACACCGGTTCTGGCCTTAATTGGGTCGGTGCCTCTTCTACTTACCGAGATTTAAACGATTTTCAGATAGCCATACTCTGCTTTACGATGGTTCTGGGGCGGCTGGAAATCTTCACACTGCTTGTGGTGTTTACACCGGCATTCTGGCGGCGGTGATAAAACGTCGGTGCGAAAGGCTTGAATGAACCCGCCGCAACGCTTAACACCTATTCGAACTCTTCCATGTCAACCACAAAGTTCGTTTTGCTCGGCCAGTGAAGCTTGATAATCAGATTGTCCTGTCTATCCACGAGCGTGACAGGTGCGCGCCCGAGGACGTCACTCAGCTCCAGGTATAATCGATTGTAGAACTTGGTGTTCGGGCCCGTTCGTGGATCAAATTTCATTGTGACCTGGAATCGGTAGTCTTTCCTTCCATCAGCCACTGCGACATCTGCCTTCTCCAGGACGATGCTGCTTTTCCTGAAGATTTTCTCGATGCGTTCCTGTACCTTCGCGAACTCTGGTGGCGGCGCGGATTGGGCACAGACCGCAGCAACATCGCTGAAAAGAACGCAAGTGCCGATAACGGCGCTCAAAAATGCGCGAATCAGGGAGCCCATCACCGCGGTGCTCACTTCTGCGCCTTGTTTTCAGGCTGTATTCGGTTGTATTGGTACAGGTTGTAGGTTCCCATGATTGTTGGCAACAATGATTGTTCCTGGTCTTTTACCGCTTCCATTTCGATGAGCAACCGTTTTTCCGTGTCATAGAGGCGCAGCAAATCGCCGTGCCGTTCCCAGGCGGATACGTTTCCCAATGCTTTCAGGAAGGCATCCTCCCACTCCATGCCGACAATACAGGCGCGGCGGGTAGAAATCAGCCTTGAAAAAGAAACTTGGTTACTTGTCTGGAGATAATTCCCCGCAATCCAATTACAGCCCCCGTAGCCTTGAACGCGCCCATCCATCAGGCGTAGATAAGCCTTCTCGCTCCCTTCAGGAGTCGCCGCTGCGGGAGATTTCCACCCTTCCAGCCAGATAGGTCGCCAGACCTCACCCGTGATAGGCATCGTCTGGGTATGCGCGCAGGCAGCCATGAAAACGGTCAAAAAAACCGCTAAAGCAGAACGAATCATCGAATTCTCCTTTCATTCAGGGTTACACCCTGTGCGTCTGTGTACATCACGCTGAAATTTTCGTCCTTCGTTGATTGTAGGAGTTTCCTTGCTGTTCCATTGGGGCAGTACCATTACCTCTACCCCTTTGTACCAGCGATTTTACTTGCTGCATGCCAAAATTTCGGCGGTTAGAGCGGTTTTGATTTAAGTGTTTACACATGTTATACTGAAATCCTCTGTATGGAGGGTTTCTCATGCATGCTTATTCACAAGATTTGCGTGATCGCGTGTTACGTGCGCTGGAACGAGGGGAAAGCCCCAGCGAGATTGCCCGGCGTTTCGAGGTCAGCCGCGTGTGGGTCTACGATGTCAGGAACCGTTTCCGTGACCGGGGCGAGCGTTGCAGCCACCCAATTGGTGGGCAGCGCCGGTCGCGCATCGCGCATTTGGAGGCGGGTATCCGTGCCTGGATACAGGCAGAGCCAGACCTGAGCCTGGCGCAACTGTGCCAACGGGTGGCCCAGCAGGGCATACAGATCAAAGTGGCGGCGTTGTGGCACCAGCTCGACAAATGGAAGCTGAGCTTTAAAAAAAACGCTGCACGCCAGCGAGCAAGGGCGTCCCGACGTGCAACTGGCACGCCATGAGTGGCGGCAGGCTCAGGGGGCATGGGACCGGGCCCGCTTGGTATTCCTTGATGAGACGTGGGCCAGCACCTGCATGACGCCTACGCGGGGACGCTCCCAACACCAGTCAGTCCCACGAAAGGGAGGCAAACCATGAGCAAACTCGGCAAAGACCTCAAAACGATGTGTATGCGTAACAAGGGCGGAAGCGAAGCGACCCAGGCCGCGCGCTTCCTCACGCTCCCGACAACTGCGGGCGAGCGGTTATAACAATTTGCGTGCGCCTAACGAATAAGATAACCGGCACAGCGTAGCTGTGTCAGGCTGCTGACAAAGCCGCCAAGGCGGGCCTCCCTCTTGAGGGAGGTGGCACGCCGAAGGCGTGACGGAGGGAGTTCAACGCTTGGATACGCTCAATAGCCAAACAACCTGCCACCCGAAC
>Ga0123357_10002541_pt1 | contig 20431 bp, 12 predicted proteins | sample TergutEmb28metaG_FD_89873 | JGI IMG/M metagenome (GOLD analysis project Ga0123357, IMG submission 89873) | Embiratermes neotenicus P4 segment gut microbial communities from Petit-Saut dam, French Guiana - Emb289 P4 | ecosystem: Host-associated > Arthropoda: Insects > Digestive system > Gut ... | reverse complement strand
CCCTACCGGCAGATATCGTCATTATTGACGAATTGTCCATGGTTTCACTGCCGATGATGGCTGGCCTTTTGGACGCGTTGAGCCCACGCACGAGGCTTCTGCTGGTCGGTGATCCAGGGCAACTGGCCTCCGTCGAGGCTGGTGCGGTGCTGGCCGATCTGGTTGATGCCGATGTCACGGCCAGCGCCCACAGCGACGCCCCATTGGTACGCACCTTGACCAAGGTTCACCGCTACGGTGGGGCGCTGGCGGATCTGTCGGTGGCTGCCGCGCGCGCCGACGCCGACGCGGCCTTGTCGGTTCTGCGACGCGATGACCCCGCCTTGACGCTAATTGAGGCCGATGCGGCCGATGCCACCTGGGCGTCCTTGCCTGATGTGGTGGCCATGCTGACCACAACGGCCAGGGGCACCCAGCAGGCGGCCAGTGCCGGTGATTCCGGCGCCGCGCTGGAAGCGCTAGACAATCACCGGCTGCTGTGCGCCCACCGTCACGGGCCATACGGCGTTGCCACCTGGGCCCGCCGGGTGGCCGAGTTGACGACTCCGGTTGGGCGTCGTCCCGACGACTGGTGGCCCGGACGGGCGGTGCTCGCCACCGTCACCGCGCCAGACTTGGGGGTTGTCAGCGGCGACCAGGGGGTTGCCATTGCCACCGACGGCGGCCCACGGTTGGTTTTCGAACCAACCGGCCCGAAACTGGTTCCGACCGCACTGCCGGGCCTGGCCACGCTGGACGCCATTACCGTCCACAAGTCACAAGGCAGCCAGTTCCGGGCGGTCACGCTGGTTTTGCCGCCTCTGGATTCGCCGCTTCTGATCCGCCCGTTGATCTACACGGCGATGACTCGGGCTCAGGAGCGCCTGACGATCATCGGCACCGCCGAGCAATTGCGGCAGGGCTTGACGACATCCCCACACCGGGCATCGGGTCTGGCGGCGGCATTGCGCCAGGCGATGGGCTCAGCTTCGGTCGAGCCAGTCTGACTGCTCCACGCTGGCCACCAAATCGGCCAAGCGGTCGTCGGCACACTCCGGGTCGGCGGCGACGAGACGCTCGGCAACGTCTCGGGCACGGCCGATCAGGTTCGCGTCGTCAATGGCTCGCAGCAGCCGCAGCGTCGAATGCCCGCCGGCCTGGTCGGCGCCGAGGACATCGCCCTCGCGCCGTGCGATCAGGTCGAGCTCGGCCAGCTCGAAGCCGTCCCTGGTAGCGGCGACGGCCCGCAGCCGCCCAGCCGCTAGCGAATCGCCATCGGCACTGGTCACCAGCAGGCAGACGGCCGGCTTGTCGCCCCGCCCGATGCGCCCGCGCAACTGGTGCAATTGCGAGATACCGAAGCGGTCGGCGTCCATCACAACCATCATGGTGGCATTCGGTACGTCGACGCCCACCTCGATGACGGTGGTGCAGACCAGCACTTCCGTTTCGCCATCGACGAACCGGGCCATTGCCTCGGCCTTTTCGCCCGACGGCAGACGGCCGTGCATAAGCCCCAGTCGCAAATCGCTCAGCGGCCCCGTCGACAGTTGCCGCAGCATCTCCACCGCCGCCGCACTGGGCGACTTGTCCTCGGCCTCAAGGAAGACATCCTCGTCCTTCAGGTTGATCCGAGGGCAGACGACGAACACCTGCCCCCCCGCCGCCACCTCCTCGTGAACCCGCTGCCAGACACGCGCCAACCAGGCCGGGTGGGTTTGCAGCGCCACCACCTGGGTGGTGACGTCGCCACGTCCGGCCGGAATCTCGTGCAGCGTGGAAAGCTCCAGATCACCGAAGACGGTCATCGCCACGGATCGGGGTATCGGTGTGGCCGTCAGCACCAAGACGTGGGGACGATTCCCCGGGCGATCCGTCAGCACCGCCCGCTGTTCGACGCCGAAGCGGTGCTGCTCGTCGATAACCACTATGCCTATATCGGCAAACTTCACGTCATACAGCAACGCGTGTGTGCCAATGATCAAACGGGCACCACCCGACGCGATGGCATCCAGGGCGTTGCGCCGGGCAATCGCCGTCATGGACCCCGTCAGCGTCGTAAGCCTGGCCTGGAACTCCAGGTCGCCCATCAACGACGCGATGGTCGCGGTGTGTTGGGCCGCCAGCACCTCCGTCGGCGCCAGCAACACCGCCTGATACCCGGCATCGACCGCTGCCAGCATCGCCCGCAGGGCCACCACCGTCTTGCCTGCGCCGACCTCGCCTTGCAGAAGCCGCTGCATCGGCGTCGGTTTCGCCATGTCGGCGGCAATCTGGGCAGCTATGTCCTTCTGTTCGCCCGTCAACTGGAAGGGCAACCGGGCATCCAAGGCTGCCAGGAGCCCGTCTGAGCGTGGCTCGATGATCGGCGACGACTCGCCTGCCCGGTTGGCCCGCCGATAGGCCATCGTCAACTGCAACGCCAGCGCCTCTTCGAACTTCAGGCGGGCCAGGCCCGCCTCGACCCGTTCAAGGCTGTCAGGACTGTGAAGCGCCTCGAATGCCTCGATCAGGCCCAGCAACCCCTCGTCTGCCACCACACTGTCAGGCAGGCTGTCGGTAAGGTCGGTCAGCAGCAGCAAGGCAATGTCGGCACATTCACTGATCTGCCAGGTGGGTAGTTTGGCGGCCGCCGGGTAGATGCCGACGAGGCCACTGCGACGCACTTGGCGGGCCATGGTCACATGCTTTGCGTCGGCCCGTCCGACGATCCGGCCGTCCTCCTCGAGCATGATGAAGTCGGGGTGCGACATCTGCAGGTTGCCGCGGAACTGACCGACCTTGCCCACAAAGATGCCCTTGACGCCCAAACTCAGTTGCCGCTGCCAGTAGTCGAGCAGATGGCCCTTGCCAAAGAAGGTGGCGGAAAGACGGCTGCGCCCGTCCGTCAGTATGGCCTCCAGACGTCCTTTGTCACCGCTGCCGTGACGATCGCACCGCGCAACCCGGGCCACCACCGCGACGTACTCCCCCGCCCGCACCTCCGTGAGATCGGTGGTCTGGGTGCCGCTGAGATAACGGCGTGGCAAGTGGTGCATCAGATCGTCGATGGTTGTCAGCCCCAGCCTGGCCAGCGCTTTGCCAGCCTTGTCGCCCAGAACATCAGCCAGCCGTGTGTGCAGCATCCGTGCCGTCGGGGTGCGCCAATTGGTCATATGACGACCCTATCGCGCCGCACTGACCAAACCGGCACAAAACGACAAAAAGCCCATCCCACGAAAGGGATGGGCGTCAAGTCTGCGGTCAGCGCGTTACCTTGCCCGACTTCAAGCAAGCCGTGCAGACGTTGAGGCGCTGGGCTGTGCCGCCGACGTGGGCGTGCACAGTCTGGATGTTCGGGCTCCAACGACGTAGCGTCTTCTTCTTCGACCACGGCTTGTTGTGGCCAAAGCTAGGGCTCTTGCCGCAGATGTCGCACACCGCTGCCATGTCAAACTCCTTGCCAGATCACGTTGCCTAAGACGACAACCACATAACTTTAGCAAATGGACCCAAATGTTGCCAAGCGACGGCTTGGGTCAAACGCGTCGCGGATCCAAACCTGAAGCGTCGTCCCCGATGGTGACGGGGAGCACCACGTTGCGTGCCGCAGCCTGCGATCCGCTGATTCGTTCCAGCAGAAGGCTGGCTGCCTGCACTCCCAATTCGCGTCCTGGCAGGTGTGTGACCAACACTCCAAGGGGTGCGAGAAGGACCAGGGGCAGACCGCCGAAAGAGACAACCCCAACCTTCGGCGGAAGTAGGTCGCGCTCGGACAGAACTCGCAAAACGCCAGCGGCCAGTCGGTTGTTGGCGGCGAAGATCGCGTCTGGCGGATCAGCCAACGCCAGCAGATCACGGGTCGCCCGCTCGCCGTCCTCGACGAAATAGCTGCCTCTGCGGACAAGCTCCTCATCTGGAGCTTGTCCACTGATGCGACGGACAGCGATCTCCCAACCCGCCAGCCGCTCGTCTGCTGTCTGGGTATGTTCAGGGCCGGTTATGCAGGCGACACGTTTGAAACCGTTATGGAACAGCAGCGACGTGGCGACCGCTGCCGCGTCCACATTATCGGCAACCACTGTGTCAATGGAATAACCAGGGGCTCGTCGGTCGACGCACACGACAGGCACCTCCCGCTCCAGCAGGACGTCAAGGTTGACGGCGTCGCTAGATGGCGCGATCACGACGCCTGCTACCGGCAGACCCACCGCCGCACGAATGTATGCGGCCTCTCGCACCGGGTCTTCGTCTGTATTGCAGAGCATCACCGAGAACCCTTGCTCTCGCACTACGTCTTCGACAGCGCGGGTCACAACCGAGAAGAACGGGTTCTCGATATCGGGTACGATCATGGCGACGATTTCAGAGGAACTCGTTCGCAAGCGCCTGGCATTGCGATTGCGAACGAAGCCAAGCTCTGCGATCGCTTCATTGACGGCCGCTGCACGCGTCGGTGACACCCGTATTCCGTTCAAAACCCGCGACACGGTTGCGACGGACACCTCTGCCCGGTCCGCGACATCGTAGATGGTAACCATAGTTGCTCCACGACCAGGCTAGCGCATTTGGAGCCAGGGTGCACGATACTGGTATCGATTCCAAACCTCAGGTTGAGTCTCTTCCAACTTTCTCACCGCTTCCTCTTCACACGGGAATTTACCGTAACCAAATCGTTATCAGGAATATTCTCGCGCCTCCTTGACAGTCAAATTACGACCGACATATCATTTTTGTAATCGATTTCTGTTTACCCAAAATGGAGGGTCCGGATGATCGTCGAAGCACCGCCGCTGTTAGAAATGCGCGACATCGGCAAGTCATTTGCCGGCGTTCGTGCGCTTAACGGCGTTTCACTCACGCTGCGAGCTGGCCAGGTCGCAGCGCTGCTGGGTGAAAACGGAGCGGGAAAGTCGACGCTTATCAATGTCCTTTCAGGGGTTTTCCCTCATTATGAGGGCCAGATCTTCATCGACGGCAAGCTGGCCAATATCAACACTCCGGCGCAAGCCCAGGTTCTTGGCATCTCGACCATCCACCAGGAACTGAACCTGGTACCGGACATGTCTGTCGAGGACAACATCTGGTTGGGACGCGAGCGCGCCGCAGGCGGCTGGATCAGGAAGGGTCGTACCAGCACGACAGCTACCCAGCTGCTCGAACGTGTCGGGCTCGACATCAGCCCGCGCCGCATGGTGCGAGCGTGCCGGCTGGCTGAGCAGCAGCTCGTCGAAGTGGCCAAGGCACTAAGTCTTGACGCCCGCATCCTCATCATGGACGAGCCCACCTCCGCTCTGGCAGACTCTGAAGTGCAACGCCTGTTCAAGGTGGTGGCATCGCTTACTGAACAGGGTATCGGCGTGATCTACATCTCGCACCGCCTGGAAGAACTCGATGAAGTAGCGGACACCGTCAGCGTGATGCGCGATGGCAACTTGATCGGTGAGCGAACCATCGGCCAGGTCACGCGCGAGGAACTCATTCATATGATGGTCGGGCGCCCTGTGTCCGAGTACAACGCACGCCCCGGTGAGCGCTCGACCTTGACGGATGAGCCGCGCCTACGCGTCGAGAACCTCAGTTTGCGCGGCGACGCCCGTACGGCCCGGGCAGAACTGCGTGACGTTTCATTCACCGTGGCACCAGGCGAGATTCTCGGTTTGGGCGGTTTGATGGGCGCCGGACGTTCAGAAGTTCTGCTATCGATATTCGGCGCATACCCGCCATCAATGCTTTCCGGCACAGTGACCTGCGACGGAAAGCCTTTTGCGCATCGCACCCCGCAAGCCGCTATCAAACGAGGTATCGCGCTGGTGGCCGAGGATCGAAAAGACCAGAACCTGATACTCGATCAGTCCGTTCGGTTCAACTCGACTCTCGCTGCCTTGCGACATTATGCGGCTGCCGGGTGGTGGGTTCTGCCGGGACGCGAGCGCGCCGCAACAGTCGAACAGGTCGAGAATCTCGGCACCAAGACACCCGGTATCGACACGCCTGCCAAAGAATTGTCCGGGGGAAATCAGCAGAAGGTAGTTCTCGCCAAGTGGCTGCTAACGTCGCCCGGCTTGATCTTGCTCGACGAGCCCACTCGCGGCATCGATGTCGGCGCCAAGGCTGAAATTCACGCATTGGTTGCCCATTTGGCAGAACAAGGCGTGTCATTCCTGGTCGTCTCATCGGAACTGCCCGAGTTGTTGGCGATGTCCGATCGCATCTTGGTCATCTGCGAAGGTGCCATTAGCGCCGAGTTCGATGCCGCCACCGCCACACAACAAAATGTACTGACCGCAGCAATGCCGTCCAGCCGCCCAGACGCAACGCGAGAGAAGGTTATCGCATGACCAATTTGTCGATCTCCGGTCACAGTCGCTGGACAACAATCCTTGGGCAATCACAGGGATACATTGGTCTCGTCCTCATCTTGGTCATTGGGGCATGGAGCCAAGGAACCCGTTTCCTCGACCTCCAGAACTTCACCAACGCGATCGGCTACTTCGCGCCGCGGGGCATACTGGCCGTCGGTATGACGCTTGTCATCATCAGCGGAGGCATCGACTTGTCGGTTGGCGCACTGCTGGCCGTGGGGTCCACCGCCTCCGCCTGGCTCCTGATCCACGAAAACTGGCCCGTGGTGGCGATCATCCCAGTGTCAATGTTGATCGGCGCAATGTTTGGAATCATCAACGGCCTTGGGACGGCATGGCTCAAGATCCAAGCATTCGTCATGACGCTTGCAATGATGAACATCGCACGAGGCATTGTGCGGGAGTTCTCGCACAATGTGTCCATCGGCACAATTCAGATCAACGGGGATGGTGTCGTCGCTGCCGGGTCCCAACAATTCAGATTGTTGGGCACGCCGGGCACGAAGTTGTTCAACATTCCAGTCATCGGGTATTTCCCGGTGTTGGCCCTGCTAATTGTGATCATCGTCTTCCAGATTATCTTGTCGCGAACGACGTTCGGACGACATGTTTATGCCGTGGGCGGCAACCCGACGGCCGCACGACTTTCCGGCGTCAACGTGACCGCAGTAACAATCGCGGTCTTTGCGCTGTGCGGCCTGTTGTGCGGGTTGGCCGGTCCAATTAGCGCGGCTTACAACGCCTCGGCAGACCCCCAGGCAGGCCTGGGGTACGAACTTGACGCCATAGCCGCAGTTGTCATCGGCGGCGCCAGCCTCGCTGGGGGGCGAGGCTCAGTGATTGGCACCGCTGTCGGTGCCCTAATACTCACCTTGTTGGACAACGTATTGGGCCTGAACAGCTTCAGTGCGAACTGGCAAATGATCATCAAAGGTCTGATCGTCGTCCTGGCCGTCGTCATCCAGCGACCAGATCTATTTGCCAACCTGAATTTGCGGCGTCGACCCCGACTTCCCGCACGGTCTAGCGGCGAAGAGCCAGTTGGCTCAGATCAGACGCTAGCCACCACCATACAAATGACCGATAACAAAGGAGTCACAAAATAATGAAACATCGCAATCCATTGAGTGCGCTGGCAATCGCCGCGCTGGTTTCGCTGGCAGCCCTTTCCGGCTGCGCAACGAACAGCCAGCCCGGCACGACAACGACTTCTGGCGGTTCCACGGCCACCAGCGCTACGTCGACGGGTGGCTTCCAGGGTCTCCCGAAGAAAGACAAGTATGTCATCGGCTACTCGCAATCGAACAACGCCGAACCGTACCGTGCCCAGCTCAATCTGCAGCTCACGTACTACGTCAGCCAGCACCCGGAACTTCAGTTGCTGCCGATCGCCGATGCTCAACAGGATTCTTCCCGTCAGGTCAGCCAGGTGCAGCAATTCATTCAGCAGAAGGTCGACATCCTGATCGTCTCACCGAACGAACCCGACCCCCTGACCCCAGCAGTCCAACAGGCCTGCGATGCCGGCATCCCAGTGATCATTCTGGACCGCTCCGTCAACACTGATTGCATCGCAGCCTTCATCGGCGGCGATAACGTGGCCATCGGCACGGCGGCCGGGCAACTTGCACTGCAATTGCTGCCAGATGGCGGTAATGTCGTCGAACTGCGCGGCATCATGTCCGATCAACCGCAGATTGACCGCGACAAGGGCTTCAGAGATGCCATCGCAGCCAACCCCAAGATCCAGATTGTCAAGGATCAAGAAGCCAAGTGGCTGAAGGAAGACGCCACCAACATTATGCAGCAGTGGCTGCAGTCTGGTGTCAAGCCTGATCTGGTGTATGCCCAGAATGACCCGATGGCTCTCGGCGCCCAGTTGGCGGCAGCCGGCATGAATGTGGCGGATCAGATGAAGTTCATCGGAACCGACGGCCTAGCCATCCCTGACGGCGGCATCCGTGCCGTCCAGAACGGAACCATGGCCGGCACATTCGTCTACCCGACTGGGGCAAAGGAAGCTGTTGACACCATAGAAAACATGATCAATGGTCAGCCATTCGACGCAAAGCAGGTGCTGCCTTCGGTGGCGATCACGCCAGACAACGCGGCTGACATGTACGCACAATACGACTTCAGCACAAAGTCGTAGACCGACATTTGGGGGTGCCCTCCGACTCAACGCGGACGGCACCCCCAAAAAGGTCATGTCACCGATGGCACCCGTCGATGAGACAAGATGCGCTTCGGTGATACACCCACCCAACCGATTCGCCAAATAGCCGACACGACAGACCACAGGCGCCCCAGATCTGTCGTCGACCGTCTGACAGGAGCGCAAAAAGGCTCAAGAGGAGTTTTAGCATGACCACCTATCAGTTCCCGAAGATCTCTGCTCGTCCGAGCGCCGAACCAAAGACTGTCTATGTCATAGCCAATGGGGACTTGCGACTGTCGGCGAACCTAGAAACATGGGACAAGCAACAAGAAGTCGAAGCCCAGTTCGGGGCTGCCGTCGAGGCGCTCGGCTGGAAGGTCAAACGCACCCACGGACTGGATCCGGAAAAAGGACATGGCTTCATCGATTCGCAGCATTACGGCATGGAGGTCTTCAAAAACATCCCACCGGAAGCGCCGCTGGCCGTCGTCGAAGCCGTCTGGGAGTATTCCCACCACATCCTTCACGGGCTGCGCGACCACACTGGCCCAATCCTGGTGGCAGCCAACTTCGCAGGCGACTACCCCGGCCTGGTCGGTCTGCTAAACATCACGGCCAGCCTCACCAAGATGGACAAGCCGTATTCGGCATTGTGGAGCGAAGACTTCACAGACGATTGGGCCAGGCAGAAACTGGCTGACTGGCTGGCGACAGGCAAGATCGAACACGACCTGTCGCATGTCCGCGACTTACCAGCGCTACCGGACTCCCCCGAAAAGCAACTAGGCGAGGCACTGGCGGACCAGCTGAAGGTGGATAAGACCATCATCGCCGTGTTCGATGAGTACTGCATGGGCATGTACAACGCCTTGATCGACGACGAATACCTCAACCCAACCGGGATTTACAAGGAACGTCTGTCACAGTCGGCCCTTGTCGCAGAGATGCGAAAGGTCGGCGACGCCGAGGCTGACGCCGTCCGGGAATGGCTCGAAGCAAAGGGCATGAAGTTCTTCATCGACAACGACGGAGACGAAAAAGTCTGCCTGACGGACGCCCAAGTACACGAGCAATGCAAGATGTACATCGCTGCCATGCGCATGGCGGACGACTTCAAGGCCGATGCCATCGGTATCCAATATCAGCAAGGGCTAAAGGACATGGTTCCAGCGTCAGACTTGGCTGAGGGCCTATTCAACAACGTCGACCGACCGCCAGTCACCTCGCGGGACGGTTCGCGCGTGCTTTATGACGGCAAGGCGCTGCCCCACTTCAACGAAGTGGACGAAGGCGTGGCAGTTGACCTGTTGGCCACCAACCGAGTATGGACGGCCATGGGCCTTGACCCGGCCGCCACCCTGCACGACATCCGCTGGGGTGGCGCATGGAACGGTCAGTTCACCTGGCTTTTGGAAATCTCGGGATCTGTGCCGGCGTCTCACCTGGGTGGGTACGACAAGGCGTACTCGATGCGCCAGACCCATTACTTCTTCCCGCTCGGCGGCGGAACCCTGTCCGGTGTATCCAAACCGGGCGAAATCGTGTGGTCACGCGTCTTCATCATGGACGGCGAGTTGCATGCCGACCTGGGGCGCGCCACCAGCGTTGAACTGCCAGACGAAGAGATTACGCGCCGTCTGAACTCCACCAACCGTGAATGGCCGATCATGAATGCTGTGCTGCATGGGGTGTCGCGTGACCAACTGATGGCCCGTCACAAGGCCAACCACATCACCGTCGTATACGCCCCAGACAGCGAGACAGCCGACAAGGCGTTGATAGCCAAGGCCGCCATGTTCGCAGGCATGGGCATCAAGGTTCACCTCTGCGGCGACGTGCTGAGCGACCTGTGACACCGTTCACACGGCGATGATCACCGGCACGATCATCGGACGGGCGCGATAGGCTTTCGACACCCAGTGCCTGACGGTCGTTCGCGCCAGTTGCGCGAGGCTGTGCACGTCCTCCACTCCGTCCGTCAGCCCTGCCTGCAGGGCGTCACGTACCTGCTCGGTGACATCGTCGAAGACGTGCTCGTCCTCAAGGAAACCGCGCGCGTGCAAGTCTGGCCCAGCGACGATGGACGCCTGCCGCAGGTCGACGGCCGCGACGATCGAAATGAAGCCTTCTTCGCCCAGGATTTTTCGGTCGGTGAGCCCCGCCTCCGAGACATCGCCAACCGTTAACCCGTCGACGAAGATGTAGCTGGCGTCCACCTGCCCGACCACGGTGGCGTGGCCGTCCGCCAGGTCGATGACGTCACCATCGGAGGCAACGATCACGTGGTCTTCCGGCAGGCCAGAGGACCTGGCCAGTTCGGCGTTGGCGGCGAGATGGCGCACCTCACCATGCACGGGCATGGCGTTGCGGGGTTTCACGATGTTGTAGACGTACAGAAGCTCACCCTGGCTGGCATGGCCCGATACGTGGACAAAGGCGTTGCCCTTATGGACCACCGTCGCCCCGAGGCGCGTGAGTCCGTTGAGAAGATCGAACACCGGTGCTTCGTTGCCAGGAATCAGTGAGGACGCCAACAGCACCACATCACCTGAGCCGATTTCGATATTCGCATGGTCACCGCTGGCCATGCGGGACAGGGCAGACAGCGGCTCACCCTGAGAACCCGTCGAAATGACCACCACCTGCGAATCGTCGTAGTCCTTCAGTTGGTCGATGTCTATCAGCGTGTCGCCGGGCACCGTCAGGTATCCCAAATCGCGAGCCACCGCCATGTTCCGCACCATCGACCGTCCCATGTAGCAGACCTTCCGGTCGTACTTGGCAGCCAGGTCGACGATTTGCTGTACGCGATGGACGTGGGACGCGAAACAGGCCACTACGATCTTGCGCTGAGCCGTCATAAACACCCGCTCTAGCGCTGGCCCCGTGTCGCGTTCCCAATGTGTGAAGCCCGGCACCTCGGCGTTGGTGGAATCGGCCATCAGAAGGTCAACGCCCCGCTCCCCCAGCCGTCCGAAACCACGAAGATCGGTTAGCCGACCGTCCAGCGGCAACTGGTCCATCTTGAAATCGCCCGTGTGCAGCGCCGTCCCCGCGGCCGTCTTGATGGCCACCGCCAGCGCGTCCGGGATCGAGTGGTTGACGGCCAGGAACTCCAAATTGAAGGCGACGGGCTGGCCAAGCCTGATAGCGTCGCCCTCGCGCACCTCGTGCAACCTGGAGTCGCTCAGACCATGCTCTTTGAGCTTCGGGTCCAAGAACGCCAGCGTCAGTTTGGAGGCGTAGATGTCGATGTCCTCGCGCCGCTTCAGCAGGTACGGCACGGCCCCGATGTGATCCTCGTGGCCGTGTGTCAGCACCAGGGCGACAATATCGTCCAGCCGGTCGTCGAGGTAATTGAGGCCGGGCAGAATAAGATCGACGCCCGGTTGCGACCCGGCCGGGAAAAGAACGCCGCAATCGACTATCAGCAGTTGCCCGTCGATCTCGAACACAGTCATGTTGCGACCGACATCGCCCAGGCCACCGAGCGGGATGATTCGAAGGGTGCCTGGCTCAAGAATTGGGGGGGATACGACTACCACCGTTCCAGTCTACCGTCGAGGGTGCGCCGGTCCGGAGCTTGCGGGTGGCATGATTGAGCCGTGTTCTTGACGATCGAAGCAACGACGGCGAATGCCACGGATCTGGGCTACGTGTTGGCGAAGAATCCGGCGCGCGTGCAAACTTTCGATGTGTCATGCGGTCGGGCTACCGTTTTCTACCCGATCGCCGAAGAACAGACCTGTCAGGTCGCGCTGCTTGTCGACGTTGACACCGCCAGCCTGGCCAAGTCACGCTCGTTCCGCCATGACGATTTCGCGCTGGGGACCTACGTCAACGACTGGGCGTACTCGGCCTCGTCCCTGCTGTCGGTGGCGATTGGGCGGGTGTTCAGTTCCGCCCTGCACGGCGTGTGCAAAGAGCGCCCGGAGTTGGCGACCATGGCTTGGCCGCTCGCCGTCCATCTGCCGTCCGCGCCTGGCACGCCGCAACTGGCCCACGACCTTTTCGAGCCGCTGGGCTGGCAGGTCGACGCGGCGACGCCAGCCCAACCCGGGCCAGTCGATCTGCGCCTAACCGGCCAGTTGACTGTGCAACGCGCCCTGCAGCATCTGTACGTGTTGTTGCCAGTGCTGGACGACGCCAAGCACTACTGGGTGGACGAAACCGAATCCGACAAGCTCCTGCGCAACAGCGATGAGTGGCTGCCAACCCACCCCTGCCGCGATCTGATAACCGCCCGCTATCTGGCGCACCAACGTCCGTACATCGCCGACGCGACGGCCCGCCTGCTCGGCGCAGAGGGGGCAGCCGACGACTTGTCGGCCCACAGCCGCCAGGCCCGTGACATGCCCAGCTTGGCTACCCAGCGTTACGACGCCATAGCCCAGCAGATGACCGATCTCGGCGTCCACACCGTCGCCGATCTGGGCTGCGGCGAGGGACGCTTGCTGCTTGTACTGGCGTCGAACCCAGGGTTCACAGGCATCGTCGGTGGCGACGTCTCGCCCACCGCGCTCGCCCGTGCCGAAGCCAGCCTGCGCCGGCTACCGGACCGAGCCCGCGAGCGCATCACCCTGCTGCAGACGTCCGTCACCTATCGCGACACCCGGCTGGCCGGGTTCGACGCCATCGTCTTGGCCGAGGTGGTCGAGCATGTCGACGCCGACCGCTTGGACGCGTTGGCGCAGGTGGTCTTCGGCGATGACGCGCCCGGCTTCGTCATCGTGACAACGCCGAACGCCGAATACAACGCCGTCTTTCCGCAGCTGGAAGCTGGCGCCCTGCGTCATGCCGACCACCGCTTCGAGTGGTCCCGGCCCGAGTTCCAGGCGTGGGCCGGGCAGATCGGCGATCATTTCGCCTACTCCGCTCAGTTCTTCGACATCGGCGACGCCCACGAGACGTTCGGCGCGCCCACCCAGATGGCCGTCTTCAGCAAGCGTCAGGAGGTGCCGAATGACTGATCTCGACATCCCCGCGCTGAGCCTCGTCGTGCTTATCGGCGCATCTGCCAGCGGCAAGTCGACGTTCGCCGCAACCCATTTCGGGCCGTTCGAGGTGGTCTCGTCCGATTTCTGCCGAGGCCTTGTCAGCAACGACCCCGGCAATCAAGACGCCACCAAAGCCGCCTTCGAAGTGCTGGATACCATCGTCGGCAAGCGCTTGGACGCGGGCCTGCTGACGGTGATCGACGCCACCAGTGTGCAGGCATCGGCCCGTCGCTCGCTGATCGACCTGGCCAGGGCCCACGACGTGCTGCCGGTGGCCATCGTGCTCGACCTGCCAGAGGCCGTGCTGCTCGAGCGCAACCGGACCCGAACGGACCGCCGAATCGCCGCCGACGCGATTCGCCGCCAGCGCGACCGGCTCCGCGCCAGTGTCGGCAAACTCAGTCAGGAGGGCTTCCGCCATGTGCGGGTTCTCAAGACGCCGGGCGAGGTGGCGGGTGCCGCCATCGTCCGCACCCGGCTCTTCAACGACCACCGCGACGACCACGGGCCTTTCGATGTCATCGGCGACGTGCACGGCTGCCTGGACGAGTTGCTGCAACTGCTCGGCGAGCTTGGCTACCGCATCGTTCGAGACGACCGGGGCCGTCCCGTCGACGCCGCCCATCCGGAGGGGCGACGGGTCGTCTTCCTGGGCGATCTGGTCGATCGGGGCCCAGACGTCGCCGGTGTGCTGCGCTTGGCCATGGGTATGACGGCCGGTGGCCACGCCGATGCCGTGATGGGCAATCATGAAGCCAAGTTGGCAAAGGCGTTGACTGGCCGCAGGGTGACTATCAGCCATGGTTTGGCCGAGACGCTGGCCTCGCTCGACGCCGAGGAGCCGGCGTTCAAGACGGCGGTGCGCGACTGGTGCGACGGGTTGATCTCACATCTCGTCCTGGACGATGGGCGCCTCGTCGTCGCCCACGCGGGCCTGAAACAGGCCTACCAGGGGCGGACATCCGCCCGGGTGCGGGCCTTTTGCCTGTACGGCGACACCACCGGCGAGTCGGACGAATACGGCCTGCCCGTGCGGTACCCGTGGGCGAACGACTACTGCGGCCCGGCGACGGTGCTGTACGGCCACACGCCGGTGGTCGAGCCGGAGTGGGTCAACAACACGCTGTGCCTGGACACGGGCTGCGTCTACGGCGGTGCCCTGACCGCGCTGCGCTACCCGGAGAAGCAAGTCGTCAGCGTGCCGGCTGACCGCGTCTACTGCGAGCCCGTCCGTCCACTGGCATCGAGCGCCGGCCCGGCCAGCGATACGGTGCACACCGGCGTGGACATCGCCGATGTCACCGGGCGCCGGGTCATCGGCACTCGCTGGCTGGGCGACGTCACCATTTCGCCGGAGCAATCCGCTGGAGCACTGGAAGTGCTCAGCCGCTTCGCCGCCGCCCCGTCGCGGCTCGTCTACCTGCCGCCGACGATGAGCCCCGTCGAGGCGTCCGGGCTCGATGACTACCTTGAGCACCCGGACGAGGCGTTCGCCTACTTCCGCAAGGCGGGCGCATCTGAAGTGATGTGCGAAGAAAAACATATGGGCTCGCGAGCCGTTGCGCTTGTGCGGCGCGGCGGTGGCGGCATCGTCCACACACGCACTGGGCGTCCTTTCTTCGACGGGCCGGACGAGGCGCAGATGCTGGCCAGGCTGGACGCCGCCATCGATGGCGCCGGACTATGGGACGAACTACAGGCCGACTGGGTGCTTCTTGACGCCGAACTGCTGCCCTGGCGACTCAAGGCCGCCGCCTTGGTGGACGAGCAGTACCGGCCCATCGCTGCCGCCGCAGCCGCGATGTACGGCGCTGCCATGCCAGCTTTGCGGCAGGCTCAGGAACGTGGCCTGGACGTCGCCGAGCTGACGCAGCGCACGGCGCACCGTCGAGCCGATGCCGAGGCTTACGGCGTCGTCGTGAGCCGGTTCGGGGCTGACGCGCCCGTCCAATTGGCGCCGTTCCAGGTGCTGGCAGCCACCGGCCAGGGGCTGTACGACCGTCCCCACACCTGGCACATGGACATCGCCTCGCGCCTGGCCGGTGCCGACGCTGAGCTGATCCGTCCCACCCCGCATCGGGCCGTCGATCTCGGTGACGATGCCGCCTGTCGGGCGGCCACCGTCTGGTGGGAAGAGTTGACCGCTGACGGCGCCGAAGGCATGGTCGTCAAGCCGATGGACGCCCTACTCAAGACTGGTCACCGGCTGGCCCAACCCGGCCTGAAGGTGCGGGGACGCGAATACCTGCGCATCACCTACGGCCCCGACTACCTCGACCACTTGGACGACCTACGCCAGCGCAACCTGGGCCGCAAACGGTCGCTGGCGCTGCGGGAATACGCGGTCGGGCTGGAGGCCATCGACCGGTTCGTCACAGGTGAGCCGACCTGGCGCGTCCACGAATGCGTTGCCGCCATCTTGGCCCTGGAGTCAGATCCGGTGGACCCGCGTCTGTGATTCCCGTACACCCATCCGCCAGCCCACCAGTGGTGGAAGAATAGATCCCAAGCAGAAAGAAGAATCACCATGCCCGATGCCCGTGCCTATGCCATCGATTCGCCCACCGGCGCGTTCCACGCCACCACCATCGCCCGGCGTGAACCCGGCCCAACCGAGGTGTTGTTCGACATCAAGTTCGCCGGCATCTGCCACTCGGACATCCACACCGCCCGAGGCGAATGGGGGCCGACGATCTACCCGCTGGTGCCCGGCCACGAGATCGCCGGTGTGGTCACCCATGTGGGCAATGCGGTCACCAAGTTCAAGGTCGGCGACCGCGTCGGGGTGGGCTGCTTCGTCGACTCCTGCGGGCATTGCGAAATGTGCGACGCCGGTACCGAACAGTTCTGCGACGAGGCCATCTTCACCTACAACGACCATGGACGGGACGGCAAGCCGACTGAGGGCGGCTACTCGACGGCCTTCACCGTCGAACAGGACTACCTTTGCCACATCCCCGATTCCATTCCGCTGGATGCCGCTGCCCCACTGCTGTGCGCGGGCATCACCCTCTATTCGCCGCTGAAGCGCTGGGGCGCCGGCCCCGGCAAGCAGGTGGCCATCATCGGCCTGGGCGGCTTGGGGCACATGGGCGTCAAGATCGCGGCCGCCATGGGAGCCGAGGTTTCCGTCATCTCGCAGACTCGGGCCAAGGAAGCGGACGGGTTGGCTTTCGGCGCGTCGCACTACTACGCCATGTCGGAACCCGACACCTTGAAGGCCTTGACCAAGCGCTTCGATCTGATCGTCTCGACGGTCGCCGCCAGCACCGACGTGACGCCTTACGTCGAGTGCCTGAAGGTCGGTGGTGCCCTCGTGGACGTCGGGCTGCCCGAAAACGCCTCCACCCTCGAGTTCGGCTCGTTGGTGCACGGCAACCGCATCCTGGCCGGGTCGCAGATCGGCGGAATTGCCGAGACGCAAGAGATGCTCGACTTTTGTGCCGCCCATGACGTGGCGCCGCAAATCGAGGTCATCAGCGCCGCTGACATCGACGACGCTTACAACAAGGTAGTGCACTCGCAGGTGCGCTACCGCTACGTCATCGACGCCGCGACGATCTGACCGTCACCGCAAAGAGGTGGCGTGCCAGATCCGGTCCAGGTAGTCGGCGACAGATCGGTCCGAGCTGAAGTAGCCACAGCGGGCAACATTCAGAATCGCCGCGTGGACCCACGCCGTCTGGTTCCGGTACGCCTCTTCAACCCGAGTTTGGGCATCGATGTAGCTTCGGAAGTCGGCCATCGCCATGAAGGGGTCGGAATGCGCCCAGTTGGTGAGCAGCGGCGTGAAGGCCGCCTGGTCGCCGTCGGAAAACACCCCCGATGTCAACAGGTCCAGCGTGGCGCGCAGTTGCGAGTCGCCGAGGTAATCCTGCGGGTTGTAACCGCGTGTCGCCAAGGCCTCGACCTCCGGCTCGCTCATGCCGAACAAGAAGAAGTTCTCATCGCCCACCAGTTGACGGATTTCGATATTGGCTCCGTCGTCCGTGCCGATTGTCAGCGCACCGTTGAGTGCGAACTTCATGTTGCCCGTGCCGGACGCTTCTTTGCCCGCGAGCGAAATCTGCTCCGACAGGTCAGCCGCCGGAATGAGCCGTTGCGCCACCGTCACGTTGTAGTTGGCCACGAAAGCCACCTTGAGGACGTCCTCCACGCGCGGATCGGCGTTCACCACCTTGGCAACCGAGTTGATCAGGTGAATCGTGTCCTTCGCGAGCTTGTAGCCGGGCGCGGCCTTGGCCCCGAAGATGAACACTCTGGGCAGCACGTCGGAAGCCTTGACCGCCCCAGAGATGATCTGTTGGTATAGGCAGACGATGTGCAGCAACTTCAGCGACTGACGCTTGTACTCGTGCAGGCGCTTCACCATTACATCGAGCATGTGCCCGCCGGGCAGATCGATTCCGTCCCGGACCTTCAGGACATCGGCCAACGTGACTTTGTTCGCGGTCTTGATGTCGGCGAACTGGCGACGGAAGTCGTCGTCCTCGGCGTACGGCTAAGCTCTTGTAGACGTTCAAGGTCGGTCAGCCACCCCACCCCGATGGCGTCCGTGATGAGATCGCACAGCCCGGCGTTCGACAGCCGCATGAACCGGCGCGGTGTCACCCCGTTGGTGACATTCGTGAACTTGTCCGGCCAGAGCTGCGAAAACTCCGGCAGCACCTTGTCGCGCAGCAACTGCGAGTGGAGCTCCGCCACGCCGTTCACCTTCGTCGCCGTCACCGACGCCAGGAAGGCCATGCGGACAGCCCGAGGCGGCCCTTCGGCGATTATCGACATGGTGCAAGGCTTGCTCGGGTCGTCCGGGTAGGTCTGTCGCAGCAACTCGAGGAACTCGTCGTTGATGCGGTAAATAATCTCCAGATGCCGGGGCAGCAGACGTCCCATCAAATCCGTCGACCAAACCTCCAGAGCCTCCGGCAGCAGCGTGTGGCAGGTGTAGGCAAAGCAGCGCTGTGTCAGCGCCCAAGCCTCGTCCCAGTTCCAGCCGCGCTCGTCGACCAGAATCCGCATCAGTTCGGGAATCGCGATCACCGGATGCGTGTCGTTCAGCTGGAAGATGACTCGGTCGGGCAGGTTGTGCAGGTCCTCGCCGTCTTCCAGCTGGTTGTCGATGAAATCGCGCAGCGAGCAGGCGACGAAGAAATACTGCTGCTGCAGACGCAGCTCTTTGCCTTGCGGTGTTGAATCCTCGGGATACAGCACCTTGGTTATGTTCTCTGCGAAGGTCTGGGCCCGGACGGCCTCCGTGTATTGGCCGGCGTTGAAAATCTCTAGATCGAAGGCCTTGGTGGCCTCCGCGCTCCACAACCGCAGCGTGTTGACCCGTCCGTTCTGGAAGCCGGGAACCATGTAGTTGTAGGGCACGCCCAACACATTCCAGGCCGGAAGCCAGCGTGAATGCTGCGTGCCATCGTCGTCGGTGTAGTGCTCGGTGGTGCCACCGAAGTTGACGCGGACGGCCGACTCCGGGTGGACGAACTCCCACGGCGCGCCGAGCGCCAACCAGGCGTCGGGCTGCTCGACCTGGCGTCCATCGACGAAGGTTTGACGGAAGATGCCGTACTCGTAGCGGATGCCGTAGCCGATGCACGAAACAGCCATGGTGGCCAGCGAGTCGACGAAGCAGGCCGCCAAACGCCCCAGACCGCCATTGCCCAAGCCGGGCTCGACTTCCTGCGCCCGCAGGGTCTCCAGGTCGAGACCGCACGACGTCATGGCCTCTGCGGCGATGGTTTCTAGATCCGTCGCCAGAAGGGCGTTGCCCAGTTGACGCCCCAGCAGGTATTCCGCCGACAGATAGGCCACCGTCTTGGCGCCGCGTTCGCGCACCTTGCGCTGCGTCTCCAGCCAATGCGCCATCAGGTAGTGACGGACGGTGCGTGCCAGTGCCAGATACTGGTCGTTGACGGACGACCTGGCCAGTTGCACGCCCGAGCCGATGTGCAACTCGTGTAGGAACTCGCGCACAAAACCGTCGACGGAATGCTGCGGCGGCACCACGGGTGCCACGGCCAGTGGATGGACCGGCTTGAAAGCCGGCCCGACCTGCCCGCGCATCTTGGGAGCCTCATCGACGGGCACCGGGCCATAACCGGCCTGTGCCTCCAAACCCTCGTATTCGCTCACCGCGCCCACCTCACTCTTCGGTCACAGTGTCAGCTGAGCTGTCTCCCTCTTCGATGACCGGAATAAGGCTTAACTTCCCACGGTCGTCGATCTCGTTGATCTCGACCATCAGTTTGCTGCCCACCTGCAAGACGTCTTCGACGTTCTCGACGCGCTTGCCACCGTTGAGGTCGCGCAGCTTGGAGATGTGCAGCAGGCCGTCCTTGCCCGGCAGCAGCGACACGAACGCGCCGAAGGTCGTCAGCTTGACGACGGTACCGAGGTAGCGTTCGCCCTTCTCAGGCATGGTCGGGTTGGCGATGGCGTTGATCATGGCGCGGGCCGCCTCGGCCGCCTCACCGGTGGTGGCGCCGACGTAAATCGTGCCGTCCTCTTCCACCGAAATGTTGGCGCCCGTGTCGTCCTGCATCTGGTTGATGACCTTGCCCTTGGGGCCGATGATCTCGCCGATCTTGTCGACCGGAATGTGGATCGTGATGATGCGCGGCGCGTGCGGGCTCATCTCGTCGGGCTCGGTGATCGCCTCGTCCATGACGTCCAAGATGGTCTGACGAGCGTCGCGGGCCTGGCTAAGGGCCGCGGCCAACACGTCGGACGGGATGCCGTCCAGCTTGGTGTCGAGCTGTAGTGCCGTGACGAACTCCCTGGTGCCGGCCACCTTGAAGTCCATGTCGCCGAGCGCGTCCTCAGCGCCAAGGATGTCGGTCAAAGCGACGTAGCGGGTCTCGCCGTTATCGTCGGGCTCGCTCATCAGACCCATAGCGATGCCGGCGACGGACGCCCGCAGCGGGACGCCCGCGTTCAGCAAAGCCATCGTT